>ENA-UPSM01001076-UPSM01001076.1-activated-sludge-metagenome-genome-assembly--contig:-NODE-1076-length-37383-cov-8.941599_pt1 | contig 37383 bp, 32 predicted proteins | sample MGYA00238181_ERZ773283 | MGnify/ENA primary metagenome ERZ773283 (study PRJEB29023, sample SAMN05720199) | activated sludge metagenome | isolation source: Anaerobic digester | place: Japan... | reverse complement strand
GTGGCCTAGAATGCCTAGGCTCCACTCGGGCCGACGTAGCTCAGCTGGCAGAGCACATCACTCGTAATGATGGGGTCCGGGGTTCGATTCCCCGCGTCGGCTCCACTCCCGTCTTCCCTGATCCCGGGCCGGATCCGGCGTGCGCGCGCTGTCGCCGTAGAGGGCGCCGTCCGGATCCCGGAGCGGCGAGCGCTGAGGGGCGGGCCCGGGCGAGCGCTCGGGCAAGGCTGCCGGGGCCCGCCGCTCAGCGCTCGTTCAGAAGCGCCTGCAGCAGCGCCGCGCCGGTCGACGTGTCCGGGCGGACGCCGCCCGGACGCCAGGCCGGATCCAGGTCGCTCGTCATCGTCGTGCGCAGCTCCGCCGGCCCCCAACCGAGGTCGTCGCCGGCGGCGGTGCGGATCGCTTCAAGAGTCCCGCGACCGTCACCATCGGTCGCCTCGTCGTCCAGCGGTCCGCCGATCCCCCGCGCCGCCATGACTCGCAGGCCCTTCTCCACCGCGGCGCGCATGACCTTGGCCGTCGCCGGCGTCGTGATGCAGTCGGCGGCGCCGGCGCGCCACGCGTCGATGGTGTCGGTGTGGGTCGCCGCGGCGAGGACCACGATGTAAGTGTCGTGGCCGTGGTGGAAGTCGCGCACCAGGCGACACATCTCGGGACCTTCGATCTCGGGCAGGTCCCAGTCGACGAGGGCCACCTCGGGCGGGTCGTCCTGGAGGAGGAGGTCCAGCGTCTCTGCACCCTGGTCGGACGTCATGATGTCGACCCGTTGGGCGATCCCCTTCTTCACCACCCTGGTCAACGCCTCCCGGGCCTTGCTGCTTGCGTGAGCGATGAGGACTCGCACCGGTCTGCTCCTTGGTCGGCCCCTGCTCCGGGGGACTGGTCATCCTGCTCACCTCTCGCGTCGTCCGGCGTCGCCGGAACGCCGATAGGACGTTCGTTTATCCGCCCCTGATCGCGTGTGGCCATGTCGGGCAACGCAGCGGGCCTCCGCCGCAGCCGAGCACGCACGCGAACGTACGTCCGGTCATCCGTCCGGACCGGCTGCTAGCCTCCGGTGCGCCCGACCGGAGGAGGACTCATCATGCTCGTCGAGCTCAACCCGGAGCAGCTCTCCGCCGTCCGTCACGACGACGGGCCGCTGCTCATCGTCGCGGGCGCCGGCACCGGCAAGACGGCCACGCTCGTCCACCGCGTGGCGCACCTCATCGAGCGCGGCGCCGACCCGCGGCGCATCCTGCTCCTCACCTTCACGCGCCGCGCCGCCGCCGAGATGCTGCGTCGGGTCGAGGCGCTGCTCGCCGCTCGCGGCCACGCCTCCGGCGGAGCGTGCCGGCGCGTCTGGGGCGGCACCTTCCACGCCGTCGCCGCGCGTCTGCTGCGCATCCACGCGTGCGACATCGGCATGCAGCCGGACTTCACCATCATGGACCGCGGCGACTCCGAGGACCTGATGCATGTCGTCCGCACCCGCCTCGGGCTCGGGCGCGGCTCCACCCGCTTCCCGCAGAAGTCCACCTGCCTCGACGTGTACTCCCGCTGCGTCAACGCCGGGCTGCCGCTGGACGAGGTGTTGCGCACGGTCTTCCCCTGGTGCCTGCCGGCCGCGGAGGGCCTCGGCCGGCTCTTCGCCGGCTACACCGACGCCAAAGAGGAGCAGCAGGTGCTCGACTACGACGACCTGCTGCTCTTCTGGCGCGGCCTCCTCGCGGACCCCGCCGCAGGCGGCCGGGTCCGCGAGCGGTTCGACCACGTCCTGGTCGACGAATACCAGGACACCAACGCCGTACAGGCCGAGATCGTCAGTCTGCTGCGCCCCGACGGCCGCGGCGTCACCTGCGTCGGTGACGACGCCCAGGCCATCTACGGCTTCCGTGCCGCCACGGTGCGCAACATCCTCGACTTCGAGCAGCGCTTCCCCGGCGCCGAGGTCGTCACCCTCACGCGCAACTACCGCAGCACGGCGCCCATCCTGGCGGCCACCAACGCGCTCATCTCCGAGGCCGTCGAGCGGCGCGACAAGGAGTTATGGACGGCGCGTGCCGACGGCGGTCGCCCCGTGCTCGTCGCCTGCCGCGACGAGGACGAGCAGACGCAGTGGCTCTGTGAGCGCATCCTCGCGCACCGCGAGCAGGGCGTGGAGTTCAAGCAGCAGGCCGTGCTCTTCCGCGCCCAGCACCACAGCATGGCGCTCGAGATGGAGCTCAGCCGCCGCAACCTCCCCTTCCGCAAGTACGGCGGCCTGCGCTTCGTCGAGATGGCGCACGTCAAGGACCTCGTCGGCTTCCTGCGGCTGGCCGAGAACCCGCGCGACGCCATGGCCGGGCTGCGCGTGCTCGGCCTCCTGCCCGGCATCGGCCCCAGGACGGCGGCGGCGCTGCTCGACGCCTTGAGCACCGCCGGCGGCGACTTCGTCGCCGCCTGGCGGGGAGCGCGCGTGCCCGAGGCGGCCCGTACCGCCTGGCCGGGCGTCGTCGAGCTCTTCGCCACGCTCGCCGCCGGCCGGCGCGACGTGCCCGCCCAGATCCACGCCGTGCGCAGCGTCTACGGACCGCTCCTCGAGCGCCGCTACGACGATGCGCAGGCGCGTCTGCGCGACCTCGAGCAGATCGAGGGCCTCGCCTCCCGAGCGCGGACCCGCGCGGAGTTCCTCGCCGAGCTGGTGCTCGACCCGCCGGCGTACACGCAGGAGCTCGCCGGGCGGCCGCTGCTCGACGAGGACTATCTCGTCCTCAGCACCATGCACTCGGCCAAGGGTCTCGAGTTCCGGGTCGTCTACGTCATCCACGCCGCCGACGGCAACATCCCGTCGGACATGGCCACCGGCAGCGACGTCGAGATCGAGGAGGAGCGCCGTCTGCTCTACGTCGCCTGCACGCGCGCCCGCGATCACCTCTATGTGAGCCATCCGCAGCGGTACTACAGCCAGCCGTGGAACAAGGCCGACACGCACGGGTACGCACAACGCTCGCGGTTCCTCACCGCGGCGGTGGCGGCCCACTTCGAGCAGGTCAGCGCCGGGCCCGAGCCGGAGGCGGACGACGCGGAGCCCCTGGATCGCGTCACCACCGCCGCCATCCGCGCCGGCGTGCGCTCGCTGTGGGAGACGCCGGCCCCTGCGTGAGGCCCGCAGGACCGTGCGCCGCCTCCCCAGGCCGCACGGTTACGGACCTGTAGCCGCGGGGCAGCGCGGGCGCAACATCGACGAGCCAGAGTAGCTGCAGGCCCGGGTGACACAGCCGACGGGAAGAGGTGCATCATGTCCGACCCGACCGACGAGGCCACCGCGGCGCGTCCGCCGCAGAGCGAACCGGACCAGGACCGAGGCCGACCGCAGGATGCGTCCGCGCAGCCGGCGCCGCCGTGGCGCCCGCGCCGCGGGCTGCTCATCGCCGGCGTCGTAGCAGCGGCCGCGATCCTGTTCTTCGCGGGCATGGCCGTCGGCACGACCATCCGCGGCGACGACCAGGGCCGCTTCGACCGGTATGGCAGTTGGTTCGGCCACGGAGGCTGGCGAGACGGCGATGACGGAATGAGGCCGCCCGGCATGGGCCGAGGAGGCCAGGGCATGCCGCGAATGGGCCAGGGCCGACGCCAGGGCGACGACTGGGGCGGCGGCCGCGGCGGGCGTTCCCAGGAGGGCGGCCGGGGCGGCCGGGGCGAATACCGCCGGCCGGGCTGCCCGGGCTGCCCCTGGCAGCAAGGGGCGCCGAACGCCACGCCGTCGCCGACGTCCTCCCCGCAGAGCTACTCCCAGTGACCGAGGCGCGGACCGAGGCGCACGGGGCCGCGGGCAGGGCCGAGGTCGGGTCGCCGCCGCGGGACGGACCTTGAGACGAGGGCGAGCACGGAGGCCGGCGCAGGCGCCGTGCTACCATGCCGACCATGACTGACCGCGCCCAGACGATCCTCGTCGTGGAGGACGACCCTGCGGTGGGCGAGGCCCTCGTGGAGGGCATCGGCACGGAGGGCTACCGCGTGCACTGGGAGACCACCGGCGAGGGCGGCGTGGCCTTCGCCCGCGACCGCTCGCCGCATCTCGTCGTCCTCGACGTCCGCCTCCCCGACGGCAACGGCTTCGACGTCTGCCGCCGGATGCGCCAACTCGGCCTGCGCCAGCCGATCCTCATGCTCACCGTGCAGTCGGACCAACTGGACAAGGTCCTCGGCCTCGAGATGGGCGCCGACGACTATCTCACCAAGCCCTACCACCTGCGCGAGCTCATCGCCCGCATCCGCTCGCTGCTGCGCCGCGCCTACGGGGAGTTCTCCTCCACCGAGGCCGACATCCTGTACGCCGGCGACCTCACCATCGACCGCACCCGGGCCACCGTCACCCGCGGCGGCAAGTCGCTCAACCTCACGCCGACCGAGTTCCGCCTGCTCGTGTTCCTCGCCCAGCACCCCGGACAGGTCTTCAGCCGCGGCCAGCTCATCGAGAACGTGTGGGGCAGCGACGCCGACTTCTACGACGACAAGACCGTCAGCGTCCACGTGCGCCGCCTGCGCGAGAAGGTCGAGCACGACCCCAGCGACCCCGCGGTGATCCTCACGGTGCCCGGCCTCGGGTACCGGCTGGCTACGTGAGGCCCCACCCTGCGCCCCCACTCCCTCAGATGGCGGCTCGCGCTCACCTACGCAGGCATGGCCCTGCTGACGGCGGCGATCCTCGGCGGCATCCTCATCGCGGTGCTCGCCAACCACTACACCCGCGCCGAGGACCGGTACCTCACCGCCAGCGCCCGGCTCGTGGTGGCCGAGCCGCCGCCGCTCACCACCTTGCGGGACCTCACGCTGTGGGCCCGGGCGGCGGCGCTCACCACCCAGACGCGCGTGCAGGTGTACGGAGCCGACGGCGCGCTGGTCGTCGACTCCGGGTCGCCCGACGCGCTTGACGCGGGATCGCTGCTGGGCCGCGGCGAGGGTCGCGGCCACGGGCGCCACGATCGCCGCGGACTGCCCAATCCCCTGGGCGGCGGCCTGTTCGGCGGCGGCCACGGCAGCCGTTCCGGCAGAGCTCTCACCATGGACATGGGGAACGGCGCCTACGTCAGGCTCTCCGAGGGTCCGGCGTCCGGCCGCGACGCGCTGATGGCCGCGGTCGTGGCCTGGGTGCTCGCGGCCGCGCTCGCCGTCGGCCTCGCGGCCCTGGCCGGCTGGCTGATGGCGCGTCGCATCTCGCGACCGGTCGTCGCCCTCACCGAGGCCAGCGACCGCATGGCGGCCGGCGACCTGGGCGCCCGCGCCCCCGTCGCCGGCGGCGACGAGGTCGGGCGCCTCGCCGAGTCCTTCAACGGCATGGCCGCGCGGGTGGAGGCCACGGTCACGTCTCTGCGCCGGTTCGTGGCCGACGCGGCTCATGAGATCGGCACCCCGCTCACGGCGCTGCAGGCGGACCTCGAGCTGGCCGAGCGCAAAGTGGGCGGCGACGATGAACGCCGCCTGGTCGACAGGGCGCTCACCCAGACCGACAGGCTGGCGGTCCTCTCGGACAACCTGCTCCAGCTCTCGCGGCTCGAGGCGGACGAGCCGGCCGCCGAGAGGTACGTGGCGGATCTCGCGAGCGTCGCCCGCGAGGTCGCCGACGCCGTGGCCTCGCGGGCCGAGCAGGCCGGCGTCGAGTTCGTCGTCGACGTCGCCGCCGGCCCGCTGACCGTCGCGCTCGCGCCCGCGCGCCTGCAGACCGTGCTCGCCAACCTGCTCGACAACGCCGTCAAGTTCACGCCGGAGGGCGGTACGGTGACCTTGGGCGTGTGCGGTGAGGCGGGGCGGGCCGTCGCCTCCGTCTCCGACACCGGCGTCGGCATCCCGGCCGAGGAGCAGGGCGCGGTCTTCGAGCGCTTCCACCGCGCCCGCAACGCCTCAGCTTACCCCGGCAGCGGCCTCGGCCTGCCGATCGTGCAGGCGGTCGTGGAACGCGCCGGCGGCACGGTCTCGCTGGCGAGCTCACCGGCCGGCAGCACGTTCCGGGTGACGCTGCCCCTCGCCCGGCCGGCCACGGGCTGAGCGCCCTCGCCCGGCCTCTCCTCGCCGCCGGGACTCGCCGCCGACCGCGGCGTCAGCGGGCCGGGTCGTGACCGCCCTCCGACGGGCCGCACACACCGCTCCCCGGGCCTTCCCCCTCCTCCTCATCCCCCACCCCCCGGCGCGGCTGCCACGAGGCGAAGCGGCGCCCGAACGGGAGCGCCTCCACGCGGCGCCGGACGGAGTCGGCGGGCTTCTCGCCGCCGGATGCGGCAGGGCCGGCAGGAGCCGCGCGCCCTCCCGGCGCGGCAGGGCCGCCGGGCGCGGCATGGTCTCCGGGCGCGGGGCGAGGCTCCGTCGGGACTGCCGCCGTCATCATGATCCTGGCGCGGGCACGGGCCTTGACCGCATCCACCGCCCCCGCCCTCGGGATCACGTTGATGATCGCCTCACACGGCAGGTTGCTCAGGACGTAGTCGATGGTGCTGCCGAACACCCGGTTGGCGACGCGTCGCTTGCCCTGGGAGCCGAGGACGATCACCTCCGAGCGTCGGGCGATGGCCTCCTCGACGATCGCCCGGCCGGCCGAGCGGGCGGTGACGACGTGCGGCGTGACCTTGACCTTGAACTCGTCGGCGGCCCGAGCGGCGCGCTCAAGCACCTCTTCGGCGCGCCGGTTCTCCTCCGGCAATCTGGCGTCGAGAGGCAGGTTGAGCGGCACCTCGATCACGTAGAGCGTGTCGATCGACGAACCGCGCTCGGTGGCGAGCTGGCAGGCGAGGACCATCATCTCGTCGCTCACCTGTGTGTCGCGCAGCGGCACGAGCAGCTGGTCGTAGACCACGTCCTCCTGCAGCGAACTCGGCAGTGTGGGTGTCCTGACCGTCGCGGTGAGCGAGTACCCCTGCGCCTTGCGGAAGATGACGTAGGCGACGAGGCCGACACCCACCCACGCGATGCCGATGAAGCCGCTCCACGGCTTGTAGGCCACGATCACGCCCCACACGGCGATCGTGCCCATCGCACCGAAGACGGCCGTGAGCGGCAGCGTGGTCCCACCGAGGCGCACGTTCAACGGGGCCCGGAACGGCCGCTCCAGATCGGGCTCTTTGCGGCGCAGCACGATGACGGACACGTGCGCCGCCGTGAACGAGATCATCGATCCGAAGGCGTAGAGGTCCGCCAGCAGCGGGATCTCGCCGGGCAGGATCAGTATCACGGCGATCACGCCGAACAGGACGATCGCCGCATACGGCGTCAGTCGCGTGGGGTGCACCCGGCCGAGCATACGTGGCAGCTGCCGGTGCTGGCCCAGCGAGAAGGCCAGGCGCGAGACACCGATGATGCCGGCGTTGGTACCGATGAACAGGATCGTGGCGGCGAGCACGCCGACCCACGGCGCAAGCACCCACTTGAGCCACGCGACGCTGTCCGGGAGGAAGCGGACCATGCCGAGCACCGGGTCGGCCACGTAGTTGCTGCCGAGCTGGGTGCCGTACAGCTTGGTCACCCGGCGTCCGTCCACGGTCGTCACTGCGCCGGTCGGCTTGGCCGGCTTGATCACCATCCTCCCGCCCGGGGCGGACTGCACCGGCACGTACACGACCTGGGACGGGTCGGACTTGAGCACATACGTGCCCTCGGGCTTGCCGGGCACGACCTCCAGCGGCAGCGTCATCCCGGTCGCCGGGTCGACCGGCAGGAGGTTGTAGTCCACCCTCATGGACGAGAGCGCCGCGAGCGGCATGCCGATGTACACCACCATCACGGCGACGATCACGAAGTTGATGGACCGCGGCACATCCCTGCCCGGACTGCGCGCCTCCTCCGCCATGTTAGAGATGGTCTCGATACCCGTGTAGGCCACCGTGCCCAGCGCGAGGCCGTAGAGGAACTGCGACCAGGTCGGGGCGACGCCCCAGTGGATGTGCGAGAGCAGGGTCTGGGGCTCCAGCAGGAGCACGAGCGCGATGACCATGATCAGCACCTGGGTGCCCAGGTCCAGGAGTGCGAGGACGACGTTGAGGCTCGCCGCCTCCTTGATGCCGATCACGTTGAGCACCACCAGCACGACGATGGTGACGACCCCGCCGATGACGCTGTACGGCGGATCCCGCAGGACCGGCCAGAAGACCGAGAGGTACTGGGGCACGAACAGCGCCGAGATGGCGATGGTGGCCGTGTAAGTGAGCATCTGCGCCCAGCCGATCCCGAAGCTGGCGAACTCGTTGAAGGCGCGCCGCGTGAAACTCGACGAGCCGCCCGCCTCGGGCATCGCCGCCGTGGCCTCGGAGTACGACCAGGCGGTGGCGATGAACAGACAACCGGTGATGACGAAGACGAGCGGCGTCAGCCCGAGCGCGGCGGCGGCGACCACGCCCAGGGCGTAATAGATGGAGGAACCGACGTTGCCGTACGCGGTGCTGAACAGGGCGCCGACGCCCAGCACCTTGTGCAGCGGATGCCCCTCTCTGCGTTTACGGCGTGCCACCTCGTCCCTTCCGTGTCCCGTCGTCCCGTCCCGGCCCGGTCGGCCGCGACCCGCTCCCCTCCGCGTACGACGCGACGGAGCACGCCGGGAGGCCGGTGGAGAGGTCGAGCGGAGCGCCGCGCCGGGACTGCCTGCGGTGCCCTATTGAAGCAGTCCCGGCGATCGGGGACATCAATCCTGTGACTGAGTGTGTCTCCCTCATCGGATGGAGATAGGCACAGCCGAACAGCCGTGTCGGGGTCTGACTTCGCGCCGTCCCGCGTCAGGCGCCGGCGGCGCCGGCTCAGACCAGGCCACGGCGGATGGCGAGCGAGGACGCCTCGGTGCGCGTCGAGACGCCCAGCTTGGCGATGATGCTGCTCACATGCGTCTTGACCGTCGCGACGCCGATCACGAGACGCTCCGCGATATCGGCGTTGGTGAGCCCGTCGGCCATGAGCTTGAGCACCTGCCGCTCCCGGGCGGTGAGGGCGACCGCCGGCGGCGGCGAGGAGACGGAGCGCACCAGCGCGTCCGCCGCCTCCGGGGCCAGCGTGGACCGGCCGGCGTGCGCGGCGCGGACGGCCTCGGCGAGCTCATCGGCCGAGACGTCCTTCATCAGGTAGCCGATCGCGCCCGCACGCAGCGTCTCGTGAACGAGACGGTCCTCTCCGAAGCTCGTGAGCGCCACGACCCTGGTGTTCGGGCATGAGGCGACGACCTCCTTGGTGGCGTCCACGCCCGAGGTCCCGCCCGGCATCACCAGGTCCATGAGCACCACGTCCGGCGAGAGCTCACGGCAGAGCCGCACGGCCTCGTCGCCGTCGCCGGCCTGGGCGACCAGCTCGATGTCGTCGAACATGCCGAGCACCACCTCGAGGCCGCTGCGCACCAGCACGTGATCGTCGACGATGACGACCCTGATCCTCTTCTCCCCGCCGTCGTCGGCCATCGCGCCTCCCTCGCTCACGCCTCCAACTCCTCCCTGCGCCAGACGGCCGTGACCGTCGCGCCGGCCCCGCGGGCGCTCTCCACCTGCACCCGTACTCCCGCGTCCGCCGCGTCCTCACGCATGATCCGCAGGCCCAGGTGCTCGGCTGCGACCGCCGACGGCTCGAACCCGCACCCGTCGTCGCGCACGGTCAGACGGACCTCGTCCCGTTCGGACTCGAGCATAACCCACGCCCGGTGCGCGCCGGAATGCCGGTTCACGTTCCGCAGCGCCTCCTGGGCGACCCGGAACAGCGCGAGACTGACACGTCGCGGCAGTCCTTCGACCTGACCCGGGTCCAGGTGGACCTCGATCCGCGAACCGCCCTCCGTCGCCGCCGCCAGCAGCTCGAGCAACCGGACGAGCGACGTCTCGGCGAGCGCATCGGAGCGCATCTCCAGGAGCAGCGTGCGCATCTCGGCGAGCGCCCCCCGGGTGAGACGTTCGAGGTCCTCGACGTTAGCGCGCGCCTCGTCCGAGCCGGGTCGCCAGCGGCGCCGGACGGCCTCCGCCTTGAGGCTCGCGGCGAACAACGCCTGGGTGACCGAGTCGTGCAGGTCGCGAGCCAGACGTGACCGCTCGCCGGCCGCGGCTGCCTGACGCACCTCGTCGCGCAGCCGCGCGTTCTCGATCGCCAGCGCCGCCTGTCCCCCGAAGGAGGCGGCGAGCCGTACGTCCAGGTCGTTGAAGCCGCGCTGCGCCGCGTAGGTCAGGACGAGCACGCCGTACGCCCCGGCGCGCACGAGCAGGGGCACGGCCAGGAGGCCGCCGCCGCCCGGGCCGTGCTCCTGAGCCGCGGGCGCGCCCGTCAGGTGCACACGGACCACCGGATGCTCCTGCCGTGTGAGCGGCAGCAGGTCCTCGCCCGCGGACCGGCCCGCCACCGCCGCGCGCACGAGGGCATCCTGCTCGCCGTCATACCGGTACACGAGGCAGCCGTCGCTGCGCGACAGCTCCATCGCCCGCCCCATGGCCTCGGCGAGCAACGCGGAGAGCGGCCGGTCGTGGTCGAGCACCACCACCTCCTGGAGGGTCTGCAGCTGCGCCGCCAGCGACTCCAGCACGGCCCTGGTCGACCGCTCCGCCTCGTAGGCCTCCTCGACCCGCCTGAGCAGGAAGGAGAGCACGATCAGCATCGCCCCACCCAGGACGCCGAAGCAGACGACCGTGACCATCGGACCGTCCCAACGGTCGTACACGGTGATCACCCCGAGGCCGAGGCCGAGACAGACGAGGCCCACGAGAAGCGTGCTGCGCACGCGTGTCGTCAGCGCCGCGATGGTGACGGGCACCAGGTAGAAGCCGGCGATCGGGTAGCTCGGGAACGCCGCGTCGACGACCAGAGCCGCCGCGATCGCGACCGCGACCAGCGCCATGACGAGCCTGCGGTGTCGGCTCAGCGCGGTGACGCCCGCGATCAGGCGGACGAAGCGGCTCTCAGCGCGAGCGGTCTCTGCGGGGGTGGTCGTCACGGGGCCTCCGGGTCTCCGGGAGGCCCAGCGTACACGCCGGCGTCGGCGGGCGACAACGCCCGGTGCCCTGACCTCCCTCATCCGCTTCGCGGCGGGCCCCACCGAACACCGCATGCGGGGCCGACGCCGACCGCCCAGCCCTGCAGCTGTGCGACGACGGCGTCCTGTGGCACGATCTCCGTCGTGGACGCCCTCGAGCAGATCGACCGCCGCTACTCCTGTCGTCTCTACAGCGACCGGACGCTGTCGGGAGAGCACCGCGAGGCACTCGCCGCCGTCATGGCCGAGCGCAGTACCGGACCACTGGGATCGGCCGTCCGCTTCGGGCTGATCGCCGCCACGCCGGGCGACGCCTCGGCCCTCCGTCGCTTGGGCACCTACGGTTTCATCGAGGGCGCGACTGCCTACATCGTCGGCGCTGTGCGCAAAGGACCCAAAGACCTCGAGGACTTCGGCTGCCTGCTCGAGGAGGTGATCCTGCACGCCACCGCGCTCGGCGTCGCGACCTGCTGGCTCGGCGGGTCGTTCACGCGGACCAGCTTCACGTCGCGTTTCGGCGGCGTGGCCCGCGACGAGATCATGCCGGCGGTGGTCGCGGCCGGCTATCCGGCGGACGACGGCGGCGTGGCCCGCATCCGTGCGCGCAACGAGGGCACACGGCGGTTCCCTCCCTCCGAGCTGTTCTTCCGTGAGGAGTTCGGCAGGCCGCTCGACCTCGCGGATGCGGGGGGTTACGCAGATGCCCTCCATGCCGTCCGCATGGCGCCCTCGGCGACCAACAAGCAGCCGTGGCGGATCGTGCGTCTCGGCGACGACTGGCACTTCTATCTCGTTCGCACCCGGTGGTATGGGAGGCGCAGTCCCTTCTTCCTTCTGCTGCGCATCGCCGACCTGCAGCGCGTCGACCTGGGCATCGCCATGTGTCACTTCGCGCTGGTGGCGCGGCAGGGCGGGCTCCCCGGACGGTGGGTGGTCGACGATCCCGGCGCGGCGACGCCGGGCCCGGGCGTCGAGTACGTCGTCACCTGGCGCGCCGGCGCCTGAGCCCGATGCTGCGCCGCGTCCCCGGCGTCCCCGGCGCGGCTCGCATATGATCGACGTGTACCGGCAGCCGGGAGAGGAGACGGCCACGCCCCGCAGGCAGCGCAAGGTCGCACGCGCCCAGAACATCAGCCGCATGTGCCTGGTGTGCGGCCGCGACAACGAGTTCGGGCTGCACGCCCGCTTCTACGAGCTGGCCCCCGAGGACACGCCGACGCCCGGCGCCCCATCTTCCGCCGCGGCGGCCGGGGGGTCCTCGGCGGCCGGCCCGGAACTCCTCGGCATCTTCGACGTGCGCGAGGAGCATCAGAGCTATCCCGGCCGGCTGCACGGCGGCATCAGCTCCACCATCCTCGACGAGACCATCGGCCGGGCCATCCTGCTCGTGGAGCCCGACGTGTGGGGGGTCACCGTCGAGTTCACGGCGCGCTTCCGCAAGCCCGTTCCGCTCGATGGCGAGGTCCGCTGCGTCGCCCGCGTCACGCGCGACTCGAGCCGGATCTTCGAGGGCACGGGCGAGATCCTCCTCGCCGACGGCAGCGTGGCCGTCCAGGGGAGCGGCAGGTACCTCAAGCGGTCGCTCGAGGGGATCACGGACGCGCGTTTCCTCGAACGCGAGTGGTTCATCGACCGCCGCGAGAAGCCGGAGAGCGTCGACCTGTGAGAACGGCCGGGGGCGGGCGGTCCCTGCTGGACCGCCCGCCCCCGCTGCGCTCACCTCCCGACCGTCGCGGCCGGCAGGCTGCTCACTTCGCCTTGAACGTCTTCTTCAGCGTCTTGGCCGTGAACGAACTGGTCTTGGCGATCGAGGCCGTCACCTGGTACGACCCCTTCTTGGTGGGCTTGTAGGTCAGCGTGAACGCACCCGTGGCGCCGACCTTCGCCGTCGCCGCCTTCGCCTTGACCCACTTCTTGCCGGCCTTGCGCTCGATCTTGACCGCGACCTTGGCTGCGGCCAGGGCGGGGAGCGGGCCGGCCGTCCCGCTGATCTTCACCGGCTTATTGACCGCCACGCTGGCCGGCGCCACCTTGAGCGTCATCGTGGTGGTGGCCACCGGCGCGGGAACGCCGTGGCAGCCCGGGGTGCTGGCACAGGACTGCGGTGAGGCCGTGTGCGTGCTGTTCGCGGTCAGGATGCTCGCGGTGCCGCCGTGACACGAGACGCACGACTTGGGCGTCACGCCCCCCGCGCTGAACCCGCCCGTGTGACAGGTGGTGCAGCCTGCACCCTTGTGCGCATCCTTGTTGTGGAAGTCGTCGCCGGACGACTGGGCGTGGCAGCCGCTCTGCATGCAGGTGGTGAAGGTCTCCTGGGCGTTCGCCGGCGCAGCCAGGACGGCGAACGCGACGGCCGCCGCCAGTACCGTCAGCGCGACCACAGCGAGTGCGAGCGTCAGTCGCCCGCGGTGTGCGTGCACGATCCCCATACGTCTCCTCAGGTCGGTTTCTCGGTCGGAATCGATTGCCGGGACGCACTCTACCAGCCCGAGCGCATCGGACCAACCGCACCGGGGGGGACGGGTGACGCACGGGCCCTCCCCGCCCGCCCGCACAGGGTCCCGCGGAGGAGCGGCGAACATACCGACGCAGCGAGGCAGTGAGACGACGGGAGCTTCAGTGCACGGGGAGAAGACGAGGCAGCGTGTGTTCCTGACGTTCGCGGCGGACGACCTCCCCCTGGCGCGCCCCGTGACCGCCCGCCTCCGCGCCGCCGGGACCGTCGTCTTCGACCAGGCGTTGACGGGAGGACCCTTCGTCAGCGCACGCGGCGAGATCATCCGCGCCAGCCTCCTGGCCAGGCTGCGCCGCTGCACGAGCGCCCTCTGTCTGTATGGAGCCCGCACGCACGAGGACGACTGGGTCCGCTGGGCGCTCGCGTCGGCGACGGAGCTCGAGCTGCCCCTGTTCGGCGCCGCCCTGACGCCTCACCACGCCCGGGACGCCGAGCGCCTGCTCGTCAGGCTCGGCGCGGAACTGCTCCCCCTGGACAGCGACCACATCGTGGCGTGCGCGGAGGCGGCCGGCCCGGCGCGGGATCCCCGCCCCGTCGACGTGACCACCATCGCCGAGGCGCTCCACCTCATGCGCCACTCCAACCGCTGAGCCGCACGCGTGTCCCCACGACCGGTCATCATCACGGCGGCCCTGACCGGCTCCCGCATCACCAAGGAGCAGACGCCGGCGATCCCCATCACGCCGGCGGAGATCGCCGCCGAGGGCGTCGCGGCGTGGCGGGCCGGCGCGGCGGTCCTCCACATCCACGTACGCGACGCCGCCGGGTCAGGCGCCCAGGACATGGATGCCTTCCGGCACGTGACCGAGGTGCTGCGCGCCGAGACGGACGCCGTCCTCTGCCTCACCACCAGCGGCATCCCGGGCAGGAACCTGCCGGTCGCGGAGCGTCTCGCGCCTCTGGCGCTGCGGCCGGAGATGGCGAGCTTCGATGCCGGGACCATCCGCATGGACGCCGGCATGTTCGTCAACGAACCTGGGTTCCTCGACGCCCTGGCCGACGAGGCCCGCGCCCAGGGCGTCAAGCTGGAGCTCGAGTGCTTCACGCACGAGATGATCGCCACGGCACTGCGCTACCACGCGGGCGGCAGGATCCCCGCGCCACTGCACTTCCAGTTCGTCACCGGCACGCGGTACGGGATGCCGGCCACGGCGGCCGCCCTGGTCGCGGCGGTCGCCATGCTCCCGGAGGGCTCCACCTGGTCGGTGATCGGGGTCGGACGCGCGCAGACGCCCATGGCCATGCTCGCCCTGGCCATGGGCGGGCACGTGCGCGTCGGGCTGGAGGACAACATCTACTACCGGTACCGAGAGCTCGCGCGCGGCAACGCCCAGCTGGTGGAACGGGTGGTGCGCCTCGCCGACGAGATCGAACGCCCGGTGGCGGACGCCGCACAGGCGCGCCGCCTGCTGGGCCTCGTGGAGGCGACGGACTGAGCAGCCCGTTGTGGTACCCGGCGCGTCGGCGGGTACAAGCTCAACAAGCAACGCCCCGAAGGAGGTTGCGTGTCCGCCACGAGCGCTCCGGGTGGCCCCGGGAAGAACGCCCCCACCGCCGAGTTCGTCCGCTCCCTGCCCAAAGCCGAGCTGCATCTGCACATCGAGGGCACACTCGAGCCCGAGATGCTCCTCGCACTCGGACGCCGCAACGGAGTCGCTCTGCGCTGCTCCACGGCGGAGGAGTGTCGCGCGCAGTACCACTTCGACGACCTCCAGGACTTCCTCGACCTCTACTTCGAGGGCGTCCGGGTCCTGGTCGGGGAGCAGGACTTCCGCGACCTCACGACCGCGTACCTGGACCGCGTCGCCGCCGACGGCGCGCGGCACGTGGAGGTCTTCTTCGACCCGCAGAGCCACGTCACGCGCGGGGTCCCGTTCGCCGACGTCGTCGCCGGCATCGCCGGTGGGCTGCGTGACGGCGAGAAGGAGCACGGCATCAGCTGGCGGCTGATCATGTGCTTCCTGCGCGACAGGCCCGTCGCCGAGGCGATGGAGATGCTGGACCTGGCCCTCGACCATCGCGACGTGATCACCGGGGTCGGGCTCGACTCCGCCGAGCTGGGCCACCCTCCGGCGGACTTCGCCGAGGTGTACGAAAGGGCACGGGCGGCGGGCCTGGTCGCGGTCGCGCACGCCGGCGAGGAGGGCCCGCCCGAGTACATCGCCGAGGCCCTCGAGGTGCTGGGAGTCCGGCGGATCGATCACGGCGTGGCAGCTGTCGGCGACCCTGCACTCCAGCGGCTGCTCGCCGCACGCGGGATCGCCCTCACGATGTGTCCGCTGAGCAACCGCGCCCTGCAGGTGACGCCCGACCTCTCCCGGCATCCGCTCAAAGAGCTGCTCGACGCCGGCGTCCTCGTGACGATCAACTCGGACGACCCCGCCTACTTCGGCGGCTACCTGCTGGAGAACTACCTCGCCGCGCAGCGGGCGCTCGACCTGGGCCGCGCCGATCTCGTCCGCCTGGCGCGCAACTCCCTCACGGCCTCGCTGCTCCCCGAAGCGCGCAAGGCCGAGCTCGTCGCCGAGCTGGAGCGGGTGGCGACCCGGGACTGACGCCCATCCGGGTCACCGCCGCGCACCTCGGGCACCGCGACGAGGGCGTGAAGACGACCTCAGACGGGCATGCAGGGGGCGAGGACACGTGTGCCGCGACTGCGCGTGGCGCCGGGAGGCTCGTCGGGACGTCCGCGCTCCCGGCCTGAGATGCGCCCCTCAGGCGCGGCACTGAAGGTCCGCAGCGTAGCGGCCGATACCTGCACGTGCAGGAAGCACGAGACGCATGCGGAACAGGGCAACGAGCGCCGACCGCAGCGTACGGCATCGAGGAGGAGACCGATGGAATACGAATACAACTACGACGTGGGTGGAGGCCTGTTCGCAGGCATGATGATCGTCATGTGGCTCATCGGCATCGTGTTCGCCGTGCTGACGATCGTCGGGCTCTGGAAGACCTTCAGGAAGGCCGGCCTCCCGGGGTGGGCGGCCATCGTCCCCTTCTACAACGAGTACAACGTCGTCAAGATGTCGAACCGCCCGTTGTGGTTCTTCTGGGCGATGCTCGCCGGCAGCCTGCTGGCGTGGATCCCGTTCCTGGGCTGGCTCCTGGTCCTCGGGATCTTCGTGCTGTGGGTCTTCATCGCACTCGACGTCGCCGCGAACTTCGGCCAGGGGACCGGGTTCGCGATCCTGCTGATCATCTTCCCGATGATCATGTTCCTCGTCCTCGGGTTCGGGCCGGCGCAGTTCAACCGCATCGCCGCGCCGGAGTCGGCCGGCTTCGGCGCCCCGCCCATGCCGGCCGGCGGCAGTTACACCGCCGCTCCGCCGGCTCCGCCGACGCAGGCCTACGCCGCCCCACCGGCTCCGCCGGCCACGCCGCCGCAGGCACCGGCCCAGGCTGCGGCCCCGGCGGCTCCCGTGACGCCGCCGGCAGCCGCCCCGACGGCTCCCGTGACTCCGTCGACCGCCGCGCCCACGACGCCCGTGACGCCGCCGGTGACGCCGCCCGCGGGCGACGAGACGCAGGTCACCCAGAGCGCCCCGGAGGCGGGTTCGTCGACCCCGGAGGCCCCGCCGCCGGCGCCACCGGCGCCACCGGCCGGCTCTCCGCCCCCGCCTCCGCCGCCACCGCTGACGTAAGGCCGGACCGACATCATCACAACCGGCGAAGGCCGGGGCTGCAGTGCAGCCCCGGCCTTCGCCTTCCCGCCGGTCACGGCACCGGGTCGACCGGCGGTCACGCCCCCGGACAAGTCCATGCGCAGGCCTGTCCCGCAGGGCGCAGGACATCCGGAGCACGCCCCACTGCGCGGCTCCAGGGTCCAGCGCACGTCTTCGCTCGTGGACCGGAAGAGGCGGATGCCGCCCGGGAGCGGTGCGACCCCCGACTCAGGAGACCCAGCCGACGAGTTCTTCCAGCGGCGCGCGGGGGCGTCGGTAGATGTTGATCGGCGCCTCGCGGTCCGGCCATCCCAGGGTCACGGCGACGACGAGGCGCGTCCCGTGCGCTCCCGGAAGGAGGTCGCGGAGCAGACCCGGGTAGCCGGTGAGGGTGGCGCACTGGCAGGTGCCGAGTCCTCTGTCGTGCGCGGCGAGACACATGGTCTGTACGAAGGAGCCGACATCGTAGGCGGCCGCAGGGGCCAGAGCGCCGTCGAAGCCGACCACCAGGAGTACGGGAGCTCCGAAGCAATCGGCCATGCGCGCCAGCGAGGCGGCCGGGCCGGGGTCCTCATCGGACGCCTCGAGCGCTCGCGTCCGCCGCTCCAGGTTCTCGGCCACGCGCGCCGGGAAGGCCGCCGGCCAGTCCTCCGGCGGAGACCACGCCAGGTCCGGGGTCTCAGCCTCTTCGCGGGCGACCGCGACCTTGAAGGCTGCCTTGAAACGCTCCAGCGCGTCGCCGGTGAGCACCCAGACTCGCCACGGCTGCGTGTTCTGCGACGACGGCGCCCAGCGCGCCTGGTCGAGGATGTCGCGTACCAGGTCGTCGGCGACCGGCTCGGTCGTGTAGGCGCGGATGCTGCGCCGTCCGCGGATGACGTCCTCGGACTCCATGCTCTCCCCTCTGTCCGCCGGGATGTCGCCCCAGCTTACCACCCCGGCCGCGGCCGACCGGCCCAGGCGATGTGGCTGACTTGACGCCCGCCACGAGGTACTCTGGAGCCGGCGCCGGCCGGCATCCCCGTTGCACGCCGCCGGCCCCGGCTCGGAGCAGCTCCGCGACGGAGGGACCATGACGCCCACCACCTCCCGCCCCGGCGGCGGCCGGCGGGTCTTCGTGATCGACAACTACGACTCGTTCACCTACAACCTCGTCCAGTTCCTCGGCGAGCTCGGCGCCGACATCACCGTCGGGCGCAACGACCAGGTGACGATCGCCGCCATCGAGGACGCCCGGCCGACGCATCTCGTCGTCTCGCCCGGGCCGTGCACCCCCGACGAGGCGGGCATCAGCATGGAGGCGGTGGCCCACTTCGGCGCCGCGCGCGTCCCCGTGCTGGGCGTCTGCCTCGGCCACCAGGCCGTCGGCCAGGTCTACGGCGGCGTGGTGCGGCGGGCGGGCGCCCCGGTCCACGGCAAGACCGACGCGATCCGTCACGCAGGTGCGGGGGTGCTCTCGGGCCTGCCCGACCCGTTCACCGCAACGCGGTATCACTCCCTCGTGGTGGACGAGGCGCTCCCCGACTGCCTGGCCCTGACGGCGTGGAACCAGGAGGGCGTGGTGATGGGGATCGGGCACCGTGAGCTCCCGGTGCACGGCGTCCAGTTCCACCCCGAGAGCATCCTCACCGAGGTCGGGCTGGACCTGCTGGCGACGTTCCTGGGCATGGACGGGTCGGAGCCGGGCGCCGCGCCCGGGCGGGCGCCGATCGCCGGTCGCCCCCGGTGAGGACCGGTCGGAGCGCACCGGACGGCCCGGGACTCACGAAGCGTCCTGCGCAGAGGGCATCGAAGAAGGCTCGGGAGGAGCCCACGGGCGGAGCAGAGATGGTGGGCGACGTTGGAATTGAACCAACGACCTCCAGCTTGTCGAGCTGGCGCTCTCCCAACTGAGCTAGTCGCCCACGCAGGAACGGCAGTATAGCAAGCCGGCGGCGTCGTGTCAGCCGCGCGCCGCCGGACGCGGAACCCTCGACGGGACGCGGGCTCAGCGCGAGCGCTTGCCGGGCACGCGCCGCCTGACGCCGGTCTTGTTCCAGGCGCGGAAGGCGCCGCCGTTCCAGACCAGCTTGCCGGGGCGCGGCCGCACCTGGTGGCTCTCGAGGATGTTGCGCTTCTCGTACGTGAAGTCGGGCAGGTCGTGGCGCTCGAGCGTGGCGCCGATGAGCCGCTCGATCGCGACCAGCTCGTGCACGTCCTCGGCGGTGACCAGGCTCACCGCGACCCCGCTCGCCCCCGCCCGCGCCGTGCGCCCGATGCGGTGCACGTAGTCCTCGGGGTTGGTCGGGATGTCGAAGTTGATCACGTGCGAGATGCCCTCGACGTCGATGCCCCGGGCGACCACATCGGTCGCCACGAGCACACTGATGCGGCCCTCCTTGAACCCGTCCAGGGCCTCCTGGCGCTGGCTCTGCGAGCGGTCGCCGTGGATCGCCTCGCAGGTCACGCCGGCCTTGTTCAGCGTGCGCGCCAGCCGCTCCGCCCGGCGCCGCGTGCGGGTGAAGACCAACGTGCGCTCCGGGTCGTGGTGGCGGAAGTACTCCACCAGCAGGTCGACCTTCTGGTCCTGGTTGACGGGCAGGACGCGCTGCTCGATGTTCTCGACCGGCGTCGCGCTGCCGCCGAGCTCGATGAAGACGGGGTCGTGCAGAGTGTCGGCGATGATACCCAACACGGTCTTGCTCATCGTCGCCGAGAAGAAGAGGTTCTGACGCTTGGCCGGTACGGCGTCGACGATCCGTTTGACGTCCGGCCAGAACCCCATGTCGAGCATGCGGTCGGCCTCGTCCAGGACCAGCGTGTCGACGCGGTCCAGGAGGACGTCGCCCTGGCGCAGCATGTCGAGCAGCCGGCCCGGCGTGGCCACCAGGAGGTCGACGCCCTTGCGCACGCGCCTGGCCTGGGGGTCGTACGGCACGCCGCCGAAGACGGCCACCACGCGGCGCCCGGTATACGTGGCCAGCGTCTCCCCGACCTCCTCGATCTGGCCGCACAGCTCACGCGTGGGCGTCACGACGAGGGCCGAGGGATGCGCGGTCTTGCCGTCTGCCGCCATCGGCGCAGACATGCGCTGCAGGATCGGCAGGACGAAGGCGGCCGTCTTGCCGGTCCCCGTCTGGGCGCACCCCACCACGTCGCGACCCGAGAGGACGCGCGGGATGGCCTGCTCCTGGATGGGCGTCGGCTCCACGTAACCCATGGCCCCCACGCCGGCGAGGAGGTCGCCCGTCAGGCCGAGCGCCGCGAACGCGGGGATGTCGACCTCGGGGGCCGGGCCGGCGGGACGCTCGGCGTGGCTGCGCTCCCGGTAGGACTCGTCCACGCCCTGGCCGCCGCGGCGGTCCCGGCCGCGGCCGCGGTCGCGGCCGTCGCGGCCCTTGCCGTCACGCTGTCCGCGCCCCGCCTTCTTCTCCTCGCGGCGGGGTTTCTCGACGTCTTCCCGGCCGGTGGCCTGGCCGCCGGCGTGGGCGACCGTCTGGACCGCGCCGCCCCGGCGCCGCCTGCCGCCGCGGCGGCGGCGACGCTTCTGGGCCTTGTCATCCGGCGCGCCGTCCCCGGTCGCAGCCTGCCCGGCCGCGGCCGCCGCGGTCGGCTCTGTCTCGGTATGTCTCACTGGTTCTCGCTTCCTCGACGACTCCGTACGCGGCGACGCGCCGTCGTCGCCGGGGAGCTGGGTCCGCTCGCCGGGGATCAACGGGGTGCGCGGGAGTTCGTCTGGTGGGCGGCTGCCCTCGGGGCGGCCGGGATGGGTACGGACTGGTGTCCCTTTCGCTCAGAACACTGCCCGGTCGTCACAATGCCTGTGGGAGCCTGCTGCGGGAGGAACCGCCCGGCGCGCGGCGCCTGGGCGGAGAACCGGCTCCCATGCTGCATCAGACCCTGTCGGGACTCGATTGTACCCCAGAAGTCGGCCACTCATGCGAGACCGGCGCCCGGATGCCTCGGTCGACGGCCACGCACACCCCCTCTTCAGCTCCGCCGCCGCGCCTGTTTGGCCTGGTACATGCGCGCGTCCGCCCTGCCCAGCAGCTCCGCCGGCTCCTCCAGCCCCGGCCAGCCGGACACGACCTCCCCGTGGCTCATGCGGACGGCGATGCCCACCTCCCGTCCGGCCGCCTCCATCGCGTCGTCGACCCGTTGCGCGAGGTGGGCGGCCGAGATGTCCTCGGCGACGACGCAGAACTCGTCGCCGCCGAGGCGTGCGACCAGGTCGGTCTCGCGGAAGGCCGCACGGAGCGCCCTGGCGACCGCCACCAGCACCGCGTCGCCCCTCTCGTGGCCGTAGGTGTCGTTGAGCCGTTTGAACTCGTCGATGTCGCCGTACATCACGACCACCGGTCGGCCGGAGCGTTTGGCCCGCTTGGCCTGCTGAGGCAACATCACGTCGAGCCCGCGGCGGTTGAAGAGCCCGGTCAGCTCATCGTGCAGCGTGAGCTCCTCGAGACGCCGCACCTCACGCTGTCGCTCGCGGATGTCACGGGAGATCGAGAGCACGACGGGCTCGCCCTCCACCTCGGTCAGGCTCGACGCGATCTCCACCGGCACGAGCTCACCGTCACGGGCGCGACGCACGCTCTCGTAGCGGACCGTGCCCTCGCGCAGCAGCACGCGCATCATGCGCCGCAACTGACCCGGCTGGGGCGCCGCGTCGATAGCGCGCGGCGTCAGGCCCAGGAGCTCCTCACGCGTGTAGCCGAGCAGCCCGCAGGTCGCATCGTTGACTGCGATGAACGAGGTCGGCTCCGCGTCGTGGTCGAGTCCGTGGAGGTACACCGGGTCCGCGCCCTGCTCGAACAGCAGCCGATACCGCCGCTGGCTCATCTCGAGCTGCCGGCTGGCGAGCCGGGCCGCCTCGACAGCCTCCTGGAGCCGCTTGCGCTGGCCGGTGAAGTCGTCCACCGCGAGTCCGACGAGCAGGCCGATGACGATGTAGCCCACGGCCGTGGCGACGTAGGAACCCACGTGGCCGGCGCCGGAGAGCAGGAAGGCGGCGCCGGAGACGATCACCGCCCAGAGACCGGCGGTGACCCCTCCCCTCATGCCGGCCACGTACGCGCCGGCCACGACCACGGGCACGCCGAGCACCTGGATCATCTCGAGGGGGACGAGGAGAACCGCCACCGCATAAGCCACCACCAGCGGCGTGATGATGGTGTGCATCCGTGACCAGCGCATGCAGGCCTCCCGGGATGTCGGTCACTTACTTGGTGCCCGCTCCGGACGGGAGTGACGCGGGCTCCGCGCCGCCTGCCCTGGCAACACCGCGGTGTGGCTCTGCGGCCGCTCCGGCGCCGGCGCTCCTACGGAACCGAGAGGGCCGTATCCCAGTCGAAGGCCGCGCCGGCGGCGGCGAGCCGGGCGCGCGTGCGTCCGTCACAGAACGCGCCCGCCAGCGCGTGCTCGTACATGGCCCTTGGAGTGTGGCCCAGCCGGACGGCCACGTCGGAGTCCGCCGTGAGCGAGGTCCGCATGAGCACGGGGTCGTCGCTGCCGATGGAGCACCTGACGCCGGCCTGCAGCAAGGCCGGCAGCGGATGCTCGTCGAGCGAGCGCACGACTCCGGTGCGCAGGTTGCTCACCGGGGTGACGTCGCAGACCACGCCGCGCTCTGCCAGCTCCTCGAGCAGCGCGGCGTCCTCCACGGCGCGCACCCCGTGCCGCAGTCGCTGCGCCCCGAGGTCGTCGAGGGCGCCGCGGATCGAGACCGGCCCCGCCATCTCGCCGGCGTGCGGCGCCGCCCTGAGCCCGCCCTCGCGGGCGATGGCGAACGCCCGGCTGAACGGTCCCGGCGGGAACCGGTGCTCACTCCCCCCCAGGCTGAGGCCGACCACCCCGCGGTCGCGGTAGCGTACCGCCCAGGCGGCGACCTGCTCGCCGATCTCGGGAGGGAAGTCGCGTGTCACGTCGGGTGTGAAGCGCAGCTCCACGCCGTGGCGCTCGCGCGCCTCTGCCGCACCGTCGCAGTAGCCCTCGAACACCTCCTGCCATGTGACCCCGCGCGAGACCGGCTCCGACGGCGAGAACAGCGGCTCGGCGTAGAGACAGCCCTGGTCGGCCAACTGGCCGGCGTAGTCGACGACGACCTGGTGGAAGTCCCGCCGACGCCGCAGCACGGAGGTGGTCGCGATCCAGAGGCGGACGAACTGACGGAAGCTACGGAAGCGGAAGGTGCGCTCCAGGCCCTCCGCGGTGCGCGCCGGAAGCCGCAGGTCGTTGCGCCGCGCGATCTCGAGAAGGCGCGCCGGCCTGATCGTGGCCTCGAGGTGCACGTGCAGCTCGATCTTGGGGTACGGGCGGACCGTCATCGGTCCATGCTACCGCAGCCCCGGCCGCACGAGGGTCAGCGGGCCGCCTCGTCGGCCAGCAGCTCCATGAGGAGCGCGTCACGCCAGAGCCCGTCGGCGACACGTTCGTAACGCCGCAGAACGCCGACGGGGCGGAAGCCCAGCTTCTCGTACACGTGGATCGCGCGGCTGTTGTCGGCCGCCGGATCCACGGTGATGCGGTGGTGTCCGCGTTCCGTGATCAGCCAGGCGATCAGCGTGCGCATCGCGTCAGGGCCCACGCCGCGCCCCTGGGCGGCCGTGCCGACGAACACGTCCACGGCCGCCGAGAAGTAGTCCGGATCGGTCTGCTCGGCATACTGCACGCAGCCGACCACGACTCCGTCCACGAGGATGGAGAACCCGGTCGCGCTCTGCTCCCCGGTGCGCTCCCATTCGTCGCGCCGCCACCAGCGCGCCACCTCGGGCTCCTCGAGCATGGCGCGCAGCGCCGGCAGGTCCTCGGGACGCACCGGCCGCAGCGACGTGAGACGGCCGCGGAGTCTCGGGAGGTCGCCGGACGGCACGCCTGCGAGCCGGCTTACCGGCGCGTCTCGTGCCCGCCCGCGCGCCAGACCAGGTAGGCGCGCACGAACCCGTCCAGGTCGCCGTCGAGCACGCCCTGCGCGTTGCCGACCTCGTGGCCGGTGCGCAGGTCCTTGACCATCTGGTACGGATGCAGCACGTAGCTGCGGATCTGGCTGCCGAAGTCGACCTCCATGACCTGGCCGCGCTCGGCGGCCAGCTCCTCCGCCCGCTTGCGCTCCTCCAGCTCGATCAGCCTCGACTTCAGCATGCGCATCGCGACCGCCCGGTTCTGCAGCTGGGAGCGCTCGTTCTGGCACTGGACGACGATGTTGGTCGGGAGGTGCGTGATGCGCACGGCCGAACTCGTCTTGTTGACGTGCTGGCCGCCGGCGCCGCTGGAGCGGTACGTGTCGACGCGCAGGTCGTCCTCGTCGATCTCCACGTCCACGTCCTCGCTCACCAGCGGCGAGACCTCGACCGAGACGAAGCTTGTGTGACGGCGGTTGGCGGAGTCGAACGGGCTGAGGCGCACGAGGCGGTGGACACCCTTCTCCGACTGCAGCAGCCCGTAGGCGTTGTCGCCCTCGACCGTGAGCGTGGCGCTCTTGATCCCGGCCTCGTCACCCTCCTGCGAGTCGTTGAGCTCGACCGTGAAGCCCCGCTGCTCGAACCAGCGCAGGTACATACGGAGCAGCATCTGGGCCCAGTCCTGGGACTCGGTCCCGCCGGCGCCGGAGTGGATCGTGACGATGGCGCCGCCCTCGTCGTACTTGCCGCTGAAGAAGCGGGCCTCCTCGCCGCGCCGGAGGTCCTCCTCGAGCTCATCGGCGCCGGTGGTCAGCTCCTCGAGGAGCTCGTCGTCCACGGCGCCGGCGCCGAGCTCCTCGCGCAGCAGCTCCTCGGTGGATTCCAGGTCGGCGAAGCGCCGTTCGAGCTCCTCGTACTCCTCGAGCCTCCGCCTGGCGCGACGGTACTCGGCGGAGACCGCGGCGGCCTCGTCCTGGTCGCCCCAGAATCCCGGCGCCCGCATCCGCTCTTCGAGCGCCTCGATCCTCGCTGTCAGCGCAGGGGGGTCAAAGATAGCTCCGCAGCCAGCCGAGGCGCCCGGAGGCTTCCTTCAGCCGCTCGCGGAGCGCGTCCAGGTGGACGAGTGCTTCTGAGGCGGTGGGGCTCATGACCGGGGGATTGTACCCGAATCGCGGGCCGGCTTCAGCCGTGACCTCGCCAGGTACTTGTACAGGCAGTCGACCACGTCCCAGAGCGTGATGCCGATCACGAACGCCAGGACCAGTCCACCCACGAAGCCCACGGGAAAGGCGTCTCCGGTGCGCTCCCGGAAGGCCGCCAGGAAAGCCGGATCGACCACCTGCTGCGTGGCCAGAGCCGCGACCACCAGCCCCGCGAAGAGCACGTCGACGGCGACGTTGGCGACGACCAGCGGGGCGGTCCAGTGACCGGAGACATACTTCCAGACCTCCAACACCATGCTCGCCACGACGATCGCGATCAGCGCCTGCATCCAGCCGGACCACAGCCCGTGGTCGAGGAAGAAGACGGGTCCGCCGGCCTCGTGGAACACCGGGTGCCCCCGCTCCCAGACGACGGCGACCAGAAGGAGAGTGAGGAGCGCGAGGGACCCCGCGGTCTCCCCGAGCGTGATGCGGCGCCGTGTCGCGACCGGGGGCAGCGACGCGGGGTCCCAGACGCGATCCCGATCGTGCGGGGCGCTCCGGCGCGCGCCGGCGCGATCGATCGCGAAGAAGGCGACCGTCACCCAGAAGGCGATCATCACGCCGACGTTGAACGCCGCCGCGACCGACTCGAGGATGCCCGGGACGTACCCGTCGGTGGCCGTCCACAGCTTCTCGGCCAGCGTCGCCGCCAGGACGATGGGCACGACGATGGACAGCAGGAGTCTCAGCAGCCGGCTGTACATCGGGTACAGGTCAGGGCCGATGAGACAGCGTCTGCCCCCCGCGAACCCGACCGCCAGCTCCGCCGGATCACCGAGCTCGAGCAGCACGTCGCGGACGCCGGTCTCCTCCCCCGCCCCGCGCCCCTCCAGCATGTCGGCGATCGTCGCGCGCAGCTCGTCGGCGACGTCGTCGCGCTGCTCGGCCGGCAGGCGCTTGACGACGGCCCAGATGTAGCGATCGACCAGGTCGTTCATGGCGTCTCCTCCCTCAGCAGTCGCTCCAGGTCGGCGTTCAGCGTCCGCCACTCCGTGCGGAGGCGCTCGAGAAGCAGTTCACCGGACGAGCTGATGCGGTAGTACTTGCGCGGCCGCACGTCCTCCGTGTTCCAGGCGCTGGTCAACAGACCCTGTTTTTCGAGCCGGCGCAGCAACGGGTAGAGCGTGTTGCCGTCCACACGGATGCCGGCCTTCCGCAGCGTCCCGAGCAGCGCATACCCGTAACGCGGTTCCCGGAGCACGGCGAGGCAGGCGAGCACCACCGAGCCTCGGCGGATCTCCTGGACGTGTCCGATGAGGATCTCGTCGTCGACGCGTTTCTCGTCCATGCGTCACACTATACTGTGTCTTACACACCAATGTCAAGCGCACAACGAATCGCCCAGGACCCGGGACGCGCAGGGGGCCGGCTCCCGGGAGCCGGCCCCCTGCGACGCGGAGCGCGCGGCGGACGTCCGCCCCACGGGAGGCCCGCGGCACACCCCGCGGGCCTCCCTCCGATCCGGTCAGGCCTCGTCGGTCCCGCCGGACGCGAGCTCCGCCTCCGCCGTCTTGCCGAAGCCCCACCCCCAGAAAGGTCTGAGCTTCATGAGGTTCCCGTCGATGTCGCGCAACGGGATCGGCGGGTACTTCTTGTGCGTGAGATACGTCACCACGATCAGCACCCCGATCGAGATGAGGAACGCCGGCACCGAGGCGATGTAGACGGCGTCCCACATCGCCCACTCGACGTACACCTCTCCCTCGGTGACGACCCCGGTGTTGGCGGCCGCCGTGTCGGAGTAGTAGTAGACGAAGCTCAGTCCGACCCAGGAGACGAAGCCGGCGATCAACGAGGTCAGCGCCGCGCTGCCGTTGCACTTCTTCCAGAAGTACCCCGCCGCGAACGGCGCGAACAACCCGACGAGGATGATCGACCAGGCGATCACGACGAGCATGTAGATCGTCTCGAGGTAGAGCGCCATGAGCGTGGCCACCACGGCCGCGATCGGCACGACCGCCCGGGTCGTCTTGAGGGTCAGCTCGGACGAGGCGTCCGGCTTGACGAACTTGAGGGCGTTGTAGCCGATCATCGACGAGATCGCCAGGAGGGCGCTGTCACAGCTCGACATCAGCGCCGCGACGATGGCGGCGACGAACACCCCGGTGAGGATCGGCGGCAGCCACTGCATCGCCATCCAGGGCAGGATGTCGTCGGTCGCCCCGATGGTGAGGTTCGGGTGCACCTCGAACATCGCGACCCCGAGCATGACCGGGATCATGCCGATCGTGAGGTACAGGATGGCGCCGTAGTACGAGCTCCTCACGGCGACCTTGTCGCTCTTGGCGGAGAGCACCCGCTGCATCAGGTCCTGGGCGGGGATGCTGCCCAGGCCGATCGCCATCCACGCGGCCACGTAGTAGAACCACCCCGGTACGCCGAAGTAGCCGAGATACCCGGCGTCCTTGGTCGGCGCGAAGGCCCAGGTGGGCAGGTCGTTCCAGTTGCCCGCCTGCGTGAACAGGTGCCCCCAGCCGCCGATGTGATCCACGGCGAAGGGAAGGATGATGATCAGCCCCGCGCTAAGGATCATCATCTGGATCACGTCCGTGATCGTCACCGACCACATGCCGCCGAGGATCGTGTACACGATGACGACCGCCGCCGAGATCACGATGCCCCAGCCTAACGGCATCCCGGTGAAGACCTTGAGCAGGGTGCCGAAGGCGACGAGCTGGGCTCCCACCCAGCCCACCTCCGCCGTGACGAGCACGATGACCGAGGCGAGCCCCATGTTCCTGCCGTAACGGATGTGGAAGAAGTCCACCAGGGTCAGATACCGCCCCCTGCGCATGAGACGGTTGAAGAAGATGGCGGCGATCACGAGACAGAGCGCGGCCCCCCATGGGTCGAAGATCACACCCTGGTTGCCGAACAGGTAGGCTTGGGCGGTCGAGCCCATCAGCGTGCCGGCGCAGAACCAGGTGGCGAACAACGTCCCGGTGGTGAAGAAGGTGTTCAGCCGGCGGCCGGCGACGATGAAGTCGGTCGAGTCTTTGACCATTCTCGAGCTCCACACGCCGACGCCGATCATGCCCGCCATGTAGAGGGCGAGGATGACGACGACGATCGTGCCGTGCTCGTAGTGCCCGATGTCGAGGATCTCAGCTGCCGCTACCATTCATCACACCTCCTGAGCGAGGGGGGCCGGTCGGGACGCGTCAAGAGCGTCCACCGCTGCGTGTGCTGCATCGCTTCACCTTCCTCTCCTGACATCGGTGACTGCTGTGACTGCCCCGTCGCTCGCGGTCGGCGTCGCCCGGGCGCCGGAGCCCGCGGACGGGGCATCGCCAGTCGGTCGTCCCGGCAGGCGGCGCCGACGATGGATGCGGCCCGGAGGGGCGCGTGATGCGGGGCGCGCGGTACCCGGCCGTCGGCGCACGAGAGGAACCACGCGTCGGCGCGAGCTGAGGGAGGGTCGAAGTCCGGGGAGAGGAGCGACGCGCCGGAAAGAGCGCGTCGTGGAGCGCGCAGGCGCGGCCGAGGACGTCCGAGGCCACTGGACGAACGCGACGACCGTCGTTCTCAGCATGGCCCTGCCATGTTCCCCCGGTGTGTCGGAACGAGATGTTCCCCCCAACGACACACGCTGTGCGGCCGCCGCACGACGGCGGCCACGCCGAGTCATGCGCATACTACCAGCCGGTCAAGCGTCGGGCCAGGGTGCGCGGGTGGAGGCCCGCGAGGGAGGCGACCCGAGGTCGTCGACGGACGGGGGCGCCGCTCCCGTCTCAGTCGTCTGTGGAGCGGGGGGCGTCGGCCGACGACGTCCGGCGGCGCGACGCGCCGGTGCGGGCGCTCATGCTCCGTGGCACTTCTTGTACTTCTTCCCGCTCCCGCACGGACAGGGGTCGTTGCGGCCGACCTTCTCGTGCACCACCCGCTGCTGCACGGCCACCGGCTGCGGACCGGTACTGGTGGTGGCGCCACGGCCGGCGGCGGCGTTGGGCGGCGGCGAGTCGGTGAACCCGTCCTGCGGGTACTCGCCGGCCGCCATGGCGGCCCCGGCGAACGACGTCTGATAGGCCAGGTCGTCGCCGCTCGTGTAGTCGAGGGCCATCATCGGCTCGTCCAGCGTCATGGCGGTGAACATGGCGAGGTCCTCGGGGGTGTTCTTGAGGAGAGTGGTGACCGTGCTCAGCTTCACGCCCTCGAGCATGTCCTGGAAGAGGTCGAACCCCTCACCCTTGTACTCGACCAGCGGATCCCGCTGCCCGAGCGCCCGCAGGTGGATGCCCTCCTGCAGGTAGTCCATGTCGAGCAGGTGTTCCTTCCAGCGGCCGTCGATCACCTGGAGCATCACGGCGCGCTCCACGCTGCGCATCTGCTCCTCGCCGATCACGCGCTCGCGCTCGTCGTACTGCTCGAGCGCGTCGTCCACGGCGAGATCGACGACCTCGTCGACGCCGGCGGCATCCGTGTCGATGTCCTTCTCCCTGAACGACGGCGTGTAGACCTGCTTGAGCGCGATGAGCAGCGAGTCGAGGTCCCAGTCCTCGGCGTACTGCTCCCCCTCAAGGGCGCCGCGCACGGCATCCTCGACCAGCTCGGCCACCATCTCACGGACCTGCTCGCCGAAGTCCTCGCCCATGAGGATGCGCTGGCGTTGGTCGTAGATGACGCGCCGCTGCTCGTTCATGACCTCGTCGTACTTGAGCACGTTCTTGCGGCGCATGAAGTTGAGCTCCTCGACCTTCACCTGCGCCTTCTCGACCACGTTGCTGAGCATCCTCGCCTCGATCGGCTCGCCCTCAGACGGACCGAGGCGGCTGAGGATGCGGTACATGCGGTCGCCGGCGAACAGCCGGATCAGCTCGTCCTCGGCCGAGAGGTAGAAGCGGCTCTCGCCGGGATCGCCCTGGCGGCCGGAGCGGCCGCGGAGCTGGTTGTCGATGCGGCGGCTCTCGTGACGCTCGGTGCCGAGCACGTACAGACCGCCGAGCTCGCGCACGCCCTCGCCCAGCTTGATGTCGACGCCGCGGCCGGCCATGTTGGTCGCGATCGTGATCGCGCCCGGCTGGCCGGCGCCCTCGATGACATGCGCCTCGCGCTCGTGCTGCTTGGCGTTGAGCACGTTGTGCGGCACGCCGTGCCGCTCGAGGAGGCGCGAGAGCATCTCGCTGACCTCGACCGAGACGGTGCCGACGAGCACCGGCTGGCCCTTCTCGTAGCGCGCGACGACATCCTGCACGACGGCGGCGAACTTCTCCTTGGTGGTCGTGAAGATGAGGTCGTTCTCGTCCAGCCGGATCATCGGCGCGTTGGTGGGGATCTGGACCACCTCGAGCCCGTAGATCTGGCGGAACTCGTCCTCCTCGGTCTTGGCCGTGCCCGTCATGCCGGCCAGGACCTCGTACATGCGGAAGTAGTTCTGCAGGGTGATGGTGGCGAGGGTCTGGTTCTCCTCGCGGATCGGCACCTTCTCCTTGGCCTCGATCGCCTGGTGGAGGCCCTCGGAGTACCGCCGGCCCTCGAGGATCCGTCCCGTGAACTCGTCGACGATCAGCACCTCGCCGTTCTGCACCACGTACTCCACGTCCTTCTGGTACAGGGCCTGGGCGCGCAGCGCCTGGATGAGGTGGTTGACCAGGGCGCCGTTGGAGTCCTTGTAGAGGTTGTCGATGTCCAGCGCCCTCTCCACCTTGGCCACACCGCTCTCGGTGACGGCCACGGTGCGCTGCTTCTCGTCGACCTCGTAGTCCTCGCCGGGGACGAGCCGCGGGACGACGCGGGCGAACTGGCGGTAGGTGCCGGCGGCGGTCTCCGGCGCGCCGCTGATGATGAGCGGCGTGCGCGCCTCGTCGATGAGGATCGAGTCCACCTCGTCCACGATGCAGTAGACGTGGCCGCGCTGCACCATGTGCTCGCGCCGCATGGTCATGTTGTCGCGCAGGTAGTCGAAGCCGAACTCGGAGTTGGTGCCGTAGGTGACGTCGGCGTTGTACTGCGCGCGGCGCTCCTCCGGCGACATGTTGGCCTGGATGCAGCCGACCTCCAGTCCGAGGAAGCGGTACACCTGGCCCATCCACTCGGCGTCGCGCTTGGCCAGGTAGTCGTTCACCGTGACCAGGTGCGCGCCCTTGCCGGCGAGGCCGTTGAGGTACATCGGCATCGTCGCGACGAGGGTCTTGCCCTCGCCGGTCTTCATCTCGGCGATGTCGCCCTCGTGGAGCACGATGCCGCCGAGCACCTGGACGTCGAACGGGCGCATCCCCAGGGCCCGTTTGGCGCCCTCGCGGGCGACGGCGAAGGCCTCGAACAGCAGGTCGTCGAGGAGCTCGCCGTTGGCGTGGCGCCGGCGGAACTCGGCCGTCTTGGCCCGGAGCTCGTCGTCGCTGAGGACGGCGACGTCCGGCTCCAGCTCCCCGACCCTGCCGGTCTGCTCGCGGAGGGTCTTGAGCCGGCGGCCCTCACCGGCGTGCAGAAGCTTGTCGACGATCTTGATCACTGGAGCGCTCCCGGGATCGCGGAGATGAGGTCTGCGTCCATTCTCGCACAGAGCGGCATCCGCGTCGCATGCCCGGCAGCCGGTGTCGCCCCGCCGGCCTGCGACGCAGAGGCGTCCGCGACGAGGGGCGCCCCCACGGAGCGCCCCTCGCCCGATCCTCCGCCGTCGTCAGTCTTCGGCGGGCTCGATATGCCCGTAGTGGCCGTCCTTGCGGCGGTACACCACGTTCGTCCGGTTCGACTCGGCGTTCGTGAACACGAAGAAGTCGTGCCCGACCAGTTCCATCTGCAGCGTGGCCTCGTGCACCGACATGGGCTTGAGCGCGAACTGCTTGGACTTCACGATACGCCCGTTGTCGCCGGCGTGCTCCGGCTCTCCGATGAGCTCGTCGCTGACCGCCGCCGCGGCGGCCACGGGCTCCAGATCCGGGGCGAGGGCCGGGACTGCCACCCTCTCGCGCCCGTGCCTGGTCCTCCCGTGGATCCGGTCGTGGTATTTCTTGACGCGGCGCACGAGCTTGTCGGTCATCAGGTCGATCGCCGCGTACATGTCGACCGACGCTTCTCGCGCCCTGATCACGGGTCCGCGTGTGAACACCGTCGCCTCGGCGATGCACGGCTCGGGGATGCTCGGGTTCTTCTCCACCTTGAGCTCGAGCTCTACCCTCGTGACCTCGTCGATCTTGCGCTGCTGCAGGAGTCTGTGCACGTGCTCGATCTTGTCTTCCGCGTACTCCCGCAGGGCGGACGTGACGGTGAAGTTGCGGCCCTTGATCTGGGTTTTCATCTACATCGCTCCTTCGTGACGGCGTGGTCTCGCGATGCCGGCGCAGGCGTCGCACGTACTGTACGCGCGAAGGTGAAGACGTGGGGGTCGAGGACTGCCTGAGCGAGCGCTTGCGCACACTGGTTCAACGTTTCACCTGTGGTGTAGACGTCGTCGACAATGATCACTCGCTTGAGTCTATTACCTACCCGGAACGCACCCTCCTGCAACGCGAACGCCCCCTGCACGTTGGAGGCCCGCGAAGCCTTGTCCAGGCCGCTCTGACGGGCTCCGTGGCGCACGCGGCGGAGCAGCGGAGCATAGGTGAGCCCGGCGCCGGCCGCAAGCCGGCGGGCGAGCGACTCGGCGAGGTCGAAGCCGCGGTCGAGCCGATGGCCGCGATGCGCCGGCACGGCCGTCACCAGGGCGCCGCTCCCGACCCGCGCGGCGGTGGCCGAGAAGGCCGGCGCCGCGCGGGCCGCGAGCTCGTCGGCGAGAGAGCGCAGGGCGCGGAACTTGCAGGCCGTCACCAGGGCACGGGCCGGACCCTCGTAGCAGAAGGCGGCCGACGCGCTGGCAAAGGCCAGGTCACGACCGGCGCACTCGCGGCAGGCGGGCAGACGCCGGCGGGTGCCGCCGGGGCGGGCCCGGCGGGTGAGCCTCCCGGCCCGCCGCAACGGCGCGCCGCAGCGGCCGCAGCGGTCGTCCGGCAGCGGACGAAGATCCCGCTCGCAGGCGTCGCACAGCCAGGCGCCCGGAGCGCCGCACACCACGCAGCGACGCGGAAGGACCAGGTCGAGCAGGCCGTCGAGTGCGCTCCTGGGCTGCACCCACAGCCGCGGCGTCACGACGCGCCGTCCTCCCCGCACTGGGCGCCCGCGCAGATCTCCGACCGCGGCTCCACACGGGCGCCGGCCTCGACCTGCGCGTGCGGCGCGATCTCCGACCTGTCGCCGACCACGGCGTCCTCGTGCACCACGGCCCCGTGCCGCACCACCACGTGACGCCCGAGGATGCTCCCGGCCAGACGCGAGTCACGGCCTGCCTTGGCGCCGTCCCAGTGGATCATCCCCTCGAGCACGGCGCCGCTCTCGACCACGCACCCGTCGCCGATGATCAGCGGGCCGACGAGCTCGGCTCCGGACTCGACGAGACACCCCGCCCCGAGCAGGACCGGCGCCTCGAGACGCACGCCGGACTCGATCTCCGTGCCCTCGCCCACCCACACGCGGGGCGCCACCTCACGTCCGGGGACGTCGAGCCTCACCCGGCCGAGCAGGGCATCGAAATTGCCGATGCGGTACTGCTCGATGTTGCCGACGTCGTTCCAGTAGCTCTCGAGCCGCCAGACGTGGAACGGCCGCCCGTCGCCCAACAGCGCCGGGAACACGTCGTGCGCCCAGTCCACGAACGCGCCCGGGGCGATGTAGTCGAACACCTCGGGCTCGAACGCGTAGATGCCGCAGTTGCACAGGTTGGACCTGGCCTCCTCACGCGACGGCTTCTCCTGGAACCCAGTCACGCGCCCGTGGTCGTCGTGCACGACCACACCGTACAGGGACGGGTCGTCGACCTCCTTCACGGCGAGCGTGGCGACGCCGCCGGAGCGTCGGTGCGCCGCCAGCAAGGCGGTGAGGTCGGCGTCGGTGAGCCCGTCGCCGCTCATCACGAGGAACGTGGCGTCGCCCAGGAAGGCGCGGAACGCGTCGGCGCCCCCGGCGGTGCCCAGCAGTTGCTCCTCGAGGTTGTAGCGGAGGTCGACCCCGAACCCGGAGCCGTCGCCGAAGTAGGAGCGGATCCTGTCCGGGTAGTAATGCAGGTTGGCCGCCACCTCGGTGACGCCGTGGCGACGGAGCAGGTGCAGCAGGTGCTCCATGACCGGTCGGTTGAGGATGGGCACCATGGGCTTGGAGGTGAGGCCCGTCAGCGGGTAGAGCCGCGTGCCCAGGCCGGCCGCCATCAGGTAGGCGTGCACAGGTCCGGCGCCGGTCACGGGCCGCACCTCCCGAGCGCGCAGGCTCCGGCGAGCGCCGGACCGAACGGCGGCCGCAGCACGCCGACCTCGGTGACGATGGCGGTGACGCCGGCGGCCGGCGTGACGTCGAACGCCGGGTGGCGCGCCTCGGCGCCCTCGGGCGCGATCCGCTCGCCACGGAAGGTGGTGACCTCGGCGGGGTCGCGCTCCTCGATGGGGATGCCGTCGCCGGTCTCCGTCGCCAGGTCGACGGTCGAGAGCGGCGCGGCGACGTAGAAGGGCACGCCGTGCTCTCTCGCCAGTACGCTGAGGCTGTAGGTGCCGATCTTGTTGGCCACGTCGCCGTCGGCGGCGATGCGGTCGGCGCCGACCACCACGCCGTCGACCTCGCCGCGGCGCATGAAGTGGCCCGCCATGTTGTCGCTGATGAGGCGGTAGGGGATGCCCTCGACCTGCAGCTCCCAGGCGGTGAGACGCGCCCCCTGCAGCCACGGGCGCGTCTCGTCGACCCAGACGGAGATCCCGGGATGCCGGGCCGCCGCCGAACGGACGACGCCGAGCGCGGTGCCGTATCCGGCCGTCGCAAGAGCGCCGGCGTTGCAGTGGGTGAGGATGCGGTCGCCCGCCCTGAACAGCCCGGCGCCGTGCTCGCCGATGCGCAGACAGCGGTCCACGTCGTCGTCGTGGATGGCCTGCGCCCGGAGCAGCAGCGCGTCGGCGACCGCTGCCGGCCGCGAGGCCGCGCCGCCCGCGGCCAGCGCCGCCTCCCAGACGCTCCGCATCTCGTCCAGCGCCCAGCGCAGGTTCACGGCCGTGGGCCGCGTGGCCGACAACCCGGCAGCAGCCTGCTCGAGCGCGGCCCGCAGGGCGCCGGGATCGTCCGGGCCGGCGGCGGCCGCCTCGGCGGCGGCCAGCGCGACGCCGCCCGCCGCCGTGACGCCGATGGCCGGCGCACCCCGGACCGTCATGTCGCGGATGCGGTCCGCGACCTCCCGCCAGGTGCGGCAGGTCACGTAGCGCTCCTCGTGCGGCAGGGCGAGCTGGTCGATGAGGACGACCTCGCCCGGCCGGATCTCGACGGTGCGCACCCGCAGACGGGAGCCGCCCGGTCCCTGGTGGCCGCCGGCGTCGGCGGCGACGCCGCCGCCGGGACGCCCGTTCTTCGCGTGCTGGGCCCGCATGCCGGCGCCGCTGCTCAGGTGCCCTGGTCCCAGGAGGCGAGATACGCGGCCTGCTCCTCGGTGAGCGTGTCGCACTCGACCTGCAGGGCCGCGAGCTTGAGGCGGGCGATCTCGTCGTCGATCTCGCCCGGCACCACGTAGACCTTGCTCTCGAGCTCGGCGTGATGCTTGACCATGAACTCCGCCGACAGCGCCTGGTTGGCGAAGCTCATGTCCATGACGGCCGCCGGGTGACCCTCGGCCGCCGCCAGGTTGACCAGACGGCCCTCGGCCAGCAGGTAGATGCGGCGGCCGTCCGCCATGGTGTACTCGTCCACGGACTCCCGCACAGCCCGCTTCTTCACGGCCAGATCCTCGAGTGCGGGGATGTCGATCTCGACGTTGAAGTGCCCCGTGTTGGCCACGATGCTGCCGTCCTGCATGACCTCGAAGTGCTCGCGACGCAGCACGTGGATGTCGCCCGTGGCGGTGACGAACAGCTTGGCGACCCTGGCCGCCTCGGCGACCGGCATGACGCGGAAGCCGTCCATGACCGCCTCCAGCGCCCGCAGCGGGTCGACCTCCAGCACGATCACGTCGGCGCCGTGTCCCTTCATGCGCATCGCGAGACCGCGTCCGCACCAGCCGTAGCCGGCGACGCACACCGTGCTGCCGGCGATGAGGATGTTGGTCGCCCGCACGACGCCGTCGAGCGTGCTCTGGCCGGTGCCGTAGCGGTTGTCGAACATGTGCTTGGTGTTGGCCTCGTTGACGGCCACGACCGGGAACATGAGCCGGCCCTCCTTCTCGAGGGCCTTGAGTCGGATGACCCCGGTGGTCGTCTCCTCGGTGCCGCCGATGATGTCGGCCGCCATGTCGGGGCGCTCCCCGTGCAGCACGCCGATCACGTCGGCGCCGTCGTCCATGGTGATGTGGGGACGGTGGTCGACGCAGGCGTTGATGTGCCGGTAGTAGGTGGCGTCGTCCTCGCCCCTCACGGCGTAGACGCGCACGCCGTACTCCTCGACCAGCGCGGCGGCCACGTCGTCCTGCGTGCTGAGGGGGTTGCTGGCGCAGAGCACCACGTCGGCGCCGCCGGCGGCGAGCGTCCTCATGAGGTTGGCCGTCTCGGTGGTGACGTGCAGGCAGGCGCCGATGCGCACGTCGCGCAGCGGCTTCTCACGCGAGAAACGCTCACGGATGGCGGCGAGCACGGGCATGTGCGTGTCGGCCCACTCGATGCGCAGCAGCCCTTGCGGGGCGAGGCCGATGTCCTTGATGTCGTGGTCGTTGCTCATGCGCAGAGCCTCACTCTCTCTTCATTCGGGGCGCCTGCACCACTCCGCAGGCGGCCAGCTTGACGCCGTAGTAGGCGGCGACCACGGCGACGGGGACGAGGGAGTCGGACACGATGGGCCAGCCTCCCTCCCGGAGCGCCCGCTCCTCGAAGCGCGTGAGACGGCGGGCGTCGGCGACGCCTGCCGCCGTGACGCCGGACGAGTATACCCGAGCCCCCCCGCGGCGCCGAACGACGCCGGGTTGATATACGCCGGTCATGTCGGGGAAGTCGCGCGGCACGCCGGCCGGCCAGCGGCCGGTGAGCGGGCCGCGCCCCTCGAGATTGACGTGATCGGCGACCGGGACGAGGCGGCCGGGATCGGGGCCGGCGCCGCCCGGGACAGCCCAGACCGGCACCGTCAGGCCGACGACCTCACCCCGAGGGAACCCCTCGAACAATTCGAACAGCCTTCCCTCGAAAGGCGTCGAAGGACGCGCCTGCTCCCGCGTCAGGGTCTCCTCTGCGGCGTGGGGATACAGGTCCGCGGCGGCCGTCCGGCA
>ENA-UPSM01001075-UPSM01001075.1-activated-sludge-metagenome-genome-assembly--contig:-NODE-1075-length-37390-cov-5.445052_pt1 | contig 37390 bp, 27 predicted proteins | sample MGYA00238181_ERZ773283 | MGnify/ENA primary metagenome ERZ773283 (study PRJEB29023, sample SAMN05720199) | activated sludge metagenome | isolation source: Anaerobic digester | place: Japan... | reverse complement strand
GCGAGACACTCTGTAGGTTTTGGCGAACGAGCTAAATTGGCCGCTTCCGCAGCGAACCGCAGGAGACGCACGACGTGGCCAAGACCGGAGAAGAAACGCCGCTGATGAAGCAGTACCTCGCCACCAAGGCGAGGGTGGGCGACGCCATCCTGCTTTATCGCATGGGCGACTTCTACGAGACCTTCGGGCAGGACGCGGTGGACGCCTCGCGGATCCTGGGGATCACCCTCACCGCCCGCGGCGGTGCCGACAAGACGCCGCTGGCGGGGTTCCCGTACCACCAGATCGAGCGCTACCTGCCCCGGCTGGTGAACGCGGGGCGCAAGGTGGCGGTTTGCGAGCAGACCGAAGATCCCGCCCTGGCCAAGGGGATCGTCAAGCGCGACGTGACGGAAATCGTCAGCCGCGGCACGGCGCTGTCCGACGCCTGCCTGGACGAACGTTCCGACAACCTCCTGGCCGCGCTCCTGCCCGGCGACAAGGGTGGCGATTGGGGATTGGCGGCCATGGATCTCACCACGGGCCGGTTCGAGGCCCTGCAAGGTCCGCGCGACATGGTGCTGGCCGAGCTGGAGACCATGGGGCCGGTGGAGGTGGTCTGGCCCGAAACGTTGTCCTGCGCGCCGCGCGAACTGCAGGACCTGGAGGGCGGGTGGGCCTTGTCGGCCGGGTTCTTCCCGGGATTCCCCGCCGCGCAACGGTCGTTGAACGAACATTTCGGCACCGTCACGCTGGAAGGGTTCGGGTGGGGCGACGACGAACCGGCCCTGCGCGCCGCCGCCGCCGCGCTGCGCTACGGCGCCGACGAAGGGCGCCGGCTCATGACCCACGTGCGGGGCCTTTGGCCGCGCGGACGCGACGCGCATCTGTCGATGGACGGGTCAACGTTGCGCAACCTGGAGATCCTGCGCCCGCTGCACGACGACGACAAGGCCGCCTGCCTGGCCGGACTTCTGGACCGATGCCGCACCGCCATGGGGTCGCGCCAGCTTCGTCGTTGGCTTTCCCAGCCGCTGTTGGATCTGCCCCGGATCGGTGAACGCCAGCAGGCGGTCGAGGCGTTGCGCTCCAACCGTCCTCGCCTGGACGAACTCCAGCGCGAACTCGCGTCCATCCCCGACCTGGAACGGCTTTCGGGCAAGATCGCCACGCTTCGCGTGAACGCCCGCGATCTGGTGGGCGCCGCGCGAGGACTGGGCGCGGCCGAACGTGTCGGTCGGATCCTGAACGCCACGGGCGACGGACTGCTGGCGCGCCTGGCCGGGTCCACGGAAGGCCTGTCGCGCCTGGCCGAACCCATCGAGGCGCTGCTGGTGGAATCGCCTCCCCTTTCCGTCAAGGACGGCGGATTGATCAGGCCGGGCGCCGACGCGAGGATCGCCGAACTGGAATCCGGCGCCAGCGAAGGACGCCAGGCGTTGGCCGCGCTGCAGCAGACGGAGCGCGACCGCACCGGGATCTCCACCCTCAAGGTCGGCTACAACCGGGTGTTCGGGTACTACATCGAGATCACCAAGGCCCACGCCGACCGGATTCCGTCCGACTACCAGCGCATCCAGACCCTCACGGGGGCCGAACGCTACACCACCCCCGACATGAAGCGTTGGGAGGAACAGGTGCTGGGCGCCGACGAGAAGATCAAGGAGCGCGAATACGAACTGTTCTGCGCCTTGCGCGACGAACTGGCTTCGCACTTGCCGCGCCTGCAGAAGGTGGCCACCGACATCGCCTCGTGCGACACCCTGGCGAGCTTCGCCGAACGGGCGGAAGAATACCGCTGGACCCGTCCCGATTTCCACGAAGGCTCGCGCCTGGACCTGCGGGGATTGCGCCACCCCGTGCTGGAAAGCCTGCATCCCGACGTCCCGTTCGTGGCCAACGACGTGCTGCTGGACTGCGAAGGCCCCCAGATCCAGCTGGTCACCGGCCCCAACATGGGTGGTAAATCCACCTACCTGCGCATGACGGGGCTTGCCGTGGTCATGGCCCACGCCGGATGCCCCGTGGCCGCCGACCAGGCCAGGATCCCGCTGGTGGACCGCGTGTTCACGCGCGTGGGCGCCGCCGACCGCCTGTCGCGCGGGCAATCGACATTCCTTGTCGAGATGATCGAAACGGCGAACATCCTGCACAACGCCACGCCGCGCAGCCTGGTCCTGCTCGACGAGGTGGGCCGCGGCACCAGCACCTTCGACGGGCTTTCGCTGGCCTGGGCGATCGCCGAAAGCCTCCACGAAAACCCCGCCATCGCCGCCAAGACGCTGTTCGCCACCCACTACCACGAGCTCACGGTGCTGTCGGAACGGCTCCCGCGCCTGGAAAATCTGCAGGTCGTGGTGCGCGAGCACGAAGGCCGGATCGTGTTCCTGCATCGCGTGGTGCCCGGAGCCTGCGACGGATCGTACGGACTGCACGTGGCGCGCATGGCGGGCGTGCCGGAAGACGTCCTGGACCGCGCCAAGGCCATTCTTTTGCAGCTGGAGGCCCAGGAACTGCAGATCGGCCGAAAGAAGTCGCCGCCACCGGCCGCGCCGAAGGTGCAGCTGTCGCTGTTCGCCGGCGACCCGGGGCAGGAAGAGGTGGCGAACATGGTCCGCGAGGCGGATCCTGTCCGCATGACCCCGCTGGAAGCCTTGCTTTTCGTGCAGAAACTGAAGGACCGGTTGGATTGAGACGGGATTCGTCCACAACACCGGTGGCGATCCGGCCAGGAATATCTTACACTTCTGGTATAAACGCAAGTCGCGATGGGTCAACGAGTTGCGGTGCCCTGTCGACGTTGGGAGGCTTCATGAATCGCTCCAGGATCTCGCGCATTTTCCTGGTCGCCGTCGCGGGTGCGTTCGCCGCGGGCACCACCCACGTCGTGGTCAAGGGCGACACGCTCTGGGATATCACCGGCAAATACCTTGGAAACCCCTTCACCTGGCCCACGGTCTGGCAGAAGAATCCGCAGATCAAGGACGCCCACTGGATCTATCCGGGCGATGTCGTGAACATCGACGGCAATGGCGACGGCTCGGGAACCGGTGACGCCGCTCCCGTGGCGGACCCGGGCGCAGGCAATTTCCAGCAGGGCAGCGATCCGCTGGCCGGATTCGCCGAGAACCCCGACAACCAGAAGATGGCGCCTCTGGACACGGCAGCCGCCGCGTTGGAACTGGTCATCCCTCCCACGCAAAGCGTCTTGAGCCTCGAATCGGTCCTGAACGCTCCGGTCCTGTACCCGGCCGACGAACCGATTCCCGCGCCGCAGTCGGAAATCGTCTACGACGACGAGTACGGGACCCACCAGCTCATGCCTGGATTCACCATCGAAATCAAGCTGGGCTCGGATCAGGGAATCAAGTTGGGCGAGCGGATGGCGATCGTGGAGCGCGACGACAAGGTCGCGACCAACGTCATGCCCAACACCCGTGGTCGCCTGGAAGAGACGCGTGCCTTGGCCGATGTGATCGAGGTCCGCAAGAAGACCTCGTTGCTGAGGCTGGTATCCGTGTTCGGACCGGTCGGGATCGGCGCGAAGGTGCGTCGCTACGAGCCGCCCGCCGTCGTTTCCGTCACGGCCTTCGAAGACTTCAAGGAAGTCGAGCCGGCCACGGTGATCGTCAACGACCGCCTGGGTCGCGTCCAGATGCCCGGCACCGCCGTGATCGTCAATCGCGGCGAAGTCGACGGAATCGGCCAGGGCGACATCTACGAGTTCATGGATGGAACCCAGGACCGGGGCTTGGCGGCCATGCGCGGCTACGGACTGGTCGTCCGGACCACACGCACCACTTCCACCATCCAAATCGTCGGAGCCACTCCGAAGGCGATCCTCATTGGCGACAAGGCCTGGCGAGTCCGGCGTTCCGTCCGGGGCTGACCGCCGCCTTCTGCGGAGGTTGCTGGCGGCCCATGGCGAGATCCGTCCGATGGTTTCGGGGATCATCGCCGCGGGTCTCGCTTTCCTGATCCTGGTCCTGGTCCTGGAACTCGTCCTGATCCTGCTGTCGTTGGCGGGAGTCGACGTGTTCGAGTACCTTCTGGGGTCTTCGGTGCTCTCGTGGCTTGCCCACCGGCTCTACCTCTAGGACGCCTCGTTCCATGAGCGAACCCACCATCCTTCTGCTCGACACGGATCCGCGACCGGTTCCGCTGTTGGCGCATCGCCTCGGAGCCAAGGTGGTGGCTTGTCGCACCGTGGAAGACGCGTTGTCGCGCGCCCGGGACGGCGACATCTCGATGGCCATCGGGGAAGCCGCGTTCGCCGGGGATTTCGACGGGCTGGACGCCTTGGGCGAACTCCAGGCCCGCGGGATTCCATCGATCCTGTGGACTTCGCGCAACATCGACGAGCTGGTGGGCCCCGCCCGCCAGGCGGGGATCGGCGTCCTGTCGGCCAAGACGACGCCGCTTCTCCTGGACGAACTCGCCCTTGCCTGGACGCTCCACACCAAAGGGTGGGAACCCGGGCTTTCCAAGTTCCTGGGGCCCGCGTCGGAGTCGCTGGGCACCGAAGGCGCCGTGGCGCTGGACCAGATCTCGCAGCTGTGCCGCAGGATCCAATCGGGGCTGGAAGGCGTGCTGGGTTCCAGCCGCAGGCTCCGGCTGGTGCTGGACGAAATGCTTTCCAACGCGATCCACCATTCGCCGCTGGGCACGGCCACGGTGAGCTGGGGACGCGATGCGACAAAACATGTCTTTTCCGTGCGCGACCAGTCGGGTGCGCTGCATCCGGGCGAGACCTTGCGCTTGCTGGACCGCCACATCCGCGGCGAAGGACTTCTGGATTCCCGAGGCCGGGGTCTGCACCTTTCGCGCATCTACGCCGACAGGCTCTACGTGAACGTCGTGCCGGGCCGGATCACCGAGGTCGCGGCGGTGTTCTGGAACCAGTCGGGAGCCCACCAGGGGTTCAAGCCCGTCTGGATGCTGCGCACGAACCTGGCCAGGGAGGCCTGAACTTTGGACATCGCCGATTCCACCTGGGTCAAGGATGGAGCACCCTACGACCGCAGCCGCTCCGTGGGCGTCGTGGAGACCCGCGTCGCCAAGCTCGCGCTGGGCCCCGACGGATTCCGCACCGAAAGCGGCGAGTCGATCCCCGAGATCGAAGTCGCCTACGAGACCTACGGCACGCTCGCGCCCGACGGTGGCAACGCGATCCTGGTGACCACGCCGTTGACCGCCAACTGCCACGTGGCGGGGTTCCACGGGAGCTTCGAGAACGCCAAGTCCAAGGGGTGGTGGGACGACATGGTGGGGCCCGGCAAGACGGTGGACACGCGCCGCTGGTTCGTGGTCTGCGCGTCCATGCTGGGCGGGTGTTCCGGGACCACGGGCCCCATGTCCGTCAATCCGTCCACCGGCAAGCCCTGGGGCTACGACTTCCCCGACATCACCATCGGCGACATGGTGGAAGTGCAGAGGCTTTTGCTGGACCAGCTCGGCGTGAAGAACCTCTACGCGGTGGTCGGCGGTTCCATGGGAGGCATGCAGGCGCTGGAATGGAGCCTGCGCCACCCCGATCGCGTGGAGCGCTGCGTGTGCGTGGCGGCGGCCCCCAGCCTTTCGGCCCAGGCGTTGGCGTTCGACATCCTGGGGCGCAACGCGATCCTCAACGACAAGGGTTGGGAGCACGGGCAATACGCTTCGGGCCAAGGTCCGGTGGAAGGCTTGTCGCTGGCGCGCAAGATCGCGCACATCACCTACCTGTCGGCAGAAGGCATGGCCGGCAAGTTCGGACGCCGCCAGCGGGAAAACGACGCTCCCGAGCGCTTCCACACCGCCTTCGAGGTGGAAAAGTACCTGGAGCACCAGGGCACCAAGTTCGTCCAGCGCTTCGACGCCAACGCCTACCTGTTCATCACCCAGGCCATGGACGGGTTCGATCTGGCGCGCAGCTACGGGGCCACTCCCGATCCCGATCGCCAAACCCTCGCGGCCCTCCCCGACGAGGCCGCGCGCGGGGCCGCCAAGGAGGCCGCCGCCAAGACGCGCCTGCAGGAGGCGTTCTCGCGCAGCCGCTGCCGATTCCTGGTGGTGGCGCTTTCCAGCGACTGGTTGTTCCCGGCGTCGGAATCGTGGCAGGTGGCCGAGGTGCTCCTGCAGCTGGGCAAGCCCGTGAGCTTCTGCGAACTGGCCAGCCCGCACGGGCACGACGGGTTCCTGCTGGAGGTCGACCAGCTCGACCGGGTGCTCACGGCGTTCCTTTCGCAGCGCGGCGCCGCGACGGAATCCGGTCGCGCACCGGCCGACCCGCCGAGCTGGGAGTTCGACGAGGACAAGGCGGTCATCGCGGGGATGGTCCGTCCGGGTTCGCGGGTGCTGGACATCGGGTGCGGCGACGGCCGCCTGCTGGACCACCTGATCCGCGACAGGAACTGCACCGGCGAAGGGTTGGACATCGACCTGGACGCCGTGATCGGGTCGCTGGGACGGGAATTGTCGGTGCTGCAGGGCGACGCGGTCGACGCGCTGTCGAGGCTCCCCGACGGCGCCTGGGACCACGTGGTGCTCAACCAGACCCTGCAGGTCGTGGCGCGGCCCCCGGAACTCCTGCGCGAGATCCTGCGCGTGGGGCGCGAGGCCATCGTGAGCTTCCCCAACTTCGCGGTCTGGAACTCCCGGCTGTCCGTGCTGCTTTCGGGGCGCATGCCCAAGACCCGGGACCTGCCGTTCGAGTGGTACGAGACCCCCAACCTGCATCCGTTCACGCTCGACGATTTCCAGGCCTACTGCCGCGAGAACCGCATCGAGATCCTGGAGATCCGCGAGCAGGCCGATTCGTTCGTGGGAAGGCTGCTGCTGAAGGCCGGCCTTCGCAACCTGGGCGCCGACCGCGCCATCGTGCGCATCGCGCGCAAGGACGGAAAATGACGCTCGCTCCCAAGACCCCCTCCGACACGCGGGTGACCAGCCACGCGCTCATGCTGCCCGAACACGCCAACCACATGGGACACGTGCACGGCGGCTGGATCATGAAGCTGGTCGACGAGAACGGCGGCCTGGCCGCCACGCGCCATTCGCGGCGCACCGTGGTGACCGTCGCGGTGGAAGGCATGGTGTTCCACCGGCCCGTGGTCGTGGGCAGCGTGCTGCAGTTCGACGCCAGGCTGGTCTGGGCGGGGCGCACCTCCATGGAAGTGGAGGTGAAGGTGAGCCACGAAGACCCCATCGCCGACACGCTGGAGCTGGTCCACACGGCCAGGATGGTGTACGTGGCGCTGGGTGCCGACCATCGACCGGCGCCGGTGCCGCCGCTTCGGACCACCACGCCCGAAGAGGACGCCCTGTACCAGGAAGCCCAGGAACGGAAGGCCGCCCGAACCGGGAAATGAACCGCTTGGCGGCGGCTTCGGGGGATCGGACCCGAAGAGATTGACCCCCTGCCGGCGAGCGTGGTATCATCGGGTTTCCGCGAAGGAGCGTCGATGAGCATCCTGGTCGTCGAAGACAACCCAATCAGCCTCAGGACGCTGGAAATGCTCCTGCATTCCCACGGACTGGAAACCGTCCAGGCCAAGACCGGGAAACAGGCGCTGGAAAAACTTGCCGTGCGCAAGGACATCCAGCTCGTGCTTTCGGATCTGATGATGCCCGAGATGGATGGCTACCAGCTGCTGGAGGCGATGGCGCGCGACGAGAGCCTGAAGCTGATCCCCGTGATCATCATGACGAGCATCTCTGACGCCGAAACGGTGAGGAAGGTCGTCGGCTTGGGGTGCAAGCACTACCTCGTGAAACCCATCCGGGAAGAGACCCTGCTGCCCAAGGTGAGGCAGTACATGATCGAGTCGCCGGGAAGCGACCAGCCGCTGCGCTCCAAGTTCCAGATCCTGGAAGAGACGGGACTGAGCCAGGAGAAGTACGAGGAGCTGTTCGACACGTTCCGTGCGCTGGTCCAGGAGGCGGTGGCGGTCTTCGGGAACGGTCCCGATCCCGCATCCAAGGAGGATGCCGCCGGGAAGGCGGCCATGGCGCTTCGCGAAGGCGCCCAGGTGCTGGCGCAGGGCGCGCTGCCCGCCTTGCTGGAGGCCTTCAGGGCCCAGGGAAGCTGCGATTGGCAGGCGTTCCGGCAGGCGTTGGCGTCGACCGCCAAGGCGATGTCGGCGGCGACGGAAAAGCGGGATCGGCTGCGCGAGAAGCTCGCGGCCCGGACGGAATCCGTCTCGTCGGGAGCGTGACATGGTCGGAGGCGGCCTGAGATGGAGGACCTTGGCTCTGCCGGCCTCCTTGTTCGCGACGCTCGCCGTGCTGGCCTGCGCGCTGGGAATCGAGCGGATCCGTTCCGGGTTCGACGAACTGGAATCGGAGGAGTTCTCGCGGGTGGTCCGTCGCTCGATCCGGGCGATCGAGCGGATCGCCGCCACCGAGCAGATGAAGACCCGGGATTGGGCGGAGTGGGACGCCGCGGCCCGGTGGCTGGCGGAGGGTGGAGCGGACTTCGAGAAGTCCAATCTGGGCGACTCCACGCTTTCGATCCTGGGCGAGGATCTCCTGGTCTACTGGGACACGTCGCTTTCCGTCAGGGGCGCGCTTCCCGCGTCGGTCGTCCGAGGCGACGATCTCGAGTCCAGGTTGCGGGAACAGATCTCCCAGGGGAGGTATCCCTGGACGGGGCTCATGGGAACGGATTCCGGACTCGTGTTCGCGTCCATCCGCGAGGTCAGGAATTCCGACGGATTCGGTCCGCGGCGCGGTTGGCTCGCCATGGCTCGCGAGGTGGACCGCGAACTGCTGGACGGACTGGCCACCGACATCCAGTGCGACGTCTGGATCGATTCCGCGGCCGATCTCCGGGGGGCTCCCTTCGGCGTCGAGCTCGTGCATCGCGACAGCGTGGTGCTCCGGGTGCGGCTGGAACCCGTCGATGGAGGCGACGTCTTCCTGGCGTTGGGGCTCGGACGTCCGCTGTACGCGCTGGGCGACAAGGCCTCGTTCGACTTCCTGTTCCACTTCGCCGGCGCGTCGGTGTCGTTCGTGGTGCTCGCCTTGTTCCTGCTGGAGCGCATGGTGCTGTTCCGGCTCATGCGCCTGACCCGCGGCGTCCAGAGGATCCGGGAGGAGGGCATCACCGCCCCGGCCGTCGGCGATCCCAAGGACGACGAGATCGGGATGCTGTCCAGGCGCATCGACGAGATGGTCGCGGCCATGCGTTCCACCCAGGCCGACCTCGCCACGGCCCTGGAACGGGCGAACGCCGCCGAACGCGCCCGCGTGAACTTCCTGGCCTCCATGACCCACGAGCTGCGCACGCCGCTCAACGGCGTGATCGGTTTGACGGAATTCGTCTTGAAGTCCGACCACGACGCCGAGACCCGCGAAGCCCTGGAACTTTCGCGCGGGGCGGCGCTGGGGCTTCTGGAGACCATCAACGGCGTGCTGGAATACGCGCGCCTGGAAAAGGGCGTCGTGGAACTGGTGCCCGACGAGGTCGATCTGGAATCCGCGGTGGTGGATCCTCTGCGGGTGCTTTCGCAGGTGGCGGTCAAGAAAAACGTCCGGCTGGACGTGTGGATCGATCCGGCGCTCCCGTCGCTGGTGCGCCTGGACGCGGCGCGACTTCGGCAGGTGCTCAACAACCTCGTGGGCAACGCGATCAAGTTCACCCAGGTCGGCGGCGTGGATGTTTCGCTCGGCCTGGTTTCGCAGCGGGACGGACGCGCGCGGATCCGGCTCGAGGTCGTGGACACCGGCGCCGGGATCCCGCCCGATCGCCTGGAGGCGATCTTCGAGCCGTTCGAGCAGGCGACGTCCGAGACCGCGGTGCGCTACGGCGGAACGGGGCTTGGTCTGACCATCGCGAGCCGGATCGTGCGGGCCGCCGGATCGGAGATCCAGGTGGAAAGCCGACTTGGCGAAGGCTCCCGGTTCCATTTCGAGTTCGAAGCGCCGGTCGTGGATCGCAAGCCGATCGTGGGCGCCCTCGCGACCCGCCGCAACATCCGGATCCGACTCCTGCTCTGCGACGCGAGGCTGCGCGAATTCGTGCAGAAGATCCTGTGGCAGATGAACCTGGTCGGCGAGGTGGTGGAACCGGGATCGGGCCGGCACGCCTACGGCACCAGCCATGTGGTGGTCCTGGACTCGGCGGCCCTGATGGAGCGGAACGAACTCGGCCTCCTGCCGCCGGCCGCGAATCTTCTGGTGCTCTCCGAACCCGAACACGTCCGGGATCTGCGCATCCATCTGGTGGCGTTCCGCGCCGAGGTGGTCGCGCTTCCGGCGGGACCGGCCGCGATCGCCAAGGGCATCGAGACGCTCGCGATCCCCAAGGCGAGGGTCGCGGTCGCGGTGACGGGAATCGTCCTGCGGGGGATGGTCACGAGCATGGTCGAACGCCTGGGCCTGGTGCCGGTGGAGGTTCGGGATCCTCGCGAAGCCATCGCCCATGTCGACGCCGGGGAGTGCGACCTAGTGGTCGTGGACCTGGACGACGACGCATGGAAGCCCCTGATCAAGCGGTGCGGGGTGGTGGTCCCGGTGGTGGGGCTGGCCGACGACCCCGGCGATTCGGGGGTCGAGACGATCGTGGCGAAACCCGTGCAGGCGCAACGGCTACTAAAGGCGATCGAAACGGCCCTCGCGGATGCGCCCGAAGGCAGCGATTCGAAGTTCTGGCCGGATTCGTCCGGAGCCGACACGGTACCGAGGGATTGACCGAATGCGTTGGTTTGGTTTAGATAGGGCGGATGTTCGACGAACTCGCCAAAAACATGACCACTGCGGCCTGGATCGTGGCCGCACCGTTCTGGGTCCTCAACATCGTCCTGGGTTGGCTTGGATGGGTGCTTTGGCAGATCTGGAAAGGCGACCGCTGAAGCGCCCGCTCGCGTTCGCCGCCGCCCTGGTGTTCCTGGGAGGGTGCGCGGGCGTCTTCCATTCCAACGCCAAGCCCGTACCGGAGGGATTGGTGGCCAAGCACGGCAAGCTCCGGGTGATCGGACGGCAATTGTCCGACGCGTCGGGCGTGCCCGTGCAGTTGCGGGGCGTGTCGTTCTTCTGGATCAACTGGCACGAGGAGAATCTCAAGAGCTCGGCCGTGGCGTTCATGGTCGACAAGATGGGCGCCACCGTGGTGCGCATCCCCGTGCCCGCCTTCGAATACGCCAAGGGCGGGGCTTCGTGGGACGCGCGCATGCGCATGATCGCCGGATGGGCCCGCGACAACGGCGTCTACGTGATCGTCGACTGGCACATGGAGGACGACCCCAACAAGTACCTGGAGGAGGCTTCCGGATTCTGGGAGAAGACCTCCCGTTATTTCGCGGGCGATCCCCACGTGATCTACGAGATCTGCAACGAACCCAAGTTCGTCGGCTGGGACGAAATCAAGTCCTACGCCAAGACCATCATCCCGATCATCCGCCGCAACGATTCGTCCACGGTGATCGTGGTGGGCACGCCCGAATGGTCGCGGCGCACCATCAAGGCCGCCGAAGACCCGTTGACGGTGGATGCCGCCGGCGACAGCGTCCGCAACGTCATGTACGCCTACCACGGCTACGCGGCCACCCACGGCATGGCCGACGACCTCAAGGGCGTGCTGGAGAAGGTGCCCGTGTTCGCCACCGAATGGAGCGTCACCGAGGCGTCGGGAAACGGCAGGATCGACTGGGCCAGGTCGCGCCGGTTCGTGGAGTTCCTGAACACGAGCCCCCACCAGAAAGTGTCGTACACGCAGTGGTCGTGGGTGGACAAGAACGAGAAATCGGCGATGCTGCGCCCCGGGACGGGCGGGCTTTCGTGGGAGCTTTCCGAGGTGGGCGACACCGCCGCGGTCTGGATCAAGGAACCGGGCCGCACGGCCTACCCGGACTTCGTTCCCCTGGATCCGTGACCCCGGTTCAGTCCTCGTCTTCCACGGGGCCGACGTTTTCCACCTTGCGTCCGTCGTATTCCACCGTGCTCGCGCTGTCGGGACCGATCCGCACCGGGATGTCGGCCAGCACCGTGGACATGGTCTTGGACCAGATCCTGACCGTCTGCGTCCCGACCGGGACCTCCTGGAAGCTCGCGACCACCTGCGGGGTTCCGATCGCGGGCAACGTGTCCCAGAGGTCCAGACCGTAGAGCTCGACCCTGCCGCCGCGGGTGGAATCCGACATGCGGATCTGGCACTGGAGGCCTCCCAGCGCGGCGAGGGTTCCGGTGGGAAGTGCCAGTGCGGTGTCCCGCGCCACCTTGACGGTGCGGCTCCAGCCCTTCTTGGCTTTTTTGGCTTCCAGCCGGTAGGTGCCCGGAGGCACGCCCACGAATTCGAATCGGCCCTCGGCGTCGGATTTGACGGTGCGGATCCGCGTCGTGTCGGTGGGCTGGGAAGGCGTCCATCCCAGCGGCCGGATATGGATTTCCGTTCCGGTGGGCAGCGAAGTGTCGCCGGTGGCGATCCTTCCCGACACGATGGAGTTGCCGGTCTGGCTGCCGGTGCCGGTTTCGCGGTCGAGCGCGCACGAACCCAAGGCGAACGCGACCAGGCAAAGGAGCTTCTTCATGCCGCCACCTCCTTGCGCGAGAGGGGGAACAGCTGGATGTTCAACTGGGCGATCGTTTCGGATCCGCGCGGGTCTTCCACCACCATGGCGAGGATCTCCTCCTTGAAGATCCGGATCCGTTCCTTGATCCGGTCGTAGCATTCGGCCGACAACCCCAGGGTGAGGCCTCCGACTTCGCGTTGGGACGGTTCGAACCGATCGGGCGCCGTGAGCGCCAAGCCGATCATCTCCTGGTTGAAGTGCCGCACCAGCTGGTTGGGCGTTTCGTATTCCGTGCTGACGGCGGGTTCGGCCGGGCGCAACCGACCGCGATCGTCGCGTTGCAGGAGTCCCGTGCGCATCAACAGGGCCAGGGCGTCCTTGGCTTGCCGGACCGAGATGGGTGGTTCCAGCCGGTGGGCGATCCATTCGGGATCTTCCTGGAAGTCCTCCAGCGCCGTCAATTCCCGAATGGAAGCGTGGTACCAGGTGGTCCACAGGGCGTATTTCTCGGGAGGCAGGAACTTGAGGAACATCTTGCGCCGGACCTTGGCCATTTCGGCGAAGGCGTGGTTCTTTTCCGCGACGTTGCGGGCGTTCCCGAACCGCGCCAGCAGGGCCAGGTAGGACGATTCGGGATCGGACAGCCCCAAGGCCGGGGTGAACTTCACGACGGTGTCGGCGGTCAGGCGCCGGCGTCCTTCGATGATGTCCTTGAGAAGGCTCGGGGCGGTGCCCGCCTTCATGGCGAAGGAACGGAATGACGCGATGCGCGACGAACGCTTCTTCCAGCTCCACCAATCCTTGAGGAACTGGCGGTAGTCCGCGTAGCGGAAGATATCCGGGCCGGTCTTCTCCATGGATACATCATACGATCGCCAAAGCCACCGCGCCGCCCGTTGCCGTGAACTCGTGGAAGGCGATCCGCGAACGGTAGCAGGCTTCGGAGCCTTTCGCGATCGAGGATTGTCGGAGATGCAAGGCGCGAACGATTTGTTTTTGCGAACGGGCTCGGGAGGCTTTTCACCCCTCCCAGCGGCCGTCCAGCAGGATCTCGCCTTCCACGCACACCACCCGCACGTCGGGTTCCTCGTCGACCAGGAACGATTCCAGGTCGTCGTCGGGCACATCCGCGGTCTCCACCGCGATCCAGTCGGCCGAAAGGCCCGCCTGCAGGCGACCGGCCGGCACGCCAAGGGCGCGCGCGCCGCCTTCGGTGGCCCACGACAGGATCCGTCCCGGGTCCAGGTCGGGGTGCTCCTGGTGCAGGACGGCCATCTCGCGCCAGAGCGACAAGGTGGGGGCCGACGCGAGCGAGTCGGTTCCCAGGCACACGGGGATCTTGTGGCGCGCCAGGTCGGCCAGGGGGATGGACGGATGCAGGAAGAACCCGCGGCTGGAAGGGCACAGGCACACCGCCGCGCCCATGCGCGACAACCGCTGGACCTGTCCCGGCGACAGCGCGTAGCCGTGCACGGCCAGGAACGACGGAACCTGTCCCACGAACCGCTCGAACCGCTCCAGCGGGTCCTCGCCCACCAGGATGTCGTGGTCGGGACAGATTTCGTCCACGAATCCCTTGAGCTTGCCCATGCCCAGCTGGTAGAGGTCGGCCTCCTCGGAGCTTTCCACCATGTGGATGCTCGTGAACCCCTGGCGGCCGGCCAGCGCGCCCATTCCTTTCAGGAGCGGACCCGAGCACGAATAAAGGGCGTGCGGCACCGCCAGCGGGCTGATCCGTCCGCGCGGACCCGCTTCCAGGTAGGCTTCGGCCCGCTCCAGGACGCTCGCGGCCTTCCGGCGATCCAGGCCCAGGCATTCCAGCGCGGCCAGCGACCGGGGGCCGTTCCCGGGAAGGATCTCGCCCGGGAGCCCGGTGTTGGACACGTCCAGGAAGGTGGTGGTGCCGTGGTGCAGCATCTCGATCGCGCCCAGGCGGATCGCCTGGACCATGGCGTGACGGAATTCGTCCTTGCCCATGGCGGCTTCGTCCTCGATCTGGAATCGGCGCAGGTCGCGCACCCAGGATGCGAACCCCAGCCGGGCGTTGGTCCGGTCGCGCAGCCAACCCAGTTCCAGGTGCACGTGCGCGTTCACCAGGCCCGGCATCAGGAGGGTGCGGCCGCAGTCCAGCACCGTTTCGCCCAGCGGGCGTCCCTGGCGCAGCTTGCGGACCGGGCCCACGTCCTGGATCTTCCCGTTTTCCGTCCGCAGTCCCCAGCCTTCCTCGATGCGGCCGGGGCCCAGCCACATGCGTTCGGCCTGGACGATCACGCCCACGGCACCGATCCGGACCCGAACCCCAGGGCGGCGGCCTTGCGCGCGAAGAGGTCGGCGCCGGCGTGGAAACGCTCGTCGAGCGGGTAGTGGATGTTCTCCTGGAAATAGGCGCGGGCGGTTTCCGGCGCCACCACCGCCTGCGACTCGACGATTTCCGTCAAGTCCGCCATGTTGGCCCGCCAGGCCTCCAGCAGCGCGACCCTTGTTTCCTGCAGCAGGATCGGGTCCTGCGAAAGCCGTCTTCCAGCGATCCACCCCGCGAAGACCATGGGGAGGCCGGTGAGCCGCTTCCAGGCCAGGGCGAGGTCGGTCCCTTCGCGGTCCGGGTCGTGCGCGAAGGCGGGGTCGCCGATCACCACGCGGGCCTGGGCGTCGTCGGCGATTTCCGGCGCGGCGCCCGAGGCTTCCTCGACCACGATCCGCGCCAGGATGTTGGAGGTGCGCGAGGCGGGATCCAGCCGCAGGCGACGGATCTTGTCCAGAGGGCCGGGGTGCAGGACCAGCACGGTGCGGACCGCTCCGTCGGCGGCCACGCCGAGATCCGGCAGCACCCGCCAATCGGGGCGTTCCAGCGCGGCCCCGATCGAAAGGACGGCCAGGTCGCATTCGCCGGAATCCAGCCAATGCGCCAGTTTGGAAGGCACCGCGCTGCGGATGTCGGGAAGCCCGTGCACGAGGGGGGCCGCGTTGAGATAGGGCACGGAAGCGATCCGCACCTTGGAAAGCGGGGTGTCCGGGTTCAGCCTCCGCTCCACGACGTGGTCTCGCGCACGGGAGGAGGATCGGGCGGTTCGGGCCATTCCTCGGGAGGCTCCGGGATCCGGTCGTAGTCGTCCAGTTCGTCGCTGGAACGCGCCAGGAAGCCGGCGTCCACCAACAGCGCCACCGCCTTGCCCAGCAACGCGGGGGATTCGAGTCCCCAGTGCTCCAGGACGTCGCGGGTCAGAACCCCGAACCGTTCCTGGACGGTATGGAAAAACCCCATCGCCACGTGTTCGGCTCCCAGGTGCGGACCGTCGCCCGCCAGCGATCGGCGCATGGACAGACCGTGGATCACCGCCAGCAACAGGCGCAGGCCTTCTTCGCCAAAGCCGTTTTCGCGTGCCAGGGGCACCAGGGATGGAGCGTTTTCCGCCATCAGAGGCTGAAATGTTCGGCGGTGTTGGTGCCCGACTGGATGTCGAGCGAACGCGACCGGGAAAGCACTCCGGAACGCACGGTCACTTTTTGCGAACCCACGGGGAGTTCGACCATGCGCGGTGTCTTGCCCACCACCTTTCCGGCGACCACGATTTCCGCGTTGGTGGGCGCGCTGGTGAGGTAGATCTTCCCGACTCCGCTTCCGCCGCCGTCGGGCACGAGTTGGACGTTGATCGTGCCGCGGGTTTCTTCCGGGTCCACGGCCTTGGTCTGCTTGCGGTAGCCGGCCAGATTGAATTCCAGCTGTCCCCTGCGGCGGACGGTGACCTCGCAAGGGGTCTTGCACGTCTTGGATCCGTCCAGGAACAGCGTCGCACCCGAAGGGCGCGAAGTCACGAAGACCTTGATCGGAGAGTGTTCCTCCTCGGGAGCCGGGGCGGGTGCCACCGGCGCCGGAGGAGGCTTTTTCGTCTCCTTGCTCGCGGTCTTCTTCGGTTCCGGTTTGGATTTTTTTGGCTCTGGCTTCTGGACGACCTTTTCTTCGACAGGCTCCGGCGCTGCCACTTCTTCGGCGGTTTCGGCGACCGGAGCTTCTTCGGCGGGAGGCGGCGGTGCGGCCTCCACCGAGGAGGAATCGGTGGAGGTGGTTCCTGGAGGAACATCCGTCGCGTTCTTCTTGGCCCCGCCCAGGAAGAAAATCCCCAACCCGATGATCGCGACCACCGCGAGCGCGATGAGCGCCAACAGCAGCGGACTCCTGCGGGACGGTTCCTCGGCATCGAGATCGTCGAGATCCACGAAGGAGGATGGAGGTTTGGTTGCCGGAGGAGGACGCTTCGAGCCCTGTCGAGGGGATGGATCGTTCCAAGCGGTTCCGCCGACCGGGGAATCCTTGGGCGATGACCTCTTTGGGCTGGACTTGGGAGACGCCGCCGGTGATGGCGTGATCCAGCTGTCCTGGGCGGCGGTGGGTTCGGCCGCGCGCGCGGGAGACGGCGCAGGATGATGCTGCGTCGATCGCGGGGCGGGTTTTTCTGCCACCGGCGATTGCGTGATCCAACTGTCCAGAGGCGATGCCGCCGGTTTGGGTGCCGGTGTCGGCACGGGAGCGGGCTTTGGCGTGAACCCCGATTTGGGAGCCGGTCTGGCGGATGCCGGCGACTGCGAAATCCAGCTGTCCTGGGCCGAGGGGTTGGATCGGGGAGCGGGAGGCGCCGATCTGGGCGAGGGGGGTGGGGCGCTCGAGGGTTGCGAGATCCAGCTATCCGTCGCCGAAGCTTGCGAACGCGGAGCGGGTTGTGGCGGCGCGGGCCTGGGTGCCGGTGCCGGCGCGGGTGTTCCGTTGTCGAACCAGCTTCCCAGATCGGGTTGCTGTTGGGTGGGGAGCGAGGTGTGTGTGTGGCTCGCCGCAGCCGAGTGGACCGAAGTGCTGGAGGCCGCCGCCCGTGGAGCGGGAGGGGCAGGGGGAGGCTGGGTCGCGGGCTGTCCACCGAACCAGCTGTCCATCGCCGAGGCTCCGGAACGCGCGGCCGCGGGCGGAGGGACCGGAATCTGGTGGGCTCCCGACGAAGCCGGCGATGCCTGGCGACGAGCTTCCGGTGCCTGCGTCGGCATGACCATGGTCGGATCGGACCACGCCGCGTCTTTGGGCGCGGGAGGCGGGTTCGGGGCCGGCGGAGGCGCGTGGTCGTAGAAGATCGCCGAACGGATGTCCTGATCGGGAGGCAGTGGCTGGAACGGAGGCGGCTGCCAAGGATCGCTGACGGAGGAACGAGGATTGACGCCGGACGCGGACCCCGGTGAGCCGGCCGACGAGTGGGCGCTGGGGACGTCGTGGTAGGACGAGCGTGGGTCGTTCAGGAACGGCGATTCGGCCTGGCTGGCTTGCCGGTTCTGCGGAGCTTGGGGCTGTGCCGGGTGCGGCTGCTGTCCGGATGTCCACGGAGATGCTTGCGCCGGCGGTGGGGCGTAGGTCTGCGGGGGTGGCTGGTAGGCTTGGGGCGGAGGCGCGTACCCGCGAGGTGCCGGAGGAGGCGTGGATGGCGTGTCGACCGGATGGATCGCCGAATCGTCCCATCGGAATTCGGCGGAAAATTGCGATGGCGCGTCTTGGAGCGGAGGCTGGCCGGGAGCGACCTTGGGAAGGAAGCTCGAGCTGTCGGCGGCGATCTCCTGCGCGACCATCTGCGAAGCCGAAGGCGAGGGCGGCTCTTGCTGCGAGGTCAGGGAGAGCAACCAGGCGTCGGTGGAATAACCGTCGTGCTGGGAGCTGTCCGGAATATGGAACACCGTGGCTTCGCTGGCCGACTTGGGTTGCGCGGGCGCGGGAGGGGGCGTTCTTCCCGGTCGGGGAGGAGGCGAATGCTCGAACGACGACGAATCCTGCGACAACGCCCGCAAGGTGGACGATTCGCTGGGGAGCACCGGCAGCTGCGGAGGCAGCTGGAAATCGGGCCCGACGGGATCCTGGTCGAGCCCTCGTCCGCCTCGGCGACGGGATTTGACTTCCACGCGCGATCCGACGCGTCGGCGCGGGATGCGTTGGCTGGCGCTCGCCGCGTCCCGCAGGTCGCCCGGATTCTTGGGGGCCAAGGTGGTCGGCGAGACCATCTGCGAGGCGGTGGCCGCGGAAAGCAGTTCGGCCGGTCGCGTCCAGGCCGACGACTGGCGCATGAGTTCGCGGGAATCGCTCTGCAGTTCGGCTTCCGAACGGTAGAGCCGCATGATGTTTTCCAGCCCGGCCCGCACCAGGATGTCGTAGACCTTGGGGTGCGGCACCAGGATGCCCATCCGGCCGCTGCTTTCCAGCATGCGCCGGTTCAGGGCGACAAGAGCGTTGATGGAGTCCGAGTACAGGTATTCCACGCCGCCAAGATCGATGATGATGCGCCGGGAACCCCTCTCGACGAGTCGGAGGGTTTCCTGGCGGAGGCGGCCTGCGTCGAAGACTTCATCGGCCACCAGTTGGACGGAGAGGACTTCGAAGACCCCGACAGCGCGAGTCTCGAACCTCATAAGCATTCCGTCCTATGCGCTCGGCGGGGGTCGAACCCACAACCTTCGCCTTCGGAGGGCGACGCGCTATCCAATTGCGCCACGAGCGCGGGAGAAAGGCAAACATAACAACAATTGCTCGTCATTCCCAATGTCCTTTCTCGTAGTATTTCAGGTGCGCTTGGAACGCTTCGACTGGATGCTTCAAGAACCGCGCTGCGTTGGAGGCGAACCAAGCCGGATCGTCGGTGGTGGCGAATCTGCGCCGACCTTCCTTGCCAAGCCGGACATCCATCTCGGGATGCCTGCGAAGCCAGTCCGCCAGACGCTCCGCCACCAACCCTCCTTGGGCAAGCACTTCGATCCCGGGAGGTACGATGCGCCGGATTCCGTCCAGAAGCAGTGGGTAATGAGTACAACCTAGCAAGATTCTCCGAGGTGGATCGGGGCGCTCCAGCAGGGGATCCAGATAACGATGCAGGAACCATTCGGTGCCGGGACCTTCTGTTTCTCCGGCCTCCACCAGCGGGACCCACAAGGGGCAGGATTGCTGGATCAGGCGCAGGCGCGGAGCGAGTTTGCGCAGTTCGATCCCGTAGGCGTCGGAAGAAATGGTCGTTTCCGTTCCCAGCACGGCGACGATGCCGTCGATCTGGGACGGTGGTGTCAGGCCCGGGATCGTTCCGGGAGGAAGGCCGGCCAGGGCTTCGGCGGATGGACGGACCACTCCCAGAACGCGTCGATCGGCGCGGTGCCGGGGCAGATGCTTGAGTTGGATGGTCCGCAGGGCCCGGGCCGAAGCCGTGTTGCAGGCCAGGACCACCAGCGGGCACCCTTGCTCGAACAGCCATTCCACGGCTTCCAGGGTGAATCTCTGGACGACTTCCGGACTGCGCGCACCGTAAGGCGCTCGAGCGTTGTCGGAAAGGTACAGGAAATCGTGCCTCGGCAGACGCTCGATCAGAGCGTCCAACACCGTCAGACCCCCGAAGCCGGAATCGAAGACACCTATCATCGCTATCCAATGTAACGACTGGGGCGCCGATTCCGACGGACGTTCGGAGCTTCTGTTTGTACCATGTAGGTGGTGATCTTCCTGCTCACCATCCTCGCCTGGGTTTCGGGCGAAGTCCGGCGTTGCGCGTTGCCGGACATCGTCGACCGGATGCCGCGACTTCAGCAACTCCGTAGCGCATCGCTTCTGGCTCCAAGACAAGCGGCGGCGGTCGTCGAGTCCTACCAGACCGAGCATTTCGTGATCTGGTGGACCACCAGGTCGACGGGAACGGAAGCGGTCCACAACATCCAAGGAAGCGCGGCGCTCCCGCTCAAGACCCAGGATGGCGTGACCGACGACAGCATTCCCGGGATCGTCCGCGTGGCGGCGGATGCGTTGGAGCATTCCTGGCGGGTCTTCGTGGATACCCTGGGGTACCTTCCACCCAAGGCTTCGGCGAATTCCTACCACTGGACCAAAGCCGTCCCGCCGGGGAAGTACCCGGTGGAGTTCCTGGACGTGGCCGCCGCGTTGAACCTGACCGGCAAATATTTCGGGATCGCGTATCCGGATGGCTGGCAAGGTCGGAGCCTTCTGGCGTTGGCGGCGAACCTGACGACCTTCGGACCCTGGAGGCCCTCGCTGGTTCGGGACCTCGATGGGGCGACCATCCGACTCGACTACGGTGTCGATTGGGCCGAGGCCACTCGAGCCACCTGCGCCCACGAGTTGTTCCACGCCGTCCAGTTCAACTACGAAGTCCATCTCGATCGCCACGGATTCCACGAGGCATCGGCGGTCGCCCTGGAAAACAGGGTCGCGCCGGAAAGTCGCGACTATCTGCAGTTTTCGTCCGCGTTGTCCCGCGTCGGCAGCTTGTCGCCCTTTCCGACCGGAATCAAGGAACAGGGGTACCCCCACGGGTGGTTCGTCCGCGGAATGATGACGGATCTTGGCGACGGGGTGGTTCGCGAGCTTTGGGAATCGCGCAAGGTCGAGGCTTCGCAACCGCCGAATTTCCTCGCGAGCCTGCGCAACGTGCTGGCGCTTCGCGGGGGAAGCTTCGATTCGCAGCTGGTCCGCAACGCAATGCGGTTGGCCTTGACGGGCAAGCGTTCGACCTGGAGGCCTGCCGGGTTTTCGCCGTATCCGGATGCCGCGCAATTCCCGATCCTGTCGGAGATCCTGACCAAGCAGGATGCCACGACGGAGTTGCCTCTGCCGCTCGGGGGATTCCAGATCCTGGTGGACACCCTCCGCCCGAGGGAGGATCGGCTGCTCGTGTGGATTCCCGATCCAGGCGCCGTCATGGGGTGGGCCAGGACCTCGCCTCTGGGGAACTTCGTTTCCTGGCATACCGGTTCTGTGCGTTATTCTGCCGCCGATGCGACCCGTTCCGCCTGGGCCTTCGCCAATCCAGGGAATCCGGTGGCCTTGCGCGCCCAGTCCAGCGACGAATCTTCGCGGTCCTACTGGAGCCAGATCGCCGCGCCGGTGCGCGTTCCCGCGCATGCGGGCCAGGGATGGACGTGGAGCTCGCCGGCGGGCCCGGTCCTGATGGGAGAGTCGCGGACCGAAGCCGCGGCGACACCGTTGTTGCATCTGGATGTCTGGAAGCCATCCGCGTCCAAGGATCCGTTCGGAGCATCGGTGGCGGGTGCCGCGGGAGGCCATGCCATCGTGCTGGAAGACGCCGATCGCGTCCTGGTCCTGAAGAACGCCGCTTTGCGCATGCAGGGGATGGGCGCATCCAACGCGTTCATCGGGACCGGCGACGGAAAATGGACTCCCGTGGCCGTTTCCGAGTCGGATGGATCGACCACCATCGCCTTGGGCGAGCTGGATCTGTCCCGGCCGGTGAGGGTGCTGTTCGGCAGCGCGGTCGCACCGCGGGCCAAGGTGCTCGAACCGCGGCCCAATCCTTCCCGGCAAGGCGAAGCGATCCGTTTTCCCGTGTCGGGGATCAAGGGTTCCGAGCGGCTGGACATCCTGGCATCCGACGGCGGCCTGGTACGGGAAATCGTCCCGCAGGTGGGCGAAACGGAAGTCGTCTGGGATCTGCGCAACCGCGAAAACAGGATGGTGCGACCGGGTGTGTACATGTACGTCTGGCGCGGCACCGCAGGCGTCACCCGCGGAAGGCTCCTGATCGCCGACTAGCGGTGGCAGAGCAGGGCCTGTGAACCGGCTCCCGCCCTGGTAGGGCGGGCGGGGGGGTGGGTTGGAGCAAGCGAAGGCTGGGGGATGGTCAAGAGACTACCTTTCAGCGGCTTATGAATCGACCCGAACCAGCGCGGATCCGCAACTTCTGCATCATCGCCCACATCGACCACGGCAAGTCGACGTTGGCCGACCGACTGCTCGAAAACACGGGCACGGTGCAAAAACGCGACATGCAGGCCCAGCTGTTGGACAGCATGGATCTGGAGCGCGAACGCGGCATCACGATCAAGTCCAAGGCGATCCGCCTGGTGCACGAGCACAAGGGCGAGACGTTCTACCTGAACCTCATCGACACGCCGGGCCACGTGGACTTCACCTACGAAGTCTCGCGCAGCCTGCGGGCGTGCGAAGGCGCCATCCTGGTGGTGGATGCCACCCAGGGAATCCAGGCCCAGACGATCTCCAATCTGTATCTGGCCATGGGCGCGGATCTCGAGATCCTGCCCATCCTGAACAAGATCGACCTGCCTTCCGCGCAGCCCGACCTCTTCGCCAAGCAGGTCGGCGAGCTGATCGGATTCGATCCCGACGAGATCCCCCGGGTCTCGGCCAAGGCCGGCATCGGGATCACCGAGCTGCTGGAAAAGATCGTCGAGTTCTTCCCGGCCCCCAAGGCCGAGCGCGAGAAGCCCCTTCGCGCCTTCGTGTTCGATTCGGTCTACGACAGCTACCGCGGCGGCATCGCCTACGTGCGCGTGGTGGAAGGCACGCTCAAGAAGGGCATGAAGCTTCGCTACATGCGTTCCGGCGGGGAATACGACGCCATCGAGATCGGCATCCTCACGCGCACCCGCGTGCCGTGCGACGAACTGTCGGCCGGCGAGGTCGGCTACCTGGTGGGCAACGTCCGGAATCTGTCGGACATCAAGACCGGCGACACCCTCACCGACATGGCGCGTCCGGCAGAAGAGCCCCTTCCCGGCTACCGCGAGGTCAAGCCGATGGTGTTCGCCGGATTGTACCCGGTGGACCCGGACGACTACTCCGAGCTGCGCGAATCGCTGGAAAAGCTCCAGCTCAACGACAGCGCCATCTCCTTCGTTCCCGAAAGCTCGGGGGCGCTCGGATTCGGATTCCGCTGCGGCTTCCTGGGACTCTTGCACATGGAAGTCGTGCAGGAGCGGTTGGATCGCGAATTCAACATGAACATCATCACCACCGCTCCCGGCGTGGAATACCACGTGACCAAGACCGACGGAACGATGGTCGAGGTGGACAACCCCTCGCAGCTGCCGCCCCCGAACGCGATCGACTCGCTGGCCGAACCCTGGATCAAGGCGCAGATCTTCACGCCGGCCGAATACATCGGGAACATCCACAAGCTCTGCAACGAGAAGCGCGGCGTCTACCTGAACACCAACTACATCTCGGAAGAACAGGTGACGCTGGAGTTCGAACTTCCCATGGGCGAAGTCATGTTCGACTTCTTCGACCGCCTCAAGAGCGCGACCAAGGGATACGCTTCCCTGGACTACGAACCCATCGGCTACCGCGAGGGCGACCTCAACCGCCTGGACATCCTCCTCAACGGCGATCCGGTCGACGCGTTCAGCGTGATCATCCATCGCGAGAAGGCCTTCAGCTACGGCCTGGCGCTCTGCGAGAAGCTCAAGGAGCTGATCCCGCGCCAGCAGTTCGACATCGCCGTGCAGGCGGCGCTGGCCAACAAGATCATCGCGCGCACCACCGTGAAGGCGCTGCGCAAGGACGTGACCGCCAAGTGCTACGGCGGCGACATCAGCCGCAAGCGCAAGCTGCTGGAGAAGCAGAAGGAAGGCAAGAAGCGGATGAAGTCCATCGGATCGGTGGAAGTCCCGCAGGAAGCGTTCCTGGCCGTGTTGGATATGGGTGGGGACTGACCAAAGGCGCTGCGCCAGGACGTAACGTCCAAGTGCTACGGCGGCGACACCTGACAGGTCTCTCGCGGCGCATCCTTTGTCATCGGATCGCTTGCCGTACCAAAACGTACGGCGGCGGATCCTCTTCCCTTCGGCTGCATCCACGATAGACCCGTCAGGCAAGTCTCGCGCAAGCGCAAGCTGCTGGAGAAGCAGAAGGAAGGCAAGAAGCGGATGAAGTCCATCGGATCGGTGGAAGTCCCGCAGGAAGCGTTCCTGGCCGTGTTGGATATGGGTGGGACAGCTGATCTGACGCATCGTTGGGGCGCCAACCCTGGCGGGGCCGCCCTCCTCCGGGCTTCCCTCCGGTCGGTGCCGCATCCGTCCACGGGCGATTCGTGAATCGCCCCTACACGGATGTGCGGCACCCGCCGCCGGGCGACCCGCAACGCCTTCGATCGCGTGCGCACCTGGAATCGCCGTCTCAACCAGCGAGCCAACCAGCGAGTCGAGCAGCACCCGGTGCCCGAGTGCAGCACGGGCAGGCGCCCATGTAGGTGCCAATCGCAGAACCTAGATTGAACCCATGACCACCTCGTCGAAGGAATTCAACACCACGGGTCCGTGCCGTCCGGAGATGCACTATATGCTTCCTCCCGAAGCGCGTCTCCCCAAGGCCGACTTGCAGCGGCTGATCGACAAGGAGCTCTATTGGGTTCTGCACGCGCCGCGCCAGACGGGCAAGACGAGCTTTCTGATGTCGTGGATGCGCACCCTCAACGCTTCGGAACAGGTGGTGGCCTGCTACGTGAGCGTCGAGGCGTGCCAGGGGATCGAGGATTTGTCGCTGGCTATGCCTGCGATCTGTAGCGCGATCCGCAACTATGCGGGTGATTTTTGCGTACCGGTTCCATCGAAATCCCCAGCTGGCTCCGACCCCGCCATCCAGCTGACGGCGACGATCAAGGAGTGGGCCGAGCTGTGCGCCCCCAAGCCGTTGGTGATCCTGTTCGACGAGGTGGACACCCTTTCCGGCCCCACCTTGATCAGCTTCCTGCGCCAGTTGAGCGGAGGGTTCGCCAGCCGCGGCGTGGGGCGCTTTCCCACGAGCGTCGCGTTGGTGGGAATGCGGGATCTCAAGGATTATCTGGTCCACAGCAAGGATGGCGTCGCGCTCAATCCGGGATCGCCCTTCAACATCAAGAAGGAGTCCTACACCCTTCGGAACTTCACCGAAGCGGAAGTCCGCGAATTGCTTGGGCAACACACGGAGGCGACAGGACAGATTTTTACCGACGAGGCCCTGTCCGAGGTGTTTCGCCTCACCGGTGGCCAGCCTTGGCTGGTGAATACCCTTGCCGACCTGAGCGTCACGAAGCTTGTCCTCGACGGTTCCCCCGTTACTGCCGACCACATCGAGGCGGCCAAGGAAGTGCTCATCAAGAGCCGGGCGGTGCATATCGACAGCCTGGCCGAGCGGCTGCGCGACCCGAAGGTGAAGCACGTGGTGCAGCCCATCCTGGCCGGGGCATCGGATCCTACCATGGCAGAAGGGGACGAATTCCGTCTGTGCCTGGATCTGGGATTGGTCACGCTCGAAGACGGCGTTCCGTGCATCGCCAACCCCATCTACCGCGAGGTTCTCATCCGCACCCTGAACTACGGGCAGCAATTGGCGATCCCGGCCCCCGAGTTCAAGTGGCGGAAGGACGACGGCGATCTGGACATGGAAACCCTCTTCGACGAGTTCGCGGACTTCTGGCGTCGCAATGGCGATCTGTGGGAGCAGAAGTCCGACTATACGGAAGTGTTCCCTCACCTGCTGCTGATGGCCTTCTTCCAGCGTGTTTTGAACGGAGGCGCGAAGCTCACGCGCGAGGCGGCGGTGGGACGCGAGCGGATCGACATGCTGATCGAGTGGAAGGGCTTCAAGCACATCATCGAGATCAAGCTGGTGCACCTCCGCGATGGCCGTGCGACCACTCTGGAGAAGGGTTTGAAGCAGATCGCGCGCTACGCCGACAAGGTGGGTCGCGACGCGACGCAGACGCTGGCGATCTTCGATCGCACCCCGGCGGGTCGGGAGATGCCGTGGGAAGAGCGCTTGCTCCGCGAGCAACACGGCGACGTGGTGGTGCGCTGGCTGTAGCCGAGCCCGCTGCGCGGCTGGTTGCCTCCAACAATCCGTCCCCGGCTCCGGTTTGCATCTTGCCACCCATGACCCACAAATCCGTCCCTCTCCCTCCCGCCCCGTCGGGATCGCCGCGCGAGGCCGTGTTGGCCGCCGCGCCGGTGGTGCTCGCGGCCCTGGAAGCCTACCGCAAGGCGCGCCGCGGCGAACGCGGAGGGCTTGAAGTCCGCGACGACGAGATCGAATGGACGGATTCCGTCCACGGACGCCTGAAGCTGCGCTGGCGCGAGGAGCAGGACTTCGCGTGCAGCCTCGAGCGGCGCGGGGAGGGGCTTTCCGCCACGGTGGGATTCCGTCTGGAGCCCGGTGCGGTGGTGTTGGAGATGCTCGACGAATCGGCGCTCGTGGAGCGGGTCGACGAAATCTGACCTTTGGTGGTCAGATCAGGCCGTGTTCCAGGCTGTAGCGCACGATTTCCATGTTCCCCGTGAACCCCGTCTTGCGCAGGATCCGTTCGCGCAGGGTCGACACGGTCTTCGGGGAAATGCCCATGAGGGTGGCCGTGTCGGACAGGCTGCGGCCCGATCCCAGCAGGCGGAACACTTCGAACTCCCGGTTGGACAGCGTCTCGTGGAGCGGGAGATCGCTGGATCCCACCGATTGCGCGAGCCGCTCGGCCGAAATCGCGGTCAGGTAGCGCTTGCCCGAATGCAGGGTCTTCACGGCCTTCACGATCTCGCCGGAATCGGCCGTCTTGGGCAGATATCCTTGGGCGCCCAGCTTCAGGGCGCGCAGGGCGAAGTTTTCTTCCGGGTGCATGCTGACCACCAGGATCGGCAATTTGCTGCCCGATTCGCGCAGTTCGGACACCACCTCCAGGCCGCTCTTGCGCGGGAGCGAGATGTCGATCAGGAGGACGTCGAACCTCGTGGAACCGACCAGGTCCAGGCATTCCTCCCCGGAGCCGGCTTCCACGACCCTGGCGCCGTCCTGCTCCAGGATGTGCCGCATCCCTCTGCGGACCACCGCGTGGTCGTCGGCGACGAGGATGTCGAGGTTTTCCAATGGAAGTCCGGTCATGCGACGGTCTCCTTTTCGCGGGGCGCCGCGATCCGGACCGTGGTGCCTCGACCGGGGGCGGATTCCACACGGACGCCGCCTCCGATCGTCTCCAGGCGCGCGGCCATGCCGGGGATGCCGTTGCCAAGACGGATCTTGTCAAGAGAGAACCCGCCCCCGTCGTCGGCCAGGACGATTTCCAGGTCGTCACCGGACACGCGGACCGAGATCCTCGCGGTGGCGGCTCCGGAGTGCCGGGCGACGTTGGTCAGGGCTTCCTGCAGGGTCCGGAGGATCGCGATGGAGGCCGCGCTGGAAAGCCGCGCGCCGCCGACGGACGAATCGACCAGGGAGACGAGCTCGATTCCCGCGCACGACAGGAACCGTTCGTGCCGCCCCAGCATTTCCAGGAGCGCCGGGAGGAACTCCCTCGGCGGCGCCCCCAGGATGGAGATCCCGGTGCGGAGCTCGCCGAGCGCCTGCCTGGCTTCGGATTCGATGATGGACAGTTTCTGGACCAGCGAATCGGGGTCGGCGCCCGCTCGGGTGCTGGCCAGGAGGGACAGCCCGAACAGGCGCGATCCGATCCCGTCGTGGATCTCGCGAAGCACGGCCTCGCGCTGCTCCTTGTGTTCGCGCTCCTTGACTTCGCGTTCCTCCTGGAGGGCCTGCGACCGCAGGACGGGCTCCAGGGTGCGGATCAGGACGCTGGCCGTTTCCAGATCCGACCTCCGCCACGCCTTCCCTTGTCTTGGCTGCAGCACGAGGGCTTCCAGGCCGCGTGGACCTTCCACCGGGATCCACGCCGCGGCGAGCATGCCGGGAGGACAGCCGGGAAGGTCGATGCCGAGCGTTCCGGAATGGTGGGGACGCAGCGTCTCGAACAGTTCGCGCGGCAGATCCTCGATGCTGGTGGACCACAGGACCTCTTCCGGGTGCAGGGAGCTGGCGAGCGCTCCCTGCACCGCGCCCCTGGGGTCGATGCCGGAAGACGTCCTGGTCAGGAACTCCTTGACGGTAAGTTCGAACGGAGGCCGCAGGCGGCCCGAGATCCGCGCGAGGCCTCTCAGCAGGATGTCGCGCAGGGGCGCGTACAGGAGCACCAGCAAGGCAACCTGCAGCGCCAGGAGGGATTGCTGCAGATGGCGCGATTCGGGCCACAGTCCGATGGTCCATCGCCATGCCGCCAGTTCCAGCGCCGAAAGCCCGACCACCAGCGCGAAGTGGACCGTCACCCAGTCGAGGATGCGCCCGACCTCCAGAAGGCGGTACCGGGTGATGGAGAACGCGACGCCGATCGGCGCGAGCGCGAAGAACAGCATGGTGACGTTTTCCGGCAAACGCGGGCCGCCCACGAAGACGGGCAGCGCCGAGAACGCGAGCCACGGAGACAATCCGCACAGGAACGCCAAGGCGATCCACTGCAGCTGCGGTTTGGCGATCGGGTCCTTGTTCGACGCCAGGCGGTACAGCGTGACGGCCATGAACAGCGCCACGAACAGGGACGGGAGGAGATAGGGCAGGAGGCTCGGCGAATCGGGGATCCTGGCCATGTGGCATGCGACGGAAACCGTCGCGAGCGCGCAGGGAATCCTGGACAGCCAGGCGCGGCGGGCCAACGGTCGAAGCCAGGACGGGAACGCGAGGGAGAAGTTCAACGCCAGGCAGGTCGCGACGTGGGCGAAGACCACGTTCGCCAGACCGAGAAGATGCGAATCGCCGCCGACCACCACCTCCCGGGCGGCGATGGGAGCCAGCGCGACAAGAGTCGCGCAGGTGGAAATCCCCACCAGGTAGGTGAGCGTGGTGACGCGATCCTTGCGCTTGCGGAACAGCAGGAATCCCAGCAGCGCGAACGACCATCCGCATGCCAGCAGCGGAAGCGCCGCGCGCATCGCGCCCGGGATCCCGAACCTCGCCGATTCCAGGATCGCGGTGCTCGGTAGGCCGTAGCGTCGGATTCCGACGGATATCGTCGGGCGGTTCCAGGCGGAATCGAATCGTCGCTGCAGGAGATGGAACGAGTCGAGCCGCGTCCAAGTTTCCAGCAGATCGGGTTCTTCCGCCCAGAACCATTCGGGGATCGGGGTCCCGTCGATCTCGGCGATCGAATCGCCCGGTTGGATGCCCGCCTTGTGCAAGGGCGATCCGATCTTCACGGATTGGATCGTGCCGGCGCCGTTCGGTCGTCCACCCCAGCGCGGCGATTCGGCGAGGTTGCTGGTGGACCACATGGTCAGCAGCAGCAAGGCGACCAACGGCAGCCCTTGCGCGAAGGACAAGAATTGGCTCCATGCGGTCGGTGCCGGAAACTCGACTGTGGAATTTGTTTTCAAGATGTGCTTAAACATAGAGCTTTGGAAGAAACCGTTTGGCCGAATCCGAGGGCATGAAACATCGCATCGACACGTGTCCGGGCGGAGCCTTGGTCGCGGCACGGTCGGTTGGACCGGAAACGAAAAAGGCGACCGGAAGGTCGCCCAAGGAAGATCCGACGGAGGAGCGGATCAGTTGCCGTGGAGCTGGAAGAGCGCCGAACCCGCGGCTTCGATGCCGGTGGTGTTCGGGTTGTTGTCGAGCATCTGCCAGCCCGGGCAGGAGCTTCCCGAACAGACGGTTCCGGTGAAGCGCCAGACCTTGCCGTCGGCGTGGAGCTGGTACAGGCTGGTGCCGGAACCGGCTGTGAGGGCCACCGTGGCGGGGTTGTTGTCGAGCATGGTCCAACCCGATCCGTTGTGGCGCCAGATCTGGCCGTTGGACTTCAGCTCGTAGAGGTATCCGCCGCCCGCGACGATGTCGCGGTTGTTGGTCGCCGTGCTGAGCGTGGTCCAGGCGCCGGCGGAGTAGCGGGCCACCAGGCCCGAGTTCTCGATGCGGTAGAGCCTGGCGCCGTCGGCGGCGATGGCCTTGTTCCCGGTGCCGGAGTGGATCAAGGTCCAACCGGGGCAGCTCGATCCGCTGCAGACCGTGCCGGTGAACCTCCAGATCGCGCCGGTCTGGTGCAGCTGGTAGAGGTTGCCTCCCGAGGCGGCGATCGCCTTGCCGTTGGGGTTGTTGTCGAGCATCTGCCAGGAACTGCCGTTGTAGCGCCAGATTTCGCCGTTTCGCAGGATGCGGTACAGGTTGGTTCCGTCGGCGGCGATCGCCACGTTGGTGGATGTGCTGTTGAGCAGGGTCCAGCCGGTGCAGGAGCTTCCCGAGCAAGGGACTCCGGTGTACCGGTAGATCGCCCCGTTGTTGCGCAGTTGGTAGGTGTAGGACGTGCTCGCGGCCATGGCCACGATGTTCGGATTGTTGTCCATCATCTGCCATCCCGGACAGGAGCCGCCCGTGCAGGGGGTTCCCGTGTAGCGCCACATGCCGGGCACGGAGACGCGGAAGCTCGCCAGGATCGGGGCGGTGGTGTTCAGGACGCGCGCGTTGTCCTGGCGATCGACGGTGCCCATGGCCACGCCGCCGTAAGTGACGCGGGGATTGGACCAGTAGTTGATCCGCGGGCAGGAAGGCGAGCAGTTGTAGGACATGACCGTGCGCCATGTGGGCTGGCGGAACCCGTGGCCGTAGGCGAACGGGGTGAGTGCCGGGGAGTCCTCGATGTTGTGGAGGGCGCCGTACAGGTGGCCGATCTCGTGCGCGAAGGTGTAGACGCTGGTGGCGCAGTTGTAGTCGACCACCGCGAAGGCGCTGGTGGCCGAGGCCATCACGTAGGCCACACCGCAGGCGCCGGTGCCTCCCATGTCGGCCAGCAGGACAGAGATGTCGGCCGACCAGGAGTTGCGCAGGGTGTGGATGTTGTCCATGTTCCCGTCGGTGGTGCCGCGGAAGTCGGACAGCATCTGGCTGTAGGTCTTGCCGGTTTCGCGGTAGGTCATGCGGACCCTTCCGGCGAGCTGGAGCCGCGCCTTGACCTGGCTGTTCCTGTAGCTCTGGTTGGTGAGCGAAACGGCCTGGTTGATCCGGTTCGCCACCGCGGTGGCGCCGCCGAGAAGGCTGTCGACACGGGCCGTGTAGGCGACCGCGACGCGGACGATCGACGTGTCGGATCCCATCTGGCTGGTTCCGATCGCCATCAGCGCGTTGTCGATCTGGGTGCGGATGCGGGCGATGTCGTCCTGGTTGGCCACGGGTGTGCCGCTCTCCGGGAACTGCGACTGGTCGACTTCGATCAGGGCGTGGTTGCCAGGCCCGATCTGGCGGATCTGGTAGAGCTTGGTTCCATCCTGGATGGTGCCTTCGATCTCGTCTCCGTTGACGGAAATGACCGCTTCGCCGTCGATGCCTTCGAGCTTGCCGCACCAGGAGTAGCCGCCGTCCTTGTGCCGCTCGATGTGGTCGCGTTTGGCGCGGCGCATGGAATTGCCTTCGAGTCCGAACTCCAGGGTGCTGTCTTGGAGCGCGTCGACGTCGATCTTGACCATGCGTACGATCTTCTTGCCCAGCTCCTTGCGCAGGCTGGCGAGCCGCTTGGATTGCTGGGCCGATATCGAGGGCGCCCTCTCGTTCTCAGGTGCGAACAGCGGAGCGGCTTGCACACCTGCCGCCGCGGCCAGGGCGGCGGCCAATCCGAGGGATATTGCGGTTCGACGATTCCTATGCGATCCGATCATGGGAGCTCCTTCGTGCCGGAGGTGGGAAATTGGTGGGCATCCACGTCCGGCACGGCCGGGATGGCCCGGGAGCGCGACGTGCGGCGCGAAACGGTCCCGCATGGCAGCGGGGCCTTGTCGCGAACGATCCGCATGCCAGGTTCCGGTTCCAAAGATCGGGTGCGCGCGGCGCGATTGCCATCGGCGAAACCGGTCATTTCATGTCGGACGGATTCCTACGTCGGTGGTGCTCTACCTTTGCATGCCATGAAAACCATGGCGGTCGCGACGGGCAACAAACACAAGCTCCAGGAATTTTCGGAAATCCTCGCTCCCCTGGGTTGGCGCGTGGCGTCCATCCGCGATTGGCTTCCCGCCGTTCCCGAGCCGGAGGAGACCGAACCGGATTTTGTCGGGAACGCCGCGCTCAAATGCGGATTCGCGGTGGCCGCGTTGCGAACCGCCGACCTCGCTTCCATGCCCGACGCCGTGGCCGCCGACGATTCGGGTTTGGCGGTGAACGTCCTGGATGACGCGCCGGGCGTGTATTCGGCGCGGTTCGCCGAAATGGCGGGTGCCGGATCGGGCGATGCAGCCAACCGGTCCGAGCTGGTGCGCCGATTGGTCCACACCGGCATGAAGCCTGGCGACACCACCGCCGCCGCGTTCGCCTGCGCGATCCATTTCCAGGATTTGTCGGGTGCGCACCATCATTCGGCGCTCGCGTTCTGCGAAGGGCGGGTGGGGATCCAGGAGCGGGGCACCGGCGGGTTCGGCTACGATCCGCTCTTTTTTCCGGTGCTCCAGGACGAATCGGTGTCCGACAAGACCTTCGCGGAGCTTCCGTCGGAGACCAAGCATGCCCTCAGCCATCGCGGCAAGGCGCTGCGGATGTTGGCGACAGAACTTTCCGCATAGGACCGGCGACGGTTCCCGGGATCCTTGTCCGGCGCCGGGTCAGCCTCCGGTCGGAGGGTTCGCTCCGAAGCACTGGACGATTTCCGGCGGCAGCGGGCCGGTGCTCGTGACCACCAGGCGCCATCCCGCGCGCGTGAGGGCCATGTAGATCTTGCGCGTGGCCTCGTCGCGGGCCTGCGAGCGGGCTTCTTCGTCCAGTTCCGGAGATCCTTCCCGCTCGAAGATCCTCTGGGTTCCCGACAGGAACACCACGGGGCTTTCCAGGCCGGTGGCGGCGTTGAGCTGGCACACGCGCAGGGCCTGCGGCTTGGATCCGTCGCGGGCGTCGGCGATGCGATCGGCACCGATGCGCGATTCCAGCCGTTCGCGCAGTTCGGCGGCTCCGTTCCAGTCGTCGTGCAGCACCAGGATGTCGCGGGGGGCTCCGCCGCCGTCCAGGAAGCCGGCCACCTGGTCTTCGATCCAGGCGAACTCCGAACGGACGTCGGGGAAGCGGTACCACGTCGGAGCGGGACCGTCCCCCATCCCTTCCATCCGGGGGACCACGATGTCGGAATCCGTCGCCTCCGCGCGGGTGCTCCACACCCGCCAGGCGAGCTCCATGATGGCGCGCGTGGACCGGTGGCTGCGTTCCAGGCGCCGCGATCTGCCGTGGACGGAAAGCCCCACCGATTTCCACGAGGTCCCTTTGCGGAGGAACCCCTGGGTGGGATCGGCCGACAGGAACAGGTGGCCGCGTGGCGCGAGGAACGCTCGCAGGCAATCGAACCAGACCGGTGCGAAGAACTGCGCCTCGTCGACCAGGATCGCGTCGTAGCCCGCGAGTTCCTTGCCCTGGGCGCTTTCGCGGAACAACAACGGGAGCAGGTTCCAATCGGCGGCCTTCTCCTTGGCGCATTCGGTCCGGAACCGGTTCGCGGCGGTCCACATTCCGGCGCGGAGTTCTGCGTCCATCCGGAATCCGCGGCCCCGACGCGGCGATTTCGCGTAGGTGTCTTCGTCCTGGAATCCGTTGTCGAAGATCCAGGCGAGTTCCTCCTCCAGGTGCCGGCGCATCAGAAGCGGGCGTCGCAGGGTGGCGAGCGATTCGTCCAGGAGAGATCGCCGCAGCGAGGCCTGCAGGACGCGGGGGCGGTCTTCGCCCGGCCAGCGCTTGAGGCAGAATCCATGGAACGTCAGGATCTCCACCGACGCCGATCTTCCCGACAATTCCTGGAACCGCCGTCGGAGTTCCACCTGGAGCGGCTTGTTGCAGGTGAGCACCAGGATGCGGCTTTCGCGCCGGAGTTTGGACAGCAGCAGGGCCCGGTGCAAAAGGATCAGGGTCTTGCCGCTCCCGGCCACCCCTTGCACCACCAGGAGCCCGAAATCCCCGGCGGCCTGGCGACCATCCGCTCCCGGATCGAGGTCGGTCTTCAGGATTTCTTCCTGTTTCCAGGTCAAGAATCGCGGAACATCGGGTTCTGACGGATTCCGACGCATCGCGTGGCGTTTGTGCAGCACGGTTTCCGGGCAGAACAGGGAGCGGATCGTTCGCGAGCGTTCGGGATCGAGCGCTTGGCCCAGCTGCGCGTCGATCCAGTCGGTGAACGCGGCCGGTCGACAGATTTCGCGACCGGCGCGGGGCCACCCCCCGATGTTCTTGTCGAGCATGTCGGCGGGAATGTCCGGGAACAACACCGCGCCCGCGCCGGCGTCTTCGCCAAGGCGATCCTTGACGCGTTCCACGCGTGCGGATTCCGTCTCCGACGGCGGTCTCCATGCCTCCGCCGCCTCGAACAGGCCCGGGCCGCGCGCCTGGTCCTCGGTGGCGTCGGACACCACCAGATGGACGCATCGCCCGGTCTTTTCTTCCACCACCCAGAAATCGGGGAGGTCGGAACCTTCCCGCACCACGGGCGACCACGCGAAGAACCGCTCGGGCAGGGCTTGCACTAGCCTGTGCACCCTGGCGACCATGGGCGACACGCTGCAGCTGGGATGTTCCGGAAGAAGACGCGCCATCGTAGCCGAATCAACCTAGGAATCGCGGGTGGGCGCAGGTGCTCCTACGCGTCCACCAAGGTCGATTCGGCCAGCAGGGAACGCAGAAGGTTTACGCCTTCGCGAAGCCGCGGGTCGGCGGGGAACGCGTCGAGCACGCGGGGCGATCCGACCAGGATCAGTTTGCGTTTGGCGCGCGTCACGGCCACGTTTAGACGTTCGGGCTGGAAGTAGAACTCGGCCAGGCGCGTGACCCATGCGGGATCCGATGCCGTGAACGACACGATCACCACGTCGCGCTCCTGGCCCTGCATGCGCTCCACGGTATCGACCACGAGATCGCGCGAAGGAACCCGGTCCGGATCCGATTTCTGCAGGGCGATGCGGATGGCGTTGGCCTGGGCGCGAAACGGCGCGATGACCGCGATCTCCCTGGGCGCGACGCCGCAGCGCAGCAGCTCCTGCACGATTCCCGCCACGAGGTCGGCTTCTTCTTCCGATCTGCGTCGTGAATCGCGATGCGCCACTCGACAAAAAACGCGCGGGTGCGCGGGGTCGAGCAGTGCCTGGAACCGTTGGGGGGCTTGGCGGAGCATCAACGTCTCGTGCGCGAAAGCTTGGGACGGCTCCAGGGCGCCGCCGTAGAAGTGCCGACTGGGCCAATCGGCCAGCACCGGACCCAACCGCCAGGTTTCGGTGAGCATGGTGCTGTAGCCGCGCCCGGCCAGCATGCCAAAAATCGACGCCTTGGGGAGTTCGGGACCGCTCAGCGTGTGCATCACCGGAGGCAGTTGGCGGTGGTCGCCGAACAGGACCCACCGGTCGGCCTTGATCAGGGCCATGCATGCGTTGGGAACCGTGAGCTGCGAAGCCTCGTCGATGAGCGCGATGTCGAAATCCGCGCCTTCCAGGCGGGCGCCCGCGGCGGCGAACGGGGTGGCGCCGGCGACCAGTCCGTAGGTGAACCGCTTCCAGGGGCAGGATTTCCAATCCGGGAACGAAAATACCGCCGGGTGCTCGGGTGCCGATCCGCCGAACTTGGCGCACGGGACGTCGCGACCCCATCGCTTGCCGATGGCCACCAGCGCGTTGTCGATCGCCCGGTGCGTGAGCGAGGTCACCAGCACCCGTTTGCCCGCCTTCGCCAACAGACCGGCCAGTTCGGCCAGGACCCGGGTCTTGCCGGTTCCCGGAGGGCCTTGCACCAAGGCGCAGAGGTCGCTGGAATAGCCTTGGGCCAGGGCTTCGCATTGGTTCCAGTTCAGACCGGCCGATGCTCCCAGCGAGAGTGCTTGCCGATAAAGGTCATTGTCCAGATGTGGACGGATTCTGCCCAACAGCAGCGGGAGCACGCGATCCTGTCCGCGTCGGCTTTCCGACACCAGTTGGAGCGCGCCCATGACCGTGGCGCTCAGGTCCATCACACCCAGGTCCAGCACCCGCTCGCCGGGCAGCGAAGCGAGTTCGGCGGCGTACAGACCTTGTTCCCGAGGGCTCGCGTACAGGAGCAGATTGTCGGACGTGTCTTCTTCGACAAAGGCGGTGATGGCTCGCTCGGTCAGAGGATTCCCGAATCCCACCCGCACCAGATCGCCGACCCGGAACCGGCTCTTCTGTCCGGGGCAGTCGACCTCGATCCAACCATTGCCCTTGTGCTCGCACATGGCACCGGCGATCGCCAGGCCGTCTTCGATCCGGCGCTCCAGAGGTTTGGCCCAATCGCGGGTCACCTCCCGGCGGCCTTCTTCCGCTTCGCGCGCGACTTCCAGCCGCAACTTGCGCAACAGCGCGGCTTCGGGAGAAAGGACGTCGGAATCCGTCGGGTCGTCGGGCGCGTCGTCTTCCATGCGACCGGTTCAGGCCAAGGGGACGGATTTCAGCATCGTGTCTACCTGCTTGATGGGCGAACGGTAGCGGCCGGAATACGCGACGCCGTTGAGCAGGATCCGGTAGACGAGATCCAGGACCACCGAGGTTTTGCGCAGGGTGTCGTTGGCCTCCTTCAGGCTCGACGAATCGCCTTGGGATCCCATGTTGCGGATGTTCTCGTAGGTCTTGATGTGCAAGCTCTCCACCAGACCCAGGGCCTTCATCGCGGCGAGCACGTGCTTGGGCTGGAGGTTGCGCTGGTTGACCAGGGCCGACTTCAGCTTTTCCTTGATGCTCGGGTGCAGCCCCGCGTTGTCCACCAGGAAGATGCTTTCGTCGACATGCTGCAACGTGTCCTGGCCGATGCCGACCTTGCCCGGGAACCGCTTGAGCAGGTGTTCCACCGCGGCGCCCAAGACCAGACGGAAATTGACCAGATTCCTGCTGGCCTGCCGGATGTTCGACAGCGTGTCGATCTCGCTGCTGGAATGCTTTTGCGCGTTCGCTCCCACGAATTTCGCGATGGCGTCGAACATCTTGATGGCCGAGGCCCGGTCGCCTTGGGGCATGGGGGAAAATTCGTGATCCAGGAACAACGGGTCCCTGGCCGCGCGGACCACGCGCTTGCCGGCGGCTTGCGCCTCGATCCAGTTCACGTCGATCCCGGACAGGAATCGGACGACTTCCAGGATCTTGTTTTCGGGGTAAGGGATGCCGGTCTTGAGCTGGCTGCGCAAGATGCAGCGTCCGGTATCGGGTCCGGCCAGGATTTCCACGGTCCCGAAATCCGTCGTCTCGAAGGATTCCCCCAGGATGCCCAGTCCTGCCACCATCTGGTCGCGTCCGACGTTGAGCAGGAGTTCCAGGTGGTCGCTCGGGGGCTGGTCTCCGTAGGTCAGCAGATCGACCTT
>ENA-UPSM01001074-UPSM01001074.1-activated-sludge-metagenome-genome-assembly--contig:-NODE-1074-length-37396-cov-5.637878_pt1 | contig 37396 bp, 31 predicted proteins | sample MGYA00238181_ERZ773283 | MGnify/ENA primary metagenome ERZ773283 (study PRJEB29023, sample SAMN05720199) | activated sludge metagenome | isolation source: Anaerobic digester | place: Japan... | reverse complement strand
GCCCAGCCGACCAACACACCTCCAATGCCACCCAAAAAACCAATCCCCGCAGCTTCTCCGAGAAAAATGGTGAGGATGTTGTTATTGGTGGCGCCTACCGCTTTCATAATCCCTATTTCGCGGGTGCGCTCCAGGATTGCCATCGTCATGGTGTTCGCGATACCGATGGCAGCCACCAGCAGAGCAATAGCGCCGACCCCGCCAAAAACCAATTGCATGGTTGAGAAGTAGCTGTTGATGCCTTCCACCGTGGATTGCGGCGTATACGCTTGGTAACCCATGTCCGTGATCTGGTTCGTAATATCCACTACAATTTTTGGACTCTCCACTTTAACAGTGACCTGGTTATAACCGTCTTTCTTGTAGTCAATCCGCTTACCGGCAAACCACTCATTCCACTGCGTGACCTCATCCAGCACCATGTACATGTTGTAGTCCGACTCGCCGCGGGTTTCCGCCAAAACCCCCACAACTTCAAGTACGTATGACTTGGTGGAGGTAGTGCCATCCTCACTCCAACGAGTAAGTTTTATTTTTAGTTTTTGACCCATCAGATCGGGCGGCGTGATCGGTTCAGAGTTCGGGCGGGGGTTGGGATCATAAAAGTTATTATTGAAGGCAGAACCCACCACCACCTTGCCTTTACTGATGGTGGTCACTCCCTGGCTGGATTCGAGACCAATATCCTTTAGGTCAGTCAGGTTAACACCCATCGCACTACCCCAGGCTGAAAGCTTATCCAATGAGATCTCCATGCCGCCCTGGATATACTGCTTCACGACAACCTGAGTAACACCCGGAATGGCTTTGAAACTCTCAACTGCATCCGGGGTCAGTTTCTTAATGTCATCCTCGGTAATCTGTTGCATCATGGGCCCTTCAGCCATTGGATAGCCTGGATAGACCTCGATACTGGTCAGGTCGTTGATGCCCCAAAGTTGGCTGGTCGCGCTTTGTTGGAGCCCAACGCCAAGAGAAACCAGTGTCACAACCGCTGCAGTGCCAATCACTACCCCGATAGCGGTCAGCAACACCCTCCCTTTGCGGCGGCTCAGGTTATCAATGATCAGGCTGATAAAATCAGTAAAGCGCATCCTGTCTCCATTTCAGTGGGCTATGGCATCTTGCCGCTGCCACCGCCGCCCTGGATATAAATTCCGCTATCCGTGCCCGATTCAGTGGGGGTGATGCCATTATTGTTAGAACCAGAGCCAAACCCAAAGAAACTCTTGATCGCATTCCAGATGCGCGCGAAGAAGCCGGGCTGCGAAGAAGGTTCCTGGGAATTGCCATCAGGGAAGGGATTCATTGGATCCACCATGATGGGATTGCCGTTCTCATCGAGCACCGGGTTGCCGTTCTCATCCAATAATGGATAAGGCGTGGGCATCTCCATCGGTGGGTTCACGGTGACACTCAGAGAGGAGTTATAGGTTCGCAATTGGTTGAAATCATCCGTATAGCGGATCTCAAAGTTGATTGTCGCCTCGCCTTCGCTGAAAGGCATGAACATCGGGTCGAAAGTAAAGTAGCCACCTGGGTCAAGCGTGCCAATCAGGATGCTATTGTTGCTCATTTCGCCATCGGGGCTGGTGGCGACAACATTTCCCAGCACCACACTCTTCCTGGAGAGATTCGTGATCTGGATCGGCAGACTCCCCATCTGACCGGCAATGACCATCCCCTCCATGGGCTGATAAAAACTGAACTCCAGTTGAGGAAGCGAAAAAACCAGCAGTGTGATCACCTGATCATCCACCATCCGAACCCCTTTGGCATCGGTGTAAACAAACGAAAGCTTGAGGGGGTATGCCCCGGGGTTCGTAGTCACATTAACGATGAACTCCTGTTCAGGGTTCAACGTGCCACCCACCGGCACATCGCCAAGCAAGATAACGTTACTGTTGCCCACAGGCGCAAAGTTACTCACGTCTCCGCCTGCTCCGCCCAGCCCACCCGCCTGGGGCGTGCCGAGCGGATCCGTAGTGTCGGCTGTTGCGCCGCCGCCGTACACCAAACTGACAGCACGCGCGTCGGCTGTGCCCGCGTTGCTGACCTTCAGCCCCAGCTTAAAGTGCGATCCGGGCTGCAGGGGATCGATATCGGTGGTATAGCTGTTGACCACCATCTGAGGTCGCTTGACAGCCGCTGGAGTGGCGGTGGCGGCGGTGGAGCCAGTGCCGCCGGTCTGATTGATAATGATGGAAAAGGTAAAGGTTTCAGAATAGGTGTTGCCAGCTGGATCCATATAGGAGACCGCAGCTGTAATGATGCCTGAATACTTCCAAGTGGACATATCATTAACCCTAAATTTATGGGCTCGGCCTTCTTCTGCATCTTTCACAGTTATATCTTTTATGCTTGTAACACCTCCATCAAGAGGGTCAAATTCTTGGCTGCTAAAAGCTAATAGGACATTCAGCGCATCCGCTTTTCCCCCATTTCTAATCGTGAAGTTTAGATCAAAGCTACCAAAGGGATCGACACTTTTACTTCCATTCCCTGTATGATATTCAGAGATAGAAAGCATAGGTCGGTCAATCTCTTGCTGCACGACATTATTAGGAACCGAACCTGATGGATTAACCACATTGCCGTTATCCGGCACCCAGTTCCACGGCACCTGGGTGGGCGCTGGGGTTTGGGTGGGCGGATCTATCCAGCCCTGGGTCATGGCATAACCCTTATGGTTGAGGATCGGCAACGCTACCAACCCAATGAGTATCATAACGACGAGTGCAAATTGGAATTTCTTTTTCATTTTTCACCTTCTCAGCCAACACGCTGAATAGATTCTTCATATTGTGCATCGGTCACAAGCTGACCGTCGAGTAGATTAATGCGATGGGTTGCATAGTTGAGCATGCGCGGATCGTGGGAGGCAACGATGATCGTTTTACCGGATTTACAGAGTTGTTCGAGGAGTTGCATGATCACGATGCCACTTTGGGTGTCCAGGTTGCCGGTAGGCTCATCGGCCAGGATTAATGGAGGGTCATTGACCAGGGCACGCGCTACTGCCACGCGCTGCTGCTGACCGCCAGAAAGCTCAGTGGGCTTGTGACCGATGCGGTCTTCCAGCCCCACTTGCGTCATCAATTCTTTGGCGCGTTCCACCCGCTGACTCTTTTTGACACCCGAAAATCGCAGCGGGAAGCCAATATTGGCTTCGGCAGTCATGGTCGAGATCAGGTTGAAAGTCTGAAAGATAAAACCCAGCTTGTTACGACGGTAATTTGCCAGTTGGTTCTCATCCATCCGATCGATCTGTTCACCATCAACCAGGATGGACCCTGAAGTAGGCCAATCCAGACCTCCTATCATGTTCAGTAAGGTGCTTTTTCCAGAGCCTGAAGGACCCATAAGCACCGTGAAAGTAGCAGGTTCAATTTCGAGCGAGACGCCATTCAGGGCGTGGACTTCTGTGCTGCCCATTTTGTAAGTCTTAAACAAGTCACGAACGCTGACGAAACTATCGCTCATAAAACACCTTAGAAGAAGTAATATCCCGAGCCCCCCATACCGCTCAAGGCTGCTGAGATGAGGGAGGGTATTCCCACGAGTGCCAGCATCAGAATCAAGGAAACTGTCGTGGCGAGCACAGCCTTATTCGTCCTCAAACCGGAAAGCGGAACCGCTCCAAGAAAAAGAAAAATAACAAAGAGCAAGCCATAAAAGTCCACCTGCCCCAGTATCCCTCTCAGCCACGCCATGATGCCTGTGGCGTCACTGGCAACCAGGTAGCTGAGCCCGGGATCTTCAACCAGCCTTTTCGAACTGATTATGACGATCACTTTTACCAACTCTCGTAGCGCGAATGGAAGCATTGCCCAGGCGACAAGATTGCTTACTTTCTGATTACTGGTTCGACTTCCAGCCAGCGTCAGCGAGAGGTAAAGTAAGCTCGAGCAGATCATCCAGAATAGCAAATAACCTGCCAACCCGGTTAACAATGGGAAAATGTACATGAAGGTTGGAGAGGTCAGATTCTGCTGCGCTTGCAGGAATTGCTGCTGACGTTCCTGAGACCACCATTGAAAGTCATCCGGGACCGTTGCTCCGGTTTGAATATTGACTCGCTTGATGGGAGCTGCAACCATCACCGCCAGAAGGACCATAACAGCCAGGATGAGCATTGGCAACAGCCAAACAGCTGTTTCCTGCGCATTTACTCGCGCAAGGGTGCTGCGCGGCTTCACAAACATGCGTGGAACCCATCCCCAATGCTGGTCGCGCTTTTCGCGCTTTTGCTTGGTTCGCTTACCGGTTGTTTCCGGTGATTCTTCCGCCTTAAGCTCTTGTTTCATTGGCAACCTTACCTGGTCTGCAGTTGACACACTTTATTAGAGACGATTCCGGAGTAAAAAAGTTCCCGTATTAGCACCATTGCCATAACACCTGTTAGTTTATCCTAAAAGCACGAAGACCGTATGACAGCAAGTGGTTTGGACGGCTCATGATGCAAAAATCTGCAAAAAAGGACGTAAGACACTATAATATTTTTACAGTTCAAATACAGGAGAAATAGTGTGAGAGAGAAAATCAAAGAACAACTAGACCTGTTGAAAGCCAAGGGCGCGCATTATGTTGACGCCCGATGGTACCCACGGGAAGATAGCAACTTCCTGTTCATGTGGAATGGCAACCTTAAAGAAAATAACGCTTCCAGCCAGAGTGGCATGGGTGTGCGCGTGCTTTATAACGGTGCCTGGGGTTTTTCGGCTTCTTCGGACCTATCCAATCCGGACGCAATTTTTGAGAAAGCCTTCGACAACGCCCGCATTGCCTCCGAACGTGTAACCTTCCCTATCCGCCTGGCGGAAAAGGAAGCTATTGTGGGCAGTTTCACCAGCCCGAATCAAATCGATCCCTTCACCATCGGTTTGGCTGAAAAAGTGGCATTCCTGCAGAAAATGGATTCCGCCCTCAACCAACCCGGCGTCATTCAACGCTTCGGGATGCTTGAATTCGTTCGCAAACAAATTATTTTCATGGATTCCGAGGGCTCGGAGATTGAGAAAAACATCATCGAAGTCTTTCCCTCGATCCACGCCATGGGTATCGATAAGGACGGCGGCATGCAGAGCCGTAAGTACATGCCCGGACGCACTGGCCCCACCCGCGGTTGGGAGAGTATCAACGAAACCGACTTTCTTGCCAATGCTGAGCGTATTATCAGTGAGTTGAATCAGGTGCTGGTCGCTGATGACGCCCCCAACGGCAAGATGTCGGTCATCCTGCTCCCCGGGATTATGTTCCTGCAGACCCACGAGACCATCGGGCATGCTTTGGAGCTGGATCGGATCCTCGGTTATGAGCTTTCTTTCGCAGGCGGCTCGTTTGTGCGTTTGGAAGACTTTGGCAAGCTGCGCTACGGTTCTGAGAAGCTCACAGCCCGTGCGAACGCGCTGGAACCCAACAGCCCAGGCAGTTTCGGCTTTGATGACGATGGCGTCCCTGCCCAGGACAACTTGCTGATCGATAAGGGTATCCTCGTCGGCGCGATTACCGGACGTCAAATGGTGGAGGAAGCTAACGCCAAAGCCAAAAAACAAATCTTCAACGGCTCCAGCGGGGCAAACCGCGCCTCATCTTTCTATCGTGTGCCGATTGAACGCATGACCAACATCAACATCGACCCTGGTACAGACGGCAGCCTGGAAGACATCATTGCCAATACCAAGTATGGTTTGGTGCTCGATGGCGACAAAAGCTGGTCAATCGGTTCCAACCGCGAGCAGTTTCACTTTGCCTGTGATATCGGCTGGCTGGTGGAGGACGGACAAAAGAAACAGGTGGTCAAGAACCCCACTTATCGGGGAGAGACCCTGCCATTCTACAATTCACTCACAGCCGTGGGTGATGAAAGCACCTGGGTACTCCATTATGTTGATAACTGTGGTAAAGGCGCACCCAATCAGATCATGCAGCTGGGGCACGGAATCCCCGTCTGCCGTTTTGATAATGTACAGGTAGGAGAGTAAGATGAGCAACCAGGTCATTGATTTATTACAAAAACTGCGCCAGTCCGCCATAAAAAGGGGACTGCAGGCCTTGATCTCTTATCACGAAGAAGACAGCTACCTGATGCGCTTCGCCAATTCGGCAATTTCGCTCAACACCAATGAACATCTGATCTCGCTGGACTTTATCGCTTTCGATGGTCGCAAAAAAGCCAGCTACAGTATGATCGTCGACCCCACCGATTTTGAGAGCATGGAAAAGGGGTTGGATACCCTGGCAGAAATGCTGCCCCATGCCCAGCCGCTTAGCTATGACCCGACCTTCCCGGTTTATGAGAAGGATGTGGTCGATGAGCGCCCCTTCGACCCAGCCTTAGCCGCTTTGACCAACGAAGAACGCCTGGCTTACTTCAACACACTGGCTGAAGGATTGGAAAGCGACGACATCAAGTTGAGCGGTTTTTTTAGCAATGGCACCACCACCACCGCTCAGATCAGCACCGCCAATGAACACACCCAATGCTTCCGCTCAACAGACGCGCAAGTGACTGCTGTTTTGTCATCCGAAAGTCTGAAATGGGAGGTCAACGCAGAGCAGAGCGCCCAAAAGAAGAGCGACCTCGATGCAGAAGGTTTGCATGCGGACCTCGCCTTGCTGGTTAAGCATTACCAGGAAGACCAGAGCGTTCAGCTGCCAGTGGGCAAGTACACCGTTGTGTTCGGTCCAGCCGCTACCGCTGAGATTGTCAACATCATGGCTTATTATGGCATGACTGGCGCTGCGCTGATGCAGGGCTATTCTTTCTTAAAAGAAGAAGACCAGGGCAAACGGCTCTTTTCTGAAAAAGTGAGCCTGCGGGATGACCCAGGTGTGGTCGAAATTTTTGCACAAACTGCGGACCGCTTCGGTTTTGAGCGAAAACCTTTCCCCCTTGTTTCGGAAGGTCGCTTTCAGGCTTTTATGTGGGACCAGGACTCAGCGGATGAATTTGGGAAAACGCCAACCGGGCATGACGTCAGCCATGCCAGCCTGGTGGTGGACGCGGGTTCAAGCGAAATCAACACCTTGCAAGCGTTAATCGATATGGAGCGGGAAGAAGATATCCTTTACATTCCCTATATGCACTATATGAACGTGGTCAACCCAACCCAGGGTATGATCACCGGTTCCAGCCGCTTTGGTGCGCTGTTTTTGAAGAAGGACGGCAGCGTGCAGGTGCCTTACAATGTGCGCCTGACCCAGAAATTCAGCGATTTCTTTGGCGAGCGCGTGCAGTGGCTGAGCCAGAAACAGGTTGTTTACAACGTTTCCAGCAGTTACGGGCGACGCGACCCTAACGCATTGAAGGTACCGCGCTTTATTTGCGTGAAGGAGATCGAAATCTCCCACTCCAACCCATCGTATTAGCTTTTTACATGGGTTCAGGGGCTGAACAAATATTATTGCGGAGGGTTTAAGCCCTCCGCAATTATTTGTAGAGGCAGTTTCTGCGGCTGACCTGATTCTTATTCGTACGGAGGGGGCTTGCTCCATCTGACATAATATCAACAGGCTAACTCAGAGGATGGACTAATACCCTGCTTCGCGGGCACGCGAGCCCAGCTGCACGGGGGTTTCCCCCCCAACGAATGGTTATTGCGGATGACCTGATTCTTTGTCGTACTGAGGGGGCTTGCTCCCTCCGTGGAAATCCACTTAGCTGGATTCTGCGGCTGGACTAATACCCTGCTTCGCGGGCACGCGAGCTCAGCCGTATGGGGTTTTTTCCCTCGATGAATGAATATTGCGGATGACCTGATTCTTTGTCGTACGGAGGGGGCTTGCTCCCTCCGCGGATATCTTCTTAGCTGGATTCTGCGGCTGGACTAAAGCCCAGCCGTACGGTGGGGATTCACTCCCTCCGAAATAACCTCAATGTATAGAATAATTGAGATCCCTATAAAGATACGAGGTCAGAAATTAATCATTCCTTATTGGGATGGTTGGCACTCGTTTCGCCAATCCGCCATTATAATTAACCTATGAAAAACGAAAATTTCTTTGGCGCGATCGAAGGTGGAGGGACCAAGTTCATCTGCGCTGTCGCTGATGAACATAATGCCATTCTGCGGGAAATGCGCGTACCCACCGCCCTCCCCCAGGCAACGCTCGCAGCCTGTGCCGATTTCTTCCTCCAAGCCCAGCACGATCTCGGTGAGCTAACCGCGCTTGGAATTGCCTGCTTCGGTCCGCTCGACCCCCGACCCACCTCCCCGACATACGGTCAAATCCTCGCCACCCCGAAACCTGGCTGGGAAAATACCGATGTCCTCGGTTTTTTCCGGACAGCTTTGAGCACTCACTTGCCAATCGGCTTTGACACGGATGTTGATGCTGCAGTGCTGGCTGAATCCCGTTGGGGTGCCGGGCAAGGCTTAAGTAATCTTGTCTATCTGACAATTGGCACCGGTATCGGCGGAGGTGCCCTGGTCAATGGCCAGCTTCTTCATGGCTACGCGCACCCAGAAATGGGTCATATCCTCCTCCCCGTCCACCCGGCTGACATCTCCTTCAAAGGTGTTTGCCCATTCCACGGCACCTGCCTGGAGGGTTTGGCTTCCGGACCCGCCATCGAGGCTCGCTGGAATCAACCTGCCGCCAGCTTACCTCAAAATCATCCCGCGTGGCAGCTCGAAGCCCACTATCTTGCCCTCGGTCTGGTGAATATCTGCTTGACCCTTGCCCCTGAGCGCATTATCCTCGGCGGCGGGGTCATGAACCAGAGCTTTCTTTTCCCCATGATCCGCTCAGAATTGACCCGACTGCTTGGCAACTACCTGCAAATGCCTCAAATTGCCGACATGGAAAACTACATCGTCCCCACCGGTCTTGCGGGCATTGCCGGGCTCTATGGCGGCCTTGCGCTTGCCCACCAGGCACTCCAAAACCAGCAATAATCCTGTTTTCACCTGACTGTCATCTTAAAAGATAACAAAAAAATCATTATCCAATCATCGCGACCGGACCATCGTGGCAGACAAGCCAGCCCCCTGGAAGCCCTAACCGTTGACAGAGTTCTTCGGGCAGTTCACACGAGCCGCAGAGACCCACGCCGCAGCGCATCAACGCCTCAAACGAAAGCTGCGCTGGCAAACCCCTTTGCTGACAGAAATCCGCCAGCGCCAGGAGCATGCCGGTCGGTCCGCAGGCATACAGGCAATCGGGTTGAAACGCGTCAATCGCCTCCTGCGCCACCTCCGTCACCAATCCCTGGCTCCCCTCAGACCCATCCTCAGTGGCTACGCGCAGTTCACACCCCAGACTCGTTAACCGGTCTACCAGGATCAAGTCCGCCTTCGTCTTAGCTCCCAGGCACGCCACCACCTCCCCCTCCTGCCGTAAAGCCTCCTCTGCCAAAAAAGAAAGCGGCGCCGCCCCATAACCTCCCCCGACAAGCAGATGTTTGGAACCCTTGAGTTCAAAACCATTTCCCAGGGGACCCCGAAGCCAGAGTCGGTCGTGCACCTGCAAATTCACCATTGCGTTGCTGACTGGACCCACATCACAAATCGTCAATGCCAGCGGGATGTTCGCATGGATGCTGAAAGGTTTCTCCCCAATCTCAGGCAGCCATGCCATTACAAACTGCCCCGGTTGGGCTTCGGGGAGTCTGCCGTCAAATAAGAGTGTATGGGTGGTCTCATTTTCGCGCAGGACGTTCGCCACTCGGTATGGGCGCATGATCCCGCCCAAGGAACGATGGTTTACCGTCGTTTTCATTTTTGGGGCAGCGCCTTACCGCGCATGCTTGCCAGGTCAGGATAGCCTTCCTGGGTCATAAACGCCTCAAGCTCTCTGTTGATGCGGCTGAACACCGCCGGCCCCTCCAGCGCGACGGCCGACCCCACCCCCACCAGGGTCGCCCCAGCCATGATCATTTCCGCTGCATCCAGCCCGCAGCTGATGCCGCCCGTCCCAATGATTGGAACGCTGACCATTTGCGCAATTTCCCAAACTGCTTTCAAAGCTACCGGTTTGATCGCCGCGCCGCTCAAGCCACCATTCGCATTTTTGAGCACTGGTTTTCCAGCATAGGCATCGATCAACATCGCGGGCACGGTATTGATCGCCGTGACCGCGTCCGCACCTTCAGAGACCACTGCTTGCGCGATTCTGCCGATCTCCGGCACGTTTGGCGCAAGCTTGATGCTGATGGGCAGTTTGACCGCTTTACGTACCACCGCTGTCACTTCAGCGGCGCTTTTTGCTGTTGCCGAAAACGGGGTGCCAAATTCGCTGCCAACATTCGGGCAGGAGATATTGACTTCAATGAGATCGGGTTCCGCCTCCGCAATGACCCGTGCCACCTCGCCAAAAGCTTCCACAGACGGCGCGAACAGCGAAGCAAAAAGCGGTAAACCCAAGGCTCGCAACCGTCGATGGGTTTCACGCAAGAGCGGGACTTCCTCCCGGCAGCCTGGGTTGGTCAGACCAATGGCATTGATCACTCCCCCGTTCCAGGCCAGCGTCACCGGGTTGGCATGCCCGGTCCGCGGCTCAGGTCCAGCGCTTTTGCTGGTTACTGCGCCGGCACCTTCGCGGGCGCAGCGTTCCATGACGCTGGCGGAGGTTCCCAGGATGCCGCTGGCAACTACCAGGGGATTTTTCATCTGGATTCCCAGGAAATCAGCCGCGAGCGATGCTTCCATCCTATCCTTCCACCAAGTAAGTTTTGATCATGAGGTGGATCTCAGCACTGATCTTGCCGCCTTGGTACAGTCGGTCAAGGATCTGGCTGAATGTCAGCACTGGATGAACTGAAATTCCTTTATCGGCAAGGCTGGCAACGCCGCCCTGCTCCCGGTCCACCAGCACCACTGCCTGATCCGCTACCAAACCCACCGCGGATAGAGCATCGGCAGCTGTCAACAAGCTTCCACCGCTGGTAATCACATCTTCCACAAGTACTGCCCTCTGGCCAGGTTCAAACACACCTTCCACCTGCTGACCTGTTCCATGCGTTTTGACCTCCTTGCGCGAGTAGACCATGGGTTGCTTTAGCTTCGAAGCCGCAATGGATGCAATCGGCAAGGCAGCATATGGCACGCCGGCAATGTAGTCGTACTGGAGCTTCAACAACGCATCAACGTAAGCTTCCACGGCCAAATCGAGCACCGAGGGGAACGAAACCAAGCGGCGCAGGTCGAGGTAAACAGGGCTCTGCTTGCCGCTAGACAAGGTGAAATTGCCAAACTTCACACATCCGGTATCAAACAGCCCATCAATCAGTTCACCGTAGCCCCTTTTTTCTAAGGTCTCAACCCCAACTGCAACGGGAGCTGGCTCAGACCTGACGGCTGCCACCTCGCTGCGGATCTGGTTGATCTCATCGCGAAGCGCGGCAGCTGCTGCCCTGGGATCCGGCGCGTTCATGACCGAGCGGGAAACCGGCACAATCATCCCCAGTCCATCCTTGCGCAAGCCTGCTTCCAGCGCCAGTCTCAGGTCCCCTCCCTGAGCTCCTACCCCGGGTGCAAGGATCCACGCCTCAGGGCAAATCTCACGCACTCTTTCCAGGGCTTCGGGCTTGGTTGCCCCCACCACCAACCCAATTTGTCCCGGATTGCCCCAGGTTTGCGAGATGCGCGCCACCAACTCAAACAGGGGTGGATTACCGTGCTGCTGCACCTCCGCTGCACTGGGGTTCGAGGTCTGCACCAGCACAAAAACTGCTTTTTCAGGGTCTTCAACAAACGGTTGGATAGCATCCCGCCCGAGGTAAGGCGAGAGTGTGACTGCATTCGCCTTAAACCATCGGTAGCAGGCTTTGGCGTAGGCTTCTGCCGTCGAGCCGATGTCTCCCCGCTTGGCATCCAGCAACAGCGGGATATCCTCCGGGATCTCACGGACGATATCCTGGAAAGCCCGCAAGCCTTTAGGACCAAATTGCTCATAAAAAGCAATATTTGGCTTGTAACAGCAAACCAGATCTTTCGTCTGGTCAATCAAATCGCGCGCCCAGGTGAGCAAGCGGCTGTAGAGATCCTCGCCCTTAGGCAGGACTGCCTCCGTTGGATCCATGCCCACACACAATAAACTGTTATTTCGTTCGATTGCCTGGTTGAGTTTGGTGACAAAGTCCATCTCGCCTCCGGTTATCTTGCTTTCGTTAATTGTAAACGACACTCTCAGAACAGGCTGCGTCAGGCTTGCCCGAGGACGGCTGCCAGTAGCGCCATGCGAATATAGAGCCCATTTTGCACCTGGCGGAAGTAAGCTGCTCGCGGATCTTTGTCGATCGCGTAGGCAATTTCTCCCACACGGGGTAATGGGTGCATCACGATCATCTTTTCTTTTGCCTTTTGCATCAGTTCGGCGTCAATGTTGAAGTATCCCTTCACTTCGTCATACTGTGCCAGGTCGGTGAAGCGTTCTTTTTGGATGCGCGTCACATACAACACGTCGGTATTTTCAATGACCTCTTCCACGCGGCTGAATTCACGCACGTCCATCTTTTTGTCGATCAGCGTGTTCATCAACTCCAAGGGAAGACGCAGTGTGTCGGGGGAGACATAGCGCAGAGAGACATCATATTTAGTGAGCAACTTGGTGAGAGAATGCACGGTGCGACCGTAGCGCAGATCACCAGCCATTGAGATACGCAGCCCATCAATGGCGCCCAGTTCACTCTTGATTGTGTATAGATCAAGCAGCGCCTGGGTGGGGTGCTCCCCTGCGCCATCGCCAGCATTGATGATAGGCACCTTGACATACTTGGCTGCCGTGGAACTTGAGCCAATTTCGGGGTGGCGCAGCACAATCACGTCGCAATACTGCTCCAGGGTAATCATGCTGTCGATTAGACTTTCGCCTTTGGACACGGACGAATATTGAATGCCTTCTGTAATCGGGATCACCTTACCCCCCAGGCGTTCCATGGCAGCGATGAAGGAGGAGCTGGTGCGTGTTGAGGGTTCATAGAAAACACAAGCAAGGGTGTAGCCTTTCAACAGGTCACAGGTACCCCACTTTCTGCTCATTGCCTGCATTTCATCCGCGCGGGCGAATATATAGTCAAGGTCATCCTTGCTGAATTGATCCACCGAGAGAACATCCCGCTGGAAGAAACCGTTGGTAAAGCGCGGTTTGCGTTCGAAACTATCCAGATTGAAGAGAGGTGTGTAATTACCGTTTCCCATGTTTACTCCGTGTCAATAATCTATGAATTCGGCGGGTCTATGACCTTACCGTTAGAAACAACTTCTTTACCGCGCAAAACGACCTGGCGGATGGCACCAGTCATGCGCGTTCCCTCAAAAGGTGACCAACCACATTTGGTATAAAGAGGATGGTCGGGGAAGGTGTAACTCTGCGCAGGGTCCACCTCCACCCAGGTGTCAGGTTGAGCTGGCAGATGGAAAATACGCGTTGGGTTCGTGTGCAGCAGTTGGATCAGCCTTTCGAGACTCAAACGTTTTTGCGAAAGGGCGGTTAGCATCAAAGGCAGCGTGGATTCGAGCCCGGGGATGCCTGGCGGGATTGGGTTTGGACCGATCCGCCCCGGGTTCTGGCGCCATTCCGCTTCCGTATTGTATCCTTGTTTCTCCCAGTGAGCATGAGGGGCGTGATCGGAGGCGATACAGTCTATCGTGCTGCCCAGGTGCTGCCAGAGAGCATCTACGTCCACTTGGCTTGCCAACCGCGGGCGCATATCCGCATAGGGGCCCAGCCTAAGGGCATCTGCTTCAGTCAGGAAGAGGTGATGCGGGGTCACTTCGCAGGTAACCGGCAGCCCCTCAGCCTTGGCTTTGGCGATCAGTTCGATTTCGTCCTTGCGTGAAACATGACAAAAATGGATTGGCTTGCGATACAGCGCCGCGAGCGCGACGCCCACCGCAATGGATTCCTGCTCGGCATGCAGGCAAATGGGCTTGCTCGCTGGCCAGAGCCCCATGATTTTCTGGAGAGTTTCCAACCCCTGAACGCGCAAGGGACCATAAGTCTGATCGAGGTACAGCTTGAGGGCAATGGCTGAATGGGAGAGAGCAGGCAGTTCAGCGATATGTTCTGCCGAACCCCCTGCATATAAAAAAACATCGCACAGGCTGTGGCTTTTTGCCAACTGCTGAGCGATGCTCCAGTTTTCCGCGGTGACCAGCGGTGGGTTTGTGTTGGGCATTGCGAGAAGAGTAGTAAAACCTCCTGCCAATGCCGCCATTGACCCCGTTCGAAAATCTTCCTTGTGTTCCCCTCCAGGCGTGCGGAGATGGACGTGCGCGTCAACCAGACCCGGCAATCTCATTATTGAGTCCTTTTGTGCTGGAATTTAAATCTATTTATTATATGCCCAGCTCTCAAAAACCGTCAAGGTTTTTTGCTAATCCTTCCAGATAATCGATTGTTACAAGAATTCAGGGACAAGAAAACCACCTCATACATCTATCCTGAAAAAAAGCCTCTCCAGAGCAAAAAAAGGACCAGGAGCTTGTTGAGGTTCCCGGTCCCAAATTGCATGAGGATTCATGCTATTTTAACGGAATGTCTGGCGGTAAATCCTTGGGGATATCGGTCCGATAAATCGGGCCTCCCTCAATTGCTGGTTTGGGGTGAGTCTTCTGGGTTTGCGCGGTATCCGCGCAGGGATCAGGTGGATTCATTTGTGGGTCTTCATCAACTGTTGGGACTGGTTTTTTCATGGTCAACTCCTGTCTTATTCACCAGATATGAATGTTAACAGAAATTGTCCGGCTTTATAACGTTCGTACAATCTCTTAAGTGTTCTGCTGCGCCAGCACTTTGTTCAACCGCTCTGTACCAAAGGTCAGCATTACTGCCAGCAACAGCAATCCTAATGGATAGAGTTGCAAACCAAAACGATCGACGATTAATCCCAAAAGCGGTGGCATCAGTGTAAGTCCGCAATAGGCGATTGCCATCTGTATCCCCATCAGACTAGCGGAATTTTCTACCCCAAAACGGCGTGGGGTCTCGTGCAATAGGGTCGGATAAATCGGAGCACATCCCAGACCGACGATCATCAGACCTACAAGGCTAAGGATCGGAAAAGGCAGGAACATCAGCCCAATCCCCAGTAATATCATCGCCTGCCCACCCCGTACCAGGTTTTTTGCGTCAAAATGGGATGAAAGAAAACCGTTCAGGAATCTCCCCACGGTGATCCCAAGATAGTAAGCTGAAGCTCCTCCAGCCGCCAAAACCCTGCTAAGTCCGCGCTGATCCACCAGAAAACTGGCTGCCCATAGCCCGGTGCTGGCTTCAACCGCGCAATATGCAAAGAATGCCACCAGGTTTGGCGTCAACCCGCGGATCTTCCGTATCTTCCCTCGACCTGAGGCGGTCTGCGGTGAGGCTGGAGTGGGAAAACGCTGCCAAAGGGGCAGGGAGATGGCAAGCAGCGCCACCAATGTAAACTGAACGATGGCGACTGTGCGGTAGCCCATTTGCCAGCGACCGGTTTGGTTGAGCATGAACGCCATGATCAAAGGACCGGTCGTTGCGCCGATACCCCAAAAGCTGTGAAGCCAGTTCATGTGCCGCGCCGCGAAATTACGCGCTACGAAATCATTCAAGGCCGCATCCACTGCGCCCGCCCCCAACCCCAGGGGCACCGCAATGAGGCACAGCCAAAGATAGTCTTGACTGAATGAATACCCCAGCAGTGCCAATGCCGTCACTAACACGCTCATAAGCGTCAGCTTCCCGGTGCCAAGCCGGCGGATCAGCATGCCGCTAAAGAGACTTGAGACGATGGTACCCCCTGAAACAATCATCGAGACCAACCCTGCCCCTGCCAGAGGTAAGCCAAGTTCACGCTGCATAACCGGCCAGGCTGCCCCAAGCATCGAATCGGGCAGCCCAAGGCTGATAAAAGCAATGTAGATGACTACAAGCAGCAAAGTGGTCATGGAAAAAACTCCCGCTGATTTTACCTCATTAAGCTCACGGATTGTCAAACTTAACGAAAGAGACCCCGGTGATGCCGGGGTCTCTTGCTTGACAAAAACCTATTTAATCGTGGAGAGGAAGAAGGGCAGTGTCATCTGGTCAATCTGACCCAGTTGCTCCTCAAAGAAGTTCACGTGTTCTTCTTCATCTGCCAAAATTGCGTCCAGGAGTTCCTTGGTGCCGTTGTCCTTCTCAGTGATAACCAGTTTGATTGCGTCGTTGTACTTTTTCACTGCATCGGTTTCCAACATGAGATCATTCTTGAGCATCTCGTCCACGGTCTTGCCGATGTTAATGACATCCAGCTCACTGACAATCGGACGACCTTCCAAAAACAGGATGCGCGCGATCAGCTTCTCAGCATGCTTCATCTCCTCGATGGCTCTATGCTGCTCAGCGTCTCCCAATTTGTCATAGCCCCAATCTTCGTACATTTCAGCATGCACCATGTACTGGCTGATGGCAGTCAATTCTTCACGCAGCAAAACATTTAACGTTTCAATAACTTTTTCGTTGCCTTTCATATATCCTCCGCTTACTTGACTGTGGTCAGATAAGTCTCAAGCCCCATCTGTTCGATTTGTTTGAGTTGTTCCTCGATGTAATTGATATGTGCTTCTTCATCTTTCAGGATGCCATCGAGCAGTTCCTTGGTGCCGTTATCCAACAATTCTGTTGCCAGTTTGATGGCTTCGTTGTAGTTCTTGATGGCGACTTCTTCGGCTTGTCTGTCGTTTTCGAGCATGCCCGGGACGCTATCAGAGATATGCATCTTATTGAGCTTGTCCACCACTGGCGTCCCCTCAAGGAAGAGGATTCGCGCAATCAACTTCTCGGCATGCTTCATCTCGGTAATCGAGCGTTCTTCAATAGTGTGGTGGAGGAGTTCGTAGCCCCAATCCGCACATTCCTCAGCATGAACAAAATACTGGTTGATGGCGGTTAGCTCATCTGCCAGTAAGAAGTTCAGTTTTTCAATGATTTCAGGTTTACCTTTCATACAACACTCCTTTCAGGTCTTCGCTTTCTAATTATATCCCAACTAAAGCCGATGTACTCTTTGAATAATGTTTTAAATAATGTTTGAATAATGCATAATTTACCAACAATGTCCAGAGTCTGATCTCGATGTAGACCCTGGGCACTGTTTAGACCTTCCAGACAGGGATGTGTGGAACCAGGCAGTCTCCACTACCACTATCGTGAAGGTATGGGTCACTTCAGGCCAAGTCCTGGCGTCCAATCATCTTCAGATGCTCAACGAGAGCTTTCACCTCATCCGCTTGAGCCATGTCGCACACCAGAAGGGCATCCGGGGTATCCACAATGATCATGTTCTCCAGACCTATCCCAGCCACCAGACGCTTGTCGCCAATGACCATTGAATTTTCCGAATTCCACAGAATTACGTCGCCCCGTTTACTGTTGCCTTTATCATCCGAGTCGAGGACTGTCTTGAGGTTATTCCACGTACCCACATCCAGCCAATCCATATCGGCAGGCAATACGATCACACGTTTGGCGTTCTCCATGATGCCGTAGTCGATCGTCTGCTTGGGAATACCTTGCCATAATTCGTCTAAAATCGTATCATATCGATCAGTGCCAATTGTATCGGCTATGCGCAGCAGGCATGCATACAGATCCGGCATCTGCGACTTAAACTCCTCCATGATTCGACGGACTTTCCAGATGAACATCCCGCTATTCCAAGAGTATTTCCCCATATTAAGCATCCGTTGGGCATTTTGGGCGTTCGGCTTTTCCACAAAGCGCTGCGCGGTGTATGCCTTGAAGCCGAGTTTCTCCCCCAAAAGGTCTGCCTGTTCAATGTAACCATACGATGTCGATGGCCAGGTGGGTTTGATGCCAAGAGTGACGAGGTACTCGTCCCTGGCAAATTCCAATGCGGAGCGAATAACCGAGCGAAAGACCTCCGGCTTGCCGATGATATGGTCAGCCGTCAGCACAGCCATGATTGCTTCGGGGTCACGTGCTTGCAAATGAATGGCTGCCAACCCGATCGCCGGTGCCGTGCCGCGACCTTCAGGCTCGACAATAAAATTCGCTTCAGGAATGGCTGGGACTTGCACATGTAATACCTGGTTGTGATCCGCGCTGGCTACTACCAGGATTTGTTCAGGCGAAAACAAAGGCAAAAGCCTCTCGACTGCAATTTCAAACATACTTTGATCGCCATAAAGACGAAGTGCGGGTTTGGGGAGATGTTCACGGCTCAGCGGCCACAGACGCGTCCCAGCACCACCAGCCATGATCAAGGCATAATCCATTGAAAGCCTCCAGAGTTTTGTGATACTCTAATTATACCCTTGCCCAGTGGGAAGCATGCCCCCATAAATTTCGCCCACCATCCCCCCCCGTGGATCTAAAGCTTCCAGCAACTCTGTTTGCGAGGGCTGGGCAACGGCTGCCTGCAGGACATTCTGTTGTCTGCGTAACTGCACCTGCGACACAAACTCAATACCCTGTCAGATGCTGAATTGGATACCCTTTAGATGAACGTCACAGACGCCTTCAAATCGACGATAACAGCCGGTGGGAGGAGCACCGAAAAGCACCTCCTCGGGGCGCCAGGTGGCTACCAGGTGATACTGAGCGTTTAAACGAAAGCTAAACCCTGCCTCAGATGCGGTACTGAGATCGTCAAAAAAGCCCTCCCTAACAACAATATCTACACCTGCCTGGATGGCCAACGAGCTTAGTCATCAACCCTTTTGAAACTAAGGCGCGTGCCGTTGGAATTTATTACGAACATGAGGCTTGACTGCGGTAGGTAAGGTTTTCTGTTGGTCGTTCCCGAAAACCTATAGCGCCATCCCCTCGTGCCCAAAAATGCGGACCTGATTGAATAAATGACAAATGTTGCGATTGCCCCTGACCTTTTATGAGGTGTAAAGTTATTAGATGAAGATAATTTGTGTTTACCTACGATCGGAGATCCATCCTTACATACTGTTCGTTAATTAATACAAATTGGCTACGCGCAAAACCAAGCATTCCATCAATCCCATACTCTCCCCCAACCCACCCTAATATTTGCCTAACCAATTGAAGATTTCAAATCGTCTGGACCGTCTTTTTCTATTTCTACAACTATCTCATCTTCCTTACACTTCTGACTCTTACGTTATTTTCAACTTAGGCATTTCTGGCTACGCGCAATACTACACGATTATTTAGCCCCCAAGTCGTTTCGATGGAGCGCACCTCACATGTTGAGCACCCCCGTCCTTTCCGATTTAACGCACCTCACATAAGTATCGATGGCTATGCGCATATTATATTCCTTGTATTTGCTCACCAAGCTGTAACATTATCTTTCTCTCTCATGACCAGACCATATTTTTCCTATATTCAAGGGTGGCTACGCGCATGATTTTCAATATAAGAATCGGAATCTTGACAAGACCGAAAAAAAATCATCCGATTCTCAGTGTGTTGGAAAACCGCCAGCCAATGCCTCAGGGATTACCCTGCCCTACTCTAACAGGGGTGGCGAGCTAGATCCCGGTTTCGCCAGAATTCTATTCGGTTTTGGAAGGTAATTAATCTTCCAAATCCTGCTCTAAGGCAGGCGCTAAATTCACATTATCTAAAAGTGGGGTTAGTCCTTCACATCCAGAGCGTCCGCCAGGCGGCGAAGTAATTTCAAACGTCCCGGGTTATCTGCCACAGGCTGCAGCAGGGACTCCAGGTCTTCACTTCCGGCTCCACTATTAATCGCGGGTCCCAGGTAGTTTTGTTCCATCCTGCGCATGGTTTTCTTCAGCATCCTGCTCAGCTCTCCCGCCTGTAGATCTGCCAGTCGGGCTGCTGGTCCAGGTGGAGTCTGTTGATTCTCGAGCACCGTCGCAATCGCAAAACTGACCGGGCTGTGGATCTCAGCGTTCAGGCTGCCTGCTATCAGCCATGCCAAAAAACTCTTTTCGAGCCCCAGATTTTGGATCCTTTTCCGCAGCTCGGGGTTGATTCCTTTCAACAATTTGTTGTAATCCCAGCGTTTGTCACAATTATCCGTAGAACTCTCGAGTTTCTCATAAGCCGAACCGACCGCCTGCGCAACTATTTTGGATGGAATAGTTTCTTGATTGATAAAGGGAGCATATTTAAGTTTATTTAATATCTTAATTATTGTATCAAACTGACAAATTCCCGCCTCGATGAGAGTCTCAAAATAATAATTTAGCCCATCCACGAGCGTATCAAAATGACATATTTGCGCGGGATCCAAAGTCTCATTCTGACATAATCCCGCGCCCACTAATGTCTCAAAATAACATAATCGGACCGGATTGGCTTCTGCGTTGTTCAACATAGCGCGCTGCAATTGCACATTGGAGGCATAAGTGCTGAGCAATTCCGGGCTGACCGGATCGGGAGGGGCGAAGAGGAATGCATACAGCGCTTGTTTCAAGGACTCATCGGCAGCGGTCAGTTGCACCTCAGACACCTGCAGATGCCAGTCGGTACCGGTTTCACTGGAACGTGTATCGAGTCGGCAGAGATATTGGCTGGCAAGATCGCGATTTGCCTGCCGCCACTGCCTGGTATAGGCGGATTCAGGGCTGACATCAGTCGATTTCGGGCGGCCGCGTTTACTCGGTTTGGCATGGGGAATGCGTTTGGGGAGCGTTTCCGAACGAATCCAGCCCTGCAGGGTGGGCAAACCGCCAGGCACCCAGAAGGTGTTGCGGTCTTTGCCGCGCGCCCAGTCCACATAGCAGCAATTCTTACACATGAGATAGAGCACCCCGAGGTCATCGCCCAGTTCAGGCAAGACCCGCTGGAACCAATACCAAGGCACCGCCAGGAAGCTCTCCGGGCGGATCAAGTGGCTTGCCAGCCGGTCGCACAATCCCGCCAGGGTGGGGTCCAGGGGTTGTGGCGCAAGGGCACGGCTGACCACCTGATGAACGCTGGCCGGCTCAGTGAAGAGCGCAGCCGCCTTTTCATCTGGCAGACGATAAGGGAATACGAGGATCTGGTCCCGGGGGATTGTGATCGCTTTGGAAAGAACCGCCAGAGGATCGAGCGGAAGACCCTGGGCAAGCAGCCAGTCATAGAGGTCCTGGGCGTCGCCGGGGGTAAGGATCAAGCCACGATAGTGGTACGTGTTAGGTTCCCGCTGGATGTGCCCCTCAGAGATGCGGTGCTTAGGCTCAGCCCTTTGGACAAACCAATCCATGTCACCCTGTTGGAAAATCCGGAAAAATTTAGCCCGGCTGATGACATTTCCGAGAGTTTTCAACAGTGTCTGGACATTGATCGTAACCGTGTCATTCTGGCGCGGATAGAGTTGATCAGCGCCATGCTCTCGAGAGGCTCGATAAAATGCCTGACGCAGGGCAGTGGCAATTAATACCGCTGAAGAACCCACGTAAGGGACAAAACGCAGGAGATAGGAGGGTACAGCTGCGATCGAATCTGGTTTCAGGATCGCATCCGTCACGTTCGCTGCAGCGATCTCAACACGGAAGGAGGTTGATTCTGTGCCCATGGGCACACTTTTTTCCAGGTTCAGGCGTAAATGCTTCCCGGTTTTATCCTGAATGACGGTTTCGATCAGGGGATAATACTGACACAGGCCGGAATAAACCAACTCACTGGCAGTAATCGTGAAATTGCCGTCAAAGCCGAGTTTGCTGGAATCTATCAATCCCTGAAGCTGCTCATTTTCCAGCCCAGCCAAAGATTCCAAGATCTCAGTCCAACCGTTATCTTCCATTTTTCAGTTACACCGGTCATCTCCGGTCTGTAGTCACCAATTTTACCCAGCAGCACCAGGACGGAACGGGAAGATACCCATCCTCAGACTGCCTTTTTGTTCTTCGAGCAGCTTCTCCAAGTGCTCACTGCCCAGGCGCAAAGCCTCACTCAGTGAGCCATGTGATTGTTCTGCCAGGTTGAACATCGTTTCTTGTGGAATTAGCTTCAGCGGATCCGGATGCCCGGCGGACATCATCCGCGCATAGAGCAGGGAAGCTACTTCCACTACCTCTGGAGCGCGGAACGGCACATAGAGTCCCAGGAATTGATTCAACGATCCGATATTGCTGGTGTTGTTATTGATATCCTGTAAGAAGATAATCGTCTTGATCTTTTTACTATGCTCCACTGACCAATCCAGCATCTGATTAAGGTAATCCTGATCGATCGGCGGGCCATCCAATACAATCAAGAGCTGATCGTCGCTGTTTTCCAGCCGCTCAAAAATGCTCTCAATCCGATTTGCGTTTGACCTGGAGGAGGGCAGGGAAAGGGTCTCTATCACGGCCATCAAAAAGTGGCGCGGTTCCGTAAGGATATTGGTGTTCATATAGAGCCCCAGCACCTGGCCTCTCTGCTCAAAAATGAAATGGGTTTCAGCCAGCTTCATTGCCAGCATGCTCTTTCCGCCTCCGCTTGGCCCAGCAATCACACCCAGGTTCTTGGAGGGGTCTTTCTGGTCCGCAATGAAACCATGAGCTACCTCCAGCACCTTGCGCTGCTCAGCCAGGTTTGGATAGAAAAAGCGCGTGTCACCATAACGCCTAAAAGGATGTTCAAGAAATTGGGCATTCAAAAAATCAGAGCTGGTCAACATCTTCACCGCCGTATTATTTGATGTTTGTAGCTTAGCACTGGCGTGGAGTTAAGTCAAGTACTTAATTATTATAGCTAAGTTCGACAAAGTGAGAACGAAAAAAGATTCAAAAATCAAGACCGACTTGTAAAAATGAAAAACTAATGTAAAATAGAAGAGTGCATTATCATGACGGGAATCGGGTGAGGATCTAATGGCAATTATATCTCTGATCAATCGTAAGGGGGGCGTTGGCAAGTCTACTATCAGCATCAATTTGGCTGCTGGTTTGGCAACCCATGGTTCCCGCAAACCCGGTAGCAAGCCAGTGCTCCTGATCGATATGGATGATCAGCTTTCGGCTACGATCACTGCCATGGGCGGCGGTTTCGATGATAAGTTTATCCCCGCAATCACCGCGGAGAACAACTATCCCCAGGCTCTTGAGAACGGATACGGAGCAAGCGAATCGCTGATCGTGGATTCTTTGATCCCGCGTAATCGCAGTGAGAAAGTAAAACTATTTCGTACCAACAAAGCCAGGATGGAAGGATTAGAAGCCGCACTTAAGGGGCGTGAAGATCCTGCCTTTCAACTGACATATTTTTTGGAACCTATCCGGGATGATTATTCTTACATCATCATCGACAACCCACCTTCAGCCGGGATGTTACCCATGAATTCCCTGGTTGCCAGCAGTCACGTTTTGATACCAATCGAACCGGATGGGCTCAGCCTGATCGGATTGGCAGATATCCTGCGCATGGTTGAAAATGTGCGCAAAACCACCAACCCTGACCTTGAAGTCCTCGGCATCATTCCCTCACGCTACAGGATGATCAGACGGCAATCACGCGACGTGATAGAAGACATGGAGCGTATGTATGGGCATCTGCTTCTACCCTACGTAAAAGATCTGGCGGATATTTCTGCCGCTACCACAGCAGGCTATGACGTTTTCTCGTTCTGCCCGGAGAAGTCACAGGCTTATCGCTGCCTTTCCAACCTGGTCGATGCCGTTTTAGGCAAACTCGGAGCCGCCTGATGTGCCCATGGGCACAGTTCACGGCATAGAGCAGATCTGGCTTAATTTTTTGAGGAGAAACCATGGTGAAAACTGAGAAACCCCGTTTCGACGACCTGATTAACATCACTTCCGATGCTTTCAATGCCAGTGCTGAAAAACAGGAAGAATACGACCCCAATACCCCAAAGATGGTTAATAACCGTCAGAGTGTGTATCGCGTGCCTCTGTCCATGATTCGCCCTGATCGCTTTCAGGCTCGCCTGATTCTCCCTCTCGAACTTCGCAAGGATTTCTACTCTGGCAGAACCCCCTGGAATGAGGTGGTTCGCAACTGGTTCGAATTGGCACGTAATGATCGCTTGATTGCACAGGAAATCGCTGAACTCACTGTCCTGGGGGATTCTCTCCATGACACCGGCCAGATCAAACCGGTGACGGGGCAGGTTGTCAATGAGAATGGATATGATGTTTTCAGGATGTTGACTGGTGAACGCCGGTTTTGGGCAACCGCAATTAAAGCCGTGCTTGAAGGCCAGCCCACTGAGCCATACGTGCTGGCGTTGATCGATAATCAGCCAACGATTGAGAAGCAAATCGCTGAAAACATGGCGTACAAAGCGCTTACACCAGTTGGCAAAGCACGTGCCGCTGCCCGCCTGGTACTCGACACGCACCAGATCCATCCTGGAGAAGGCGAATCTGAAACAACCTTCTTCCGCCGCGTGGCAGATGTGCGCCTTGATGATGGAACCAAGGAAATGTTGCAGAAAACCCTGCAAATGGAGCGCACCTATTATGGCAGGTTGATGAAATTCTTTGAACTGGATGAAAAAGAGCTCGAGATTGCGGATAAATCAGAAATGCCTGAGCGCGTTTTGCGGGAAATTATGCAGTACGACCGCTCGCTTTGGTCTGACGCGGTTGCCTTCTATGCCAGCCATGAAGGCCGCACCTACCAGGATGTGCACGCCTTCCTTGAACGCCGGTCAGGGAATGAGACTGGTCGCAAAGCGCGCATTCCCCTCGACCCTACCACCAAATCGGCCCGCAGCCTACGCAGATTGTTAAACAGCATTGAAGACCTGCCGGCTGATGACAAACCCGGATCGATTGCTGATGCGCTGCTGGGGGATGTGGACCGCGAGGAAGCCAGGCAGTTGGTCGCCCGTATGGAGAGCCTGACCGCAGCTATGAAGCGGCGCCTCGAAAGCTTGAAATAAGCGTTCAATCCCAGAAATAGCTGTTAGTCGGATTATTCATTTCATACTGGCAATTTTGTTGATTTCGCTTGAGGTGGGCTGCTATTGCGCCCTCGACATGGTTGTTCCTAAACCCTGTTTGGTTCAGCTTTGCACCTAAAAATTTACCTCTCAACGAAACATTCCTTCGTCCAGACCCCTATACCCTGATGATCCAATTAGATCGCTGAATCAGACAGTCTACTTTTGGTCTTTGATTTTGCCGAACCACCAAAGCTCCAGCCTGTTTGGCGGCAAGAGATGTCCAACAAAGTAAGCGTGGTTCTAAACGGTGAACTTTGATGCGGCTAGCCAGCGAATCAATGTACTCCCCAAACAAGTTGCATCGGCTTTCGACATAGGCCAGTGAGGAATACCCCTAATTTCCACGTAATGGCAAGAGTTCTGTGCAGCTTTTTTCTGACAGACAGCTCAGAGAGGGCTGTGCCCATGGGCACAGTTTGGCTCTTGGAACAACGTGCACCGCAATATGGCGAGTTATTAATGCGCATAGCTAAAACATTCACCAGCTATAGTCTCAAAATGACAAATTAGCCTTACGAGGTGTTTGAAAGCCTCAGGAACTTTTTCTATAAGGAGTACAAAACAATTGGAGGTATCTCAACGGAATAATTGTCCCGCTTGAATAAATGACGCCATTTTTTGAAGCAAATCCTCCAGTAAGGGGAAGAAAATTGTGATTAGGCTGACAGGATTCCCCGGAGGAGGGTGGTGGATGGGCATACTGATTGGACAGCCCTCCAGCGCCAAAAAAACAGCCCAAAAACCCAACCCGGTTTGAATTCTTCACTCCTTTTCCACTTTTGCCTGGGTCCATGAATTAATGACAGAAAACAGCCTTCCCAGTCAAAAAAAGGCAAAAAAAGACCGCGAGGGAACTCGCGGTCTTTTGGACTCAGTAGATTGCTTATGCCATCTCGAAATTTTCGATGTGAACCTGGCTAGACTTGATACCAAAATGCACGTTGCTTTTGGCGATTCCAAGTTTAACGAAATTCTTCTCCATCGCTCTCAGCATTGGTTCGGGACCGCATACGAAGTAGAACAGGTCCTTGTAATTTTCCGGAAGTACGCTCGCCATCAGATCAGATGTGATGTAACCGGAGTAGGGATAGTCTTTGCTCAGTGGTTTTTCAAGTACAGTGAAGAGCTTTAGATTGATCTTCTCTGCAGCGGCAGCAAACTCATCCTGATACAGAGCCGTATCTTCGTTGTAATCTCCATAGAACACATATACCGGACGCTTGTCATTCGTGTCTGCCAAGGAGTTCACGATTGACATGACTGGAGCCACACCAATGCCACCAGCAATCAAAACAATGCCTTTCTGGGTATTGTCGAGCTGCAAGTTGAAATGTCCGTAAGGACCGTCCACGAATACCCGGTCTCCCGGCTTGAGGTTTTTGATAGAGCTGGTGAAGTCACCCGCTTCTTTGATTGCAAACCGTATACGTCCACCGGGGGCAACATCAGAACCAGCATAGCTGAAAGGATTGCGGCTCAAAACCCATGGGCTTTTACCCGTACTGATCCAGGCAATTTGGCCAGCTTTGAAGGGAACGCCGGCATGCCCGTCAGGCAGCAGGTTGAGCGTGTAAACCGCGTTCGGTTCTGCTTCCACTGACTCGACCTTGTAAGGTTTTCTGCCTACGGCGATTGGATGAAGGACGCGGATATAGATGATCAACAAAGCCCAGATCGCTATTTCGACGAACCAGACCCACCTTACAAGCGGGATCGCCATATAATAGCTGACCTTGAACATGTGCCAGAGACCAAAGACCAGGATGATCGCGGTCAAGAGATTGTGGAGTCCTAACCAGGCCACATAATCCAGTTTGATATTTTTTCGCAGGGCAGATGTCAGGCCGATCAATACCAATCCAGCCAGACCAATCCAGCCTGCGGTCAGGGTAAAACCGCTACGAAAGACCTTACCAGTAATCAGCAGAATCACCGGGTGAAGTAGTACCAGCACAATCGCCAAAATCGAAATAAGGTGATGCGTGCTGTAGACCTTGTCCATGTCCAAAGCGTCTGCCAACCAGTTCATTTTTGCGATAGGAACCAACTGGAGACCAGCCAATGCCAGTCCGATGAAGCCCAGTAGAACCGATACATTGACGATGATGTCACGTGGAATCCAGACAATCATCATCGCAACTGCCGGCAAAAGCAGCAAGACGAAGTAAATGATGTAAAAGATGACCCTTCTCGTTGCAGATTTCATGGGATTATCCATTTTCCTTTCGATCTGCCTATGGTCGCGTCAGGCCGGTTGTGGTCACGCCGCTTATAGCAGAGAGATCTTCGATGGAATCATACATCAACTGAAGCACATACTGGCCGTTGTGAATATAGGCGCCGGGTTCTTTGACGGTAAACATGTAGTTATAGGCAGCCTTCAGCAGACGAGGTGTAAATAATCTGTACTGGTTCGGGAAGGTGGCTTCGTCTTCTGTAATTTGACCGTCTTTGTTAGTGTCGATGAATGAATAAGGATATACATCTCCATAGAAACCAAACATGGTTCCATCACCGACCTTCGCTGAATACTGGCTCATCGCCTGATGCAACAAGACTTTCATGCCTTCGATTTCATCGTACATGCTCTCAACAGCTCCGTCGCCATCGTAATCAACTTTAGACATGGAGACGGTCTTGTATTCTTTATAGCCGGTGACTTCGGAGTGGCAGGTCTGGCAAAGGGACGTATCAGAGTTTTCAGGTTCGCGTGCGTGCAGCGAGTGAGGATCATGACAGGTGGTGCAGGTTTCCACGCCTGGAGCGTGAGTGAAGGTGCCAACATACGTTTTGCCTTCGTACTCATAACCGTTTCCGCCATCGGAGCCAGCGCGTACTGCAGCTGCTGCGAAGTAGTGGTTGCCTATGATTGCCTGATCACCGATGGGTTCGTCTTCTGGCTTGCCTTCAGTAGCTTTTGCGACATCCCGACTAGATCCCATCCCACCATGACAGGTCATACAGGCTGAAGATGAGCCGGTTCCGGTTATTTCCGTACCAGAGGGGAATGTCACTGAATCCAGTTCGTGCGTGGCTGTGCTGTGGCAAGCGGTGCAGCTGACAGGATCCTGGATCTTACCAGCCATTTCAACCGAGCCAGCCGCAGAGCCGTCCGCTCCTACAAAATCACGGAAACCAGAAGTGCTATGGCACTTTGCGCAGACAGGAGGAACTTCAGCAGGATCATCTTCATTCCAATGATTGAAGGTTTCGGAAGTAATGTCAGCGTGACCTGACCCTTCCCACTTGGTCGTGATTTCACTGACTGATGCTTTCGCGGTGTCTGTGGCTTGCATCGTCGTGCAGCCTACCCACACCAACAGTGCTGCTGCAAAGACAGCGATCAACAAAAAAAGCTTTTTTTCTTCATTCAATTTTCTCCTTGGAAGTTGTTAAATTAGCTGACAATCAAAAATTCATACAATTACTATTATAAATGTATCTTGCTGGGTGTCAATGTGTGAAAAATATTACAATCTAAACAATTCCTGATTCTTTGATTGAAAATATCATTTGAGAAACCGCGTTTATTTTACACACCTGGAAACAATCAAGACCTTTAGTAAATGCGATAGAATAGATAAAAATAACCTGAGGAGATCTTTTGAAGAAAACAAATCGAAAAACCATCATAGCAGTGCTGGTGATAACGGTTGCCTTGATCGCCCTTCTGATTGCCACGACTCGCTCCAGCACTCAATATTTTTTGACAGTCTCTGAGCTCCAGTCAGGTGAGGCTGACATGGTCGGTCGCAACGTCCGCATGTCTGGGGTCGTTCTGGGTGATACCATCGTCTATGACCCCCAAACCCTTGACCTCACCTTTGAGGTTGCCCAGATCCCTGGCGATCACCGCGTCATCGAGGAGATGGGTGGAATGGCACTGGTCCTTGAACAAGCGGCTGCAGACCCCTCTCTTCCGCGCATCGCCGTCCACTACAACGGTGTCAAACCAGACCTTTTGAAGCATGAAGCCCAGGCTATCGTCTCGGGCTCTCTCGATGCCAACGGGGTTTTTCAGGCAAAAGAATTGCTATTGAAATGCCCCTCAAAATACGAGTCCGACCTGCCGAATCAGGTCGGAAACTAATCCCTCTGAAAAGGTAACCATGTTCCATTTTGGTCTGATTTCCTTTGCTGCTTCCATGCTGGCGATCCTCATCGCTCTCATTCTAACCATCTTCCAACTTTTCAAACACCAGACCGCCCTGACGAAGCCGATCACCACTCTGGCAAGTCTGTCCTTCGGTCTGCATACTCTCAGTCTCCTCACCCTGATGGCGATGCAAGTGCTTCAGGATTACTCCAACAGCTATGTCGTTTCTGTGGTGAACTCTGCCATGCCTACTATTCTGAAAATGACAGCAGTCTGGGGCGGTCAGGCTGGGTCACTCTTTTTCTGGGGTTGGACCCTCAATCTGGTTCTCTTTATCTCGCTCCATGTCCGCCGACAAATTCAGGATAGTTGGTCTTTTCTGTTTACTGCTCTAAACCTGCTCTTTTTTGGCGCGCTTTCACTGTTTGCTGAAAATCCCTTCAGCAGAGTCTGGATAACCGAATCCGGAGATATCCTCGAAGGTGTTTTTTCACCTGCCGCGGGCGCAACCGTTTATAGCGGAATTTCTGGTTTTGGGCTGAACCCTCTCCTGCGCCACTGGGGTATGGTTATTCATCCGCCCATTCTTTATCTCGGTTTTGCTCTCTTCCTGATACCCTTTTGCGTCGCCATCTCACACCTCATCAGGGGTGAATCTGATGAAGGTCTGCTGGGCGAAACGCGCCTTTGGCTGCTCTCCGGCTGGATTCTGCTGACCGCAGGTATCGTCCTGGGCAGCTGGTGGTCCTACGATGTATTAGGCTGGGGCGGCTACTGGGCATGGGACCCGGTTGAAACTGCCTCGCTTCTCCCCTGGCTCACCAGCACTGGTTTGCTTCACAGTCTCCTGCTGCAGAAGCAGCGAAAAATCTTCAAGCGATTTAACTTTGTTCTTATACTTTTGACTTACATCCTGGTCATTTTCAGTATTCTCATTACCCGTGCTGGCTTACTCAATTCTGTACATGCCTTTGGGGAGAGTAAGATTTCCCTTCCCCTCACGCTTCTGACGCTGACCCTTTTTGTGGTTTCCGTTGCCTTGCTTGCCTGGCGCTGGCGTCTCCTCCATTCAGGTTGGGAGCTCACATCTTTGGTCACCCGCGATGCGGCTTTCCTCTACACCAATGTCATCCTGATCTCTCTCACGATCGTGTGTTTCTATGGTCTGGCTTACCCCCTCATCACAGGTGCGATTACTGGCACCCAGATTGGGCTGGATCGAACTTTCTTTGATAAAGCTGCGACGCCCCTATTCATCTTTTTGGCTATCCTGATGGCAATCTGCCCGATCAGTGCCTGGACGGTCAATGCAGTCAGGCAGTTAGGGAAGATTGCTCGTACCCCCCTTATTCTGTCAATCCTCATCACGGCTGCCTGCTATTTTTTCCTGACAAAATCCTGGTTGGCTCTGCTGGTGCTCTTTATTGTCAGTTTTGGTTTGCTGCTGATGCTGGCCCTCACCCTGCGCGAATGCAAATCCCCGCGTGAGGCAGCCAAACGTTGGTGGGGTCAGCGTGCCCGCCATGGTGCATGGTTTGTCCATGCTGGGGTTCTCCTTATTGCCCTTGGCATCGTGGGTATGGAAGGCCTCGAAGCAAGCATCCAGGGTACCATGATCCCCGGTGACAAAATGCCTCTCCGTTCCTACGAGGTGGAATTTGTTCAGCTCACCACGGAGTACGAAAACCCTGAGTACCTTACGATTGAAGCCGAACTGGTTCTCTGGAAAGACGGTAAAGTGGTTGATAAGCTCTTTCCTGGGCAGCACCTTTACGAGGATCGTGGCCAATATGTGAGCATTCCAGGTAAACAGTCCACCTTGAGAGGGGATTTCTACACATTACTTTTGGATTACAACAGTATGATGGGGTATGTGACCATCCAGGCTTCCGATAATCCCTTGGTCAACTTTATGTGGATAGGCGCGCTATTGATGGTTCTGGGCGCGATTCTGGCAGCAACTGTGCCTTGGAAGTCACTGCAACTCAGCGACGACGATCAGCATGAGCGGGAGCTCCCCGTTTCATGAGCCTCGAAATACGGCGGGTATCCAAATCTTTTGGTCAGCATCGTGTTCTGGATGGACTTGATCTTGAGGTACAGCCTGGCGAGCCGCTCTGCTTGCTTGGTCGCAACGGCGCGGGTAAAACCACTCTGCTGCGGATCCTCGCCGGGCTGCTCAGACCTGAAGCAGGCTCCATCTGGCTTGACGATCAGCAGATCGACTATGCCGAGTCCCATGCCAGGCATGATATTGGTCTGGTCATGCATCAGCCTTTTCTCTATGAACACCTCACTGGGGTCGAAAACCTGCGCTTTTATGCCCGTCTTTACCAGGTCCCTGATGAGAACGTCGCTATTGAGAGGGCTATGGCGCAGGTTGGAATGCAGCGTTTTGGCGGTAAACCGGTCAGAGCCTACTCGCGGGGCATGAAGCAGCGCCTCACGATCGCCCGCGCGCTGCTGCACTCCCCCAGCATTCTGATTCTGGATGAACCTTACACCGGTCTCGACCTGCAGGGCAGCCAGGCTTTCAATCAACTCATGCTTGAGCAGAAGCAGCAAGGTCGTATCATCCTTATGACCACCCACGACATCTCCCATGCCCTGCCCATCAGCAGTCGTTTTGCCTTCCTTGCCAGGGGTCGTATCGCTGAGGAGCTTTCAAACAGAAACCTGTCGCTGGAATACCTGGAATCCTGGCTGACGGAAAAGCTTGCCAAATCGAATTCCGGTCAGCAGAGGGTAACGGCATGAAAGATTGGTTCCACTCAGTCCGAACCCTGGTCTGGAAAGACCTGCTACAGGAATGGCGCAGCAAAGATATGCTTACCGCCATGTTTGCGTTTGCCATCCTGACCCTGTTTATCTTCAACTATGCCATTGAACTTTCGCCGGTCAATCGTGCCGAGATTGCCTCCGGTATCATCTGGGTTGTGATCGTCTTTGCCGGAACGCTCGGTCTCAACCGCTCCTTTACTGCCGAACAAGACCAGGGCTGCTTTGATGCGCTGGTTATGGCCGTACCGGATGTCTCGGCGATTTACTTTGGCAAGATGCTTACCAACTGGCTCGTTATGCTCTTTGTCAGCCTTCTCATCCTGCCTATCTACTCCTTGCTGTACAACCAATCCCTGTTTTACGCAGGCTTTATTCTGGTTTTAGTGCTTGGCGCATGGTGCTACAGCGCTGCTGGCACGCTTATCGCCGGAATGACCGTGCAGACTCGTATGCGCGACCTGCTCTTACCCATTTTGCTCTTTCCCATCCTTATGCCTGTCAACATGGCAGTCGTCAAAGCCGCCGGTGGTATACTTGCTGGTGCTCCGCTTTTGGATGTGCAAGTTTGGTTTGTTTTACTTGCGGCTTACGGTATCATTGTCACAACAGTCTCTATTTTGGTGTTTGAATATGTCATTCGCGAATAAAAATCTAAAACTTCTCAGTTTCATAGCCCTCCTCTTGGTTCTGGCTGCTTTTGCCATGGTGATGTTTTACGCCCCCCTCGAGGTTAACATGGGCATCGTCCAAAAAGTGTTCTACTTTCATGTCAGTTCTGCTTGGGTTGGCATGCTGGCGTTCCTGGTTGCAGCGGTTTGCGGCATCCTTTACCTCAACAAAAAACAGCTCAACTACGACTTCCTTGCATTTTCTGCAATAGAGATCGGTCTGCTTTTCACGGCGATTGCTACCTTTAGCGGCATGATCTGGGCAAAGCCTATTTGGAATACTTGGTGGACGTGGGATCCCCGCCTGACGACTATGACCATCATGGCCTTTACTTATATCGGCTACCTGCTATTACGGCGCGCGGTAGATAATCTCGAAAAACGAGCCCGTTTTAGCGCGGTCTATGCCATCATTGGTTTTGCCAGCGTCCCGCTCACCTTCTTTTCATCGCGCCTGATGCGCACTATTCACCCCACCATCTTTGGCGCTGATACTGGCGACATGGCTATGACCCCCGCTATGTACCAGACCATGGCTGCCAGCATTATTACTTTCACTGTCTTGTTTGCAGTCTTGCTCTGGCACCGCTCGATTCTGGCAGAGCGTGAATCCGAAGTTGAAACCCTCAGGGCACAAACCGAAACCCTCGAATTTGGAGAGGTGCAGGATGACTAACCTTGCCTACTTTATTGCTGGCTACCTGGTGATTTTCGGCCTCCTCGGCGCCTATATCCTGCGCCTTATTACCCTCAAGAAGCGCTTGGAAAAAGAACGCATCGAACTCATCAACCATTGCAAAATGCCTTAAGCTGGAAATTCCATCGTTGGGGAAAAAACGGGAACGGATCTGTTCAAACGGGTCCGTTTTTTTCGTTGATTTTTCATATAGAAAAGCCAGATTGAACCCTGTTAGGAAAGAAACAGGGCAGGAGCATAACCCCACCTATATTTGGAAAGTTTTATTGCGGAGGAAGCAAGCCCCCTTCGAATGGCAAAATTTCCGGTCATCCGCAGAATTCCTTCCTTGAAGGGGAAAAACCGTACGGCTGGGCTTTAGTCCAACCGTAGAATCTGCTCATGATGATATTGGCGGAGGGAGCAAGCCCCCTCCGTACGGAGGGGCTTTAATCCATCCGACTCATTGGCTGGAATAAGTAGTAGCGGTGGGGGTTTACCCCCACCGTACGGGGCAAACTTCGTACGGATGGTCTTTAATCCATCCGACTCTGGCTGGGATGGGTATTGGCGGTGGGAGTGAATCCCCACTGTACAGGGCAAACTTCGTATGGAGGGGCTTTAGTCCATCCGACTCTGGCTGGGATGGGTCTTGGCGGTGGGAGTAAACCTCCACCGTACGGGACAAGCTTCGTATGGAGGGGCTTTAGTCCATCCGGCTCATCGGCTGGGATGGGTATTGGCTGTAGGAGTGAATCCCCTTCGTACAGACTTCGAAAATTACGGTTTATGGTTCGGTGGGGTAGCCAGCAGAGATTAGCGCTTCGTAGCCGCCCAGTACCGCTTCAACCTTGCGGTAACCGTCTTTCAACATGATGAACGCTGCACCAGCGCTCGTGTTTTCAGCGGGTCAGGTGCAATAGGTGATGTACCAGGCGTCTTTATCAAGTGTATCAATCCAGGATTCTATTTCTGCATAGGGCATGCTGATACTTCCCAAGGCATGGCTGGCTTCGTACTGAGAAGCTGTGCGGGTATCTACGAGGATTGCTTCCTTTGCGTTAACTGCTGCGATCGCATCGACTGGGTCGATGCGCGGGACGTCAGATGCTGACATAATGATCGGGTTGCCAGTCTCCTTGCGAACCCCACGATAAATCATGAAACCAATCGCCATGACAACGATTACCCCTACCAGATAGATTGGCAGGAGATTGTTTTTCTTTTGCTGTGGGATTCTGCGTTTCATGGGTGGTATTATGGCATGGGTGATTGGGTATATCGAGGGTGTGTATAAGGTGGAAGGTAATTGGTAGATCCTCAAATAGACGCACTGTTGGACATTCTTTTTAACAAGTCCTTTATAATACTTTGAAACTCACCTGAGAGGGCAACATGCTCGAGATCAATGTTAACGGCGTTAGCTATTCATTGGACGAAGTGCCAGACGAAAAACTCAGTGATCTGCTGCGCCTAAGGCTGAAGCTGACAGGCACCAAGGTCGGCTGTGGTGAAGGACGCTGTGGTATCTGCACGGTGCTGATGGATGGCAAACCAGTGCGATCCTGCACCACTCGTGCGAGCAAAGCCCAGGGGAAGTCGATCCTCACCATCGAAGGATTGCGGGCGCTGAGACCAGTTGGGCGCCAGGATGAACGCGCGGACCTGCGTGCTCTGCATCCACTCCAGGAAGCCTTTATCACCCACGGTGCGATCCAATGCGGCTTTTGCACGCCAGGGCAGCTAATGCGTGCCCACGCGCTGCTGCTTGAAAATCCTGATCCAACTGTGCGCGAGATACGTGAGGCAATGAATGAGGTAGTTTGCCGCTGCGGCAGTTACGAGGCCATCGCTTCAGCGATCCAGGCAGCAGCAAATTCCTTGCGGACAGGAAAAGCGGTGGAGCCAAGAGCGATTTCTTTGGGCGAGCAGGACCTGACCTATGTGGGCAAGCCAATCATCCGGCCCGACGCAGTAGCAAAGGCGATCGGCGGGGCTAAATATACGGACGATTTTCAGTTTGAGGGCATGCTATTTGCGCGTGTACTCAGGGCAGGCATTCCCTCCGGGATCTTAAAAGAGCTGGATGTAAGTGGAGCAACCCGGCTTCAAGGAGTCAGGGCCGTTTTAACCGCGGCTGACCTGAAGCATGAACGCCTCCACGGGGTTTATTCAAAAGACTGGCCGATCCTGGTGGGTGTTGGAGAACGGGTGAGATACGTAGGGGATGCCATCGCGATCGTGGCAGCGGACACACAAGCAATCGCGGATGAGGCTATCACCCTTATCCGGAAGGTCATTGAACCCCGTCCGGTGGTAAGCAACCCGATGCAGGCGGCTCAACCGGACGTGGAAAAGGTGCATGAGAATGGGAATCTGCTCAAAAAAATCAAGGTTGGCAAGGGCGATCTGGATGCAGGTTTCGCCCAGTCTGACGTGATCGTGGAGCACACATTTTTCACGCCATTCATGGAGCATCTCTTCATGGAACCGGAGTGTTCGATCGCGGTTCCCCGGGAAGATGGGGGCATGGACCTTTACGAAGGCTCTCAAATTCCCTACGAGGACCGCCGGCAAGTCGCCGAAGCCCTGGGTCTGGCACACGAGCGGGTACGCATCCGGGGTCAGAAAACCGGTGGCGCCTTTGGCGGAAAAGAAGATATCGCAGGGCAGATTCATGCTGCTTTGTTGGCACAAACAACCGGAAAGCCGGTGAAGTTGCTGTTCACGCGACGAGAAAGCATGATGGTGCACCCAAAACGCCATGCAACATGGACCAAGGTAAAGCTGGGTGCAAAGAAAAACGGGGAGCTGCAGGCAGCAAAGACCGAAATCTACGGCGATACTGGCGCTTATGCCTCACTGGGGGTAGCAGTAATGACCAGGGCGACGACCCATTCGTGCGGTCCATACGTCATTCCCAACACACTCTCGGAATGTTATGCGATGTATACCAATAACCCTCCTGCTGGAGCATTCAGGGGCTTTGGAGTGGTGCAGGCGATGTTTGGCATCGAATCAGCCATGGATATGCTGGCTGAGAAGCTCGGGATGGATCCTTTGGAGTTGCGTAAGTTGAATGCACTCCGCAAGGGATGCGAAACCAATACTGGGCACCGCCTGGATGAAAGCGCCGGGCTGCCTGAGTGCCTGGAAGCAGTTGAGAGGCGCCTTAAAGAACTCGGGGTTACGGAGCCATGGACGCCCCAGGAAGAAGAGCTTGATGGGCGGAGAATCATCACTTGCTGGGGGATGGCATCGGGATTCAAGAATACCGGGCTGGGAACCGGTACGGATGACAGCAGTGGCGCAATCCTGCGGCTCCTACCGGCGGGCAGGCTGCAGATCATGACGGCTGCGTCGGAAGTGGGGCAGGGGATGAATGCTACGCTGCAGTTGATTGCCGCGGAAGTTTTGGGGATTGAGCCGGAGCATATCAACGTATACCTGATGGACACAGCGCAGACTCCGGATGGAGGGGCAACCACCGCCAGCCGTCAGACTTACGTGACTGGCAATGCAGTGAAACACGCAGCGCTTGCATTAAGAGAACGCATTTCGACGTTGCTGAAAGCAAAGTTTGGTGGTGAAACGAGCGAGGTGCTGTTTGGTGCTGAAGCTGTAAGTATGGGGGGAGAACGACTTGGTTGGCAGGAAGTGTATGACTTGCTTGAGCAAAGCCCTGAAGGAACCTCGGTGGAAGTTCGCTACTCAGCGCCTCAGACTAATCCGCTGGAACTGGGGGGAAGAATCCACGTGGCATATGGGTTTGCAGCACAGGCAGTGAAAGTCAGCATCGACCTGGAAAACGGCGATGTGAAAATTCTGCAGGTGATCGTTGCGAGCGATGCCGGCAGAGTGATCAATCCGCTCGGATTCCAGTCGCAGGTGGAAGGGGGCATCGTGATGGGGGTGGGGCATGGACTGATGGAAGAGTTTAGAGTGGAAAACGGCATTGTTTTGAGCGATCGGATGGCAAGATACGAAATTCCGCGCATGAAAGACAGCCCACTTGTAGAATCGCTGATCGTGGAAGATCCAACTTCTGAAGGACCATTCGGGGCGAAGGGCATTGGAGAGTTGGTTTGCGTCCCCACCCCACCGGCGATTGCGAATGCTGTCTATAACGCGATTGGTCTGCGAGTGGATAGCCTGCCTGTCAGGAAGGATAAGATCAAAACCTGGTTGGAAAGCCAAAGACCAGATTAGCAAAAAGGGGAAGACTGGCATTCATATTGCAACGGATGAGTTGACTATTCTCGCAAAATGAGGAGGTCTACCTAAAGCAGGAGGCAGTATGAGCAGAGCATTTGGAATCGACATCAGCAAATACCAGTCCAGTCAGGATGGCAGCAAAAAAATGGACTTCACCG
>ENA-UPSM01001070-UPSM01001070.1-activated-sludge-metagenome-genome-assembly--contig:-NODE-1070-length-37444-cov-6.160528_pt1 | contig 37444 bp, 32 predicted proteins | sample MGYA00238181_ERZ773283 | MGnify/ENA primary metagenome ERZ773283 (study PRJEB29023, sample SAMN05720199) | activated sludge metagenome | isolation source: Anaerobic digester | place: Japan... | reverse complement strand
GTAATATTGGGCCGTACGGACAAGATCGACAGATCTCGACGTGCTCCAATGCTCCACCAGAACAAGAAGCAGCGGCGCGCCCTCCCGGAAGCGGTATTCGATGTTGAGATCCATGACCAGCCCTTTGCGAAGCAGATCCTTTTTTCGCACCTGGACATTGTGGAATCGCCACATGGTTGGCGCTCCTCTTTGAGTGGGGATCTCGGGAAGCAGGAACGCCAAGGTGTCATCGGGGTGGAGCTGGAGCAGCTCCTTGATGGCCTGATCGACGGATACTTTGAGGGAAGCGGACTTGCGGGGCATGGCAGGATCAATATACGCAACAACTGCTCATTCGAGCACTATCAATTTAAGCATAACCAAACGGCATCCATTCGTAAAGCCGGGGGGCGCGTTATCCAGCGCAGGCTCTCCACACCTGGATTGACCCGCCTACAACGGAAGATCCCCGCATCGTGCTTTCCTCGTTTCTGGCTCGGCTTAGGTTCCATCCCAGGACACGGACCATCGCGGCGTCACACATTGACCACGCGTTGGAATCCTCCCCCGGAACCCTGACCTGGAGCCACCATGAGCCGCTATTCGAGTCTTTTCGCGACCCTCTTCGCCTGCAGCGCGATGGCGGCGACACCCGACTTTTCGCAGACCGGATTTTCCACCATGGACGGCGGCACCACCGGCGGCGCGGGTGGCCGAGTGGTGCGTCCCGCCAATCTGGAAGAGCTGAAACGCTACGCCGAAGACCCGGTCACTCCGTACGTGATCCTGGTGGACAAGGAAATGAACACCGGGATTCCCGTGAAGGTGGATGCAGACGGCGCCGTGGGCGGAAGCATCGCATCCACCTACGGCGACATCGTGCAGGTGGGCTCCAACAAGTCGATCATCGGGATCGGCGACAAGGCGTTCTTCAATCGCGTGGGTCTGCTGATCCAGAAGAAGCGCAACATCGTCGTGCGCAACATCAAGTTCACCATGCTGGACGTCCCCGTCTCCAAGACCGACGAAAACAAGGTGGTGGGATGGCGCAACGGCGCCCAGGCGGTCCTGAGCGACCCCGATTGCATCAGCATCCAGGCCGATTCGGCCGCGAGCAGCTACGAGCAGAAAAAACTCCAGGAAAGCCGCAACATCTGGATCGACCACTGCGAGTTCTACAACGATCCGCAAGCCAGCACCGACCGCTACGACGGGCTCCTGGACGCCAAGAACAACACCTACAACGTCACGATCTCCTGGAACTACTTCCACGACCACCACAAGGGGAGTCTGATCGGGAACTCCGACACCGACGAATTCGAACACAAGTTCACGTTCCACCACAACCGTTTCCGCAACATCGTCTCGCGCCAGCCCATGGTCCGGTTCGGGCGTGCCCACATCTACAACAACCACATCCACCAGGGTGGCGGCAACGGCGTGGACGTGCGGATCGGCTCCGACATGCTGATCGAAAAGAACCGGTTCGACACCCTGAGCAAGGCGATCTTCGGCTCCGACGGCGGCAAGGCCAGGATCGTCGACAACATGACCGTCGGCAATTCCAGCAAGAAGACCACCATCGCCACCCTCCCCGAAGGCACCTTCGTACCCCCCTACCCCTACAAGGCAGATCCCGTGGCGGACGTCGCCCAACTGGTCGCCGACTGGGCGGGCGTGGGCAAGATCGACACCAAGGAATACGAACAGACTTCCTCCATCGCACCGCTTGGACATCGCGCGAAGTCCATCACCGTCTGGACGGAAACCGGCAAGATCGCCCTACGCGCCCCGACCGGGCAGACGGTGCGGGTGACCGACCTCGCAGGACGCCCCTTGCACCACGTCCGGCACCGCGACGGAACGGTTCACGCGACGACACGCGGCGAAGGGATGTACCTGGTGACCATCGGGGACCAGACGGAGCGCGTGTTCGCGAAGTGACAAGTGCGCAGGATGCGCGGTCCGGGCTGACCAGTTATGGGGGAAGGGTCGTTTTTCCGAGGGCGATTGGCGTCATGGCTCTTCGACCATGAATTGCCCACTTAAACTTGAAAATCCATCTTCAGAAGTTGCTTTTTCAAGCGTAATTGGAGAATGGCCCTTCAGGGCCGTGAGGGAAATCCCCAAACCCTGAATCGCCTACGACCACGCGCTACTTCTTGGCGAGCTTGCGGGCAGGAGCGGCCTTCCTCGCAAGCAGTCCCGAAATCAACTTTCGTCCGATCCCCTCTTCGAGATTGTTCGAGCTTCGGGCTTCGCCGTGAGCCTCTTCGCCGCCTGATTCCTGGCAAGCGAGGTCATCTGAGCGATCGCGATCTGGTTCAGTTGCTTCAAACGGTCACCCGAGGCCATGCCCTGGTGGATCAGCATCGAGTTGATGCTTTCCATGTTCGAGAGTACGACCAGTTGCTCCAGCGAAGCCACATCCCGCATGTTGCCTGGCGTCTTGGGATTCGCGGCACGCCACTGTGCGGCGGTCATACCGAACAACGCGACGTTCAGGAGGTCCGCCTCGCTGGCGTAGATCGAGACAATTTGTGTCTTCGTGATCTGGGGAGGAATCAGGTGGTCCCGAACCGCGTCGGTGTGGATCCGGTAGTTGACCTTGGCCAAGGCTCGCTGGAAGCTCCACTCCAGCGAGAGCGACTGGGATTCCTCCGATTTGAGCCGATCGAACTCCTTGATGAGATAGAGCTTGAACTCGGGGCTGAGCCACGAACCGAACTCGAAGGCGATGTCCTTGTGGGCATAGGTTCCGCCGTAGCGTCCCGCACGAGCCGACAGGCCGATCGCGCCCGTGCGATCGATCCACTTCTTTGCCGAGAGATAGAAGCTGTTCCGACCCGCCTCGGCTCTAATTCCCTCGAATTCGAGGGAATTAAAACCCGGGTTGTGGATCTGCTCCCATACAGCCAGGAACAGCACCGTGTCCTTGTTCTTGAGCCACTGCTCGATCAAGGCATTCCCGCCGTCGAACCCTTTCACCATGTCCGTGAGGGATATGAAGTCCTGCGACTCCTTGGACACGACCGCGATGTCCGTTCCTTGAACCTGAATCGTTCTCGTGGCCACCGTCGCGCCCTCCCAACTTGATCCTGACGAATCAATGTAGCCCCGTTCCCTTCGCGCCCCATCCGCCCCGTGCCCAGCCACGCCTTCGCAAAATCGACACCGCCCCCGGCAATCCGGGAATGCCCGCTGACGCGATTCGCGGGGGTGTGAGGGGCGTTTTACCTTTGCCCGCTCGAGAACATCAGAATGAAAGTAGAATCGTTCAGTTTCGCAAATCAAACCCGCACCTACGGCAGAATTTGCCATCCTTCACATTCAATACTTGCCAAAAAATCAACCCACCGAGTGGTCGATTTGAAATAGGCATTCTACATGCCGGACACCGAACCCCACTCCATAGAGCGTATATGCTCCACCCCACACCAGCAAAAGGAATCGCAAACAATAGGGTGTATTCTGGGCACGCCATCGAGGCTTTCAGTCAAATAACGCCCCCGAGCACAGACCAAACGTTCAGAACAAGTCTGAGCCTATAGAGTCGCTGGATCAATATCTGATTTCGCTATTTTTCGGTAATCACATCAACTCTCTCGCCGGAAGATGGCGCATAATAGCACCGAACTCTCCCACCTCGCTTCCACTTGATCTGATCAACAATCACTTGCGTTGTATCTGTGCGAATCAAACGAATTTTTAATTCGTCAGCTATCGGAGCTCCTGAAAAACGGACACAATCGTTAACGATGAGAAGATCTCGCTGCGAGAACTGTAGCGTATCCGAAGCAACCGCACCAGTCGCGGCAAGAAGGCCCAAATGAACACACGCGTTAAATATCATTGCAATGGGCTCCTAATACCTGACCAACCAGGCATTTTCCAAAACATTCCACTTGGCGTTCCAAGGTAACAATTATACCCGGGAACCCCCTTTGAATCTTCTTTACATCCCTCAATATCCTTTGATGAGAAATCGTCATCTGAAGGAATCGGCACATCCGACTCTACGCAATCGCCGCCTTCAATACTCACCGAATACGCCCCATGAGTATGCCAATCTCCGACACAGACAGATTTCCCCGGGCATTTGGGGGGCGTTGATCCGCCACAAGTCCCTATGCTGTACGCTGTAGAGAAGTATTGATTTCCTTCTTGACAGATGGCACCAGCAAGCTCCCAACGCAGTTCTATTGAAAGCGGATTGACTTGTTTAAGAGCGTCTAATGCTACCAAATCAGCATTTCTAAATCGATCTCCAATTTTCAATCCAGAAGGATCAATCCAATTCACCGGATCATTGGCGACATAGCCGTACAGATTCACGGATCCACCCGCAAAACTAATCGGATCCTTCCCCGTCCACCGTCCCACCAGCGGATCAAAATCGCGCGCGCCAAACCGCACCACCCCCGTCGCATCATCCCGCAGTCCGCCCGCAAAACCGAAGGGTTGGAAAGCGAGGTTGGTGGAGGCCGTGATCTTGCCCCACACGTCGTAGTCGATGCGGGAACAGGAACGAAGCAAGCTTGTCGAGGGCGCGGATCCCATGCTTGGCAATGTAGACCCCAAAGACATTTCCCGTCGCACATTCGACGGTGCCAGCCTGCCCCCCCCCCCTTTGCGAACCCCTCCCCCGAAGTCCTATCTTTTAGCCCATCATGCAGCCGACAACCTTCGACGTGGTGTTTCCGTTCACGGTGCTCGTGATCCTGGGGGTCTTGGTGCCCAGTTTCATGGTGGGGGCCAACTGGTTCCTGCACCGGCAGCGCAGGACGTTCCAGGCAAAGGAAGAAGCCTACGAGTGCGGGCTATCCACGACCGTGGGCGGTGCGCAGGAGCGGTTTTCCGTCCGGTTCTACCTGATCGCCATGATCTTCCTGGCCTTCGACATCGAAGTCGCCTTCTTGTACCCGTGGGCGGTGCGCTTTTTGGACGGCGGCTGGGACATGCTGTGGATCCTGCTCGCGTTCCTGGTGATGCTGGAAGCCGTCTATCTGTATCTGTGGCGCAAGGGCGCCCTGAACTGGGATTGGTCGCACCCTCCCTCCGGTTTCCCGGAGGCCCCGCGTTCATCGATCCCGGCGCCGCCAAATTCCGGCCCTGTCAAAACCTGGGCGCGGTGACTTCTTTGGTGATATCTTCTCTATTGAGGCGGCGTCTCGATCCGGGCGCGCCGTCCCCTTCGTTCAACGAGGAACCGCGATGACCGGACACGAATCGAACCGATTCTCGAGTTTTGCGCACCGGGCACTTTCTGCCCGACTCGCCGAACTCCGTTCCCGAGCCCAGCACCGGTCGGCCGGGTTCACCATGGTGGAACTGCTGGTGGTCATCGTGATCATCGGGTTGCTGTCGGGAATGGCGGTGCCCAAGTTCCTTCGCGCCGACGCCGAAGCCAAACTGGAAGGCGACGCGCAGAAGGTGCTGTTGAATTTCCGGATCGCCAAGCAGGCGGCATCCAAGACCAACCTGCGCCATTGGGTCGTGATCGATCCTCCTCGCCGCATCTCGATCTGGCGGGCGCTCAACGATTCCATCCTCACCTTTTCTCCAGATACCAACAAGACGGTTCTGATTCTCCGCGACTCGCTCGACCACAAGTCGCAATTCGGAGTCGTTGCCGCCCTGAAATCGGCAAAGAAGGTGCCGGGGTTCGATGCTCCCACCACCGCCGCCGCCTACCATGGACTCGCCAGCTCCGATAGCACCTGGGAAGATTGCAAGGACGGCGTGGTCTATTCGGATACCACCAAGGTCCAGAGCTATGGCTGGAAAGGCAAAATGTCCGCCCCATGGGCCATCACGGCTTGCGGCGGCTCGATTTCCGATATGACCGAAGGGATCGCCTACCTGACCAGCACCGGGTCGGACGACAAGATGTACGCCATCGCCTACGATCGACGCAGCGTGCAGTTGCGGTACTTCCGGTACGCCAAAGCGACCGATTCTTGGGAGGCCTTGTGAAAAAGGGATACACCATCCTGGAAGTGCTGATCGCGGTGGTTCTTCTGGCGATCATCCTGCCGGGACTGATTCGCTGGGTCACGGCCAGCCGCCAGGCGCAAGTGGGTTCGTACCGTTCGGAGCAGGCCACCGAATACGCCCAGTACGTGCTCGATTCGCTTCGAGAGCTGCCTCGTGCCTCTCGATTGATTAAGACCAACGAACCCGTTGTCCACAACGGAATGAACTACAGCCTGACCTGGAACTACGTGAACACGACCAGTCCTTACGCCCATCCGGCTCCTGGCGCGGCGTTCGTGGAAGTCCGCTGGAAAGTCGGCAATGTCGACCGTTTGTCCCGACTGGATGGAGTCCTCCCATGAAGCGCGGTGTCACCCTGATCGAACTTCTGGTCGCCATGGCGATCGCGACCCTGGTCGGTTACATCGCCTTCGACCTGGTGCGCGACGAACAAGGCAACTACACCAAGACCCGAACCAAGGTTCGCTTGCAAGCCGACGCGCGCGACGCCGTACGCATCCTGGAAGAAGACTTCGCGAACCTGGGGTTCCGTCAAGGTTTGCGCTCCGGGGGAGCGATGCCTGTCGGGTCCGATCTGCGACGGATTTGTTTGTCGGGCACGGACACCGTGCTGCGGCCCGATCAAAGATTGTTTGTCTTCGACGACGGCGGGAACGGCAGCGACACCATCGAAGGACGCTTCTTCCGGGTCTCTCCCACCGAAGGCGTGCAATGCGCCATTTCCCCGATCCGTGTCCGGTACTTCGTGCGCGGAACCCAGCTCATCCGCCAGTTCTGGAACGCGGGCGACAGCGTCAATCTCCGCAGCGAAGCCGTCGTGCTGGAAGATGTCGTGACGATGCAAGCCCAGGCCGCGACCGACACTTTGCTGACGAATCAACTTCCGGCGGTCCGTCCCAAAAACATCCTGCTGGAAAATCCCACGCTGACCGAAGTTGGCACCGCGAACTTGACCCCCATCAAAAAGATCCCCTACGGAAGCACTGGGGACAGCTTGGCGGGCTGGAGGGGTTGGGGCAAAAACGTCAGGGAACTCCAATCGGGGATCGGGCCGAAATTGATGCCCGACGCCACCTATCGATTGAGCTGCATGATCCAGGTGGACTCCGTGTTCAAGAATGCCTTTGCGATCCCTACGGACACCGGTTTCCTGCAGGTCTATGTCCAGACCCCCAGCGCAGGCTGGACCGACACGCTGGATATCCGCCTCCCGCCGCATTCGGAGACCCCCTTCTGGGTCAGTTGGGAATTCCAACCTAACGCCACCGGTCTCGATGAAATCCAGTTCGGGCTTCGTTCACGGATCGCGGTCTCGAACACGAGCGCGCAACTCCACGTGGGGAGAATCCAGGTGTCACGTGTTTCTGGAGATCCAGTCAACGCGCTTGCCGCCCCCCAATGGTTCTGGCGCGACGCGGTCAAGGCGAACCCTGTGCAGGACTCCATGTTCCGCGCCCGGACCGAAGGTCTGAAGGTCTGGTTGGTCACGAAGTCGCGACGCGGCAACCGGGAAGGTAGCCAGCAAGTCTTCAACGGAATCGGCAACTGGTCCAGAAACGGCACAACGCCGGCCGACCCCAACAGCTACGCCATCTTCGAACGCATTCTCCCGGTGGTCCACCATGGATTCTGAGATTCGCACTCCGGTCGCCCCCGCCCGTCGCGGCGTGGCGATGTTCATCGTGCTGGGAGCCATCCTCCTGGTGACCCTGTTTGGTGCCGTCGCGCTGACCTTGTCGCAGCGCGACCAAACGCTCAGCGGCGACCTCAACGACATCAAGAGCCGCGACGAAGCCGCCTTGTCGGGTCTGCAGATGGCCATCAACCGCCTGACCGCCGACCCCGAAGCCCTCTTGTCCGTACTGAACAGCTTTGTCGACCAGAGCTACGCCAAAAAAGGCAAACCAGATTCCACCTGGCTTTCTCTGGACTCCAGCACCACGCTGCGCCTTCTGGACAAAGAACCGGAATGGTTCGCGTTGTCCAACCTCCCCGGCAACCAGACCGCCACCAAGATCCAACTGGTCGCCGTCCAACACGCCGACACGGCATCCGAAGTCAAGCTCGACAGCTCCGAGATCTACGTCACCCTTCGGTGCCTCGCCAGAGGCCGCCGCGGCGACGAAAAATCAGTCCAAGCCACCTACCGCATCCACGGAATCACAGGCGAGAACAAGAACGACACCCTCTATTATACAAGACCTCGGCACTCCTTCTATTTGGGAGGCCGTCTGATATCGACAAACATGATGCTTGGGACCGAGGGTAATGTTTATGTTGCTGGGACTGGCGGCTCTTACATCAATTCAGATGCGGAACATAAGGTGGCGGGTGATTTGCAGTGGAATGGCGACCTGAAATTAAACTCCAGCGATTCGATCCATATTTCAGGAAATTTTTACATCCAAGGTCGTTTTTCGTCCAACGGCTCCGGATTGAGAGTCGATGGGAATTTAGGAATCGGGAATGGATTCGGCAATATGGATGGAACAGCTTCAATATCTGTCGGAGGCAACCTATACATCGCAGGTGCAAGTATCGGCCCTTGGAATTCAACCCGTGGAATCCGGGTTGGCAAGTCACTGTACTATTTCCCAACCAACATGCACACCCCAAAAAGCCTTGTCGTCGGAGATACCGCATGGATTGTCCGATCGGGTACATTTACGCTCGGCGCGACTGACTCGTTCTACGTTGGGCAGCATTTATTTCTGGGCGACCCCAACTATGACCATGCTGGTTACGTGATTACTGGAGGCCAACTTTTCAAGGTCGGCAAATCGTTGTTCGCCTGTCGTAACACCCAGGTTTCGCTTCCTGGTGGTTCGGTGGGTGATTCGATCCAAATTGACGACCGCTTGATCGTTCAACCTGGGAAGACACTGTCTGTCGAAAATTCTCTGCAGGTAGAATCGAGCATAACTGGCACTGTTACTGGCGCCACTCGTACAACCTACACCACCATGAATTGGCGTCCTTGGCCAACCATGATGGGAATGGGAATTGATACAATGCTCTCCAAAACTGCGCCTCAGGATAACCCCATGGATTCCGTGAAGGTGGATGCGCTTCATTCACCCCAAGTCAACAACGCAATGATCGATCTGACAAAAGGCATGCTTGGGTCTGATCATTTCTCATCCGCACGTTTGAATCGGCTGTACGACTCTCTCAAAAATGCACGAAAGCTGCTGAATGATTACATGGTATTGAAAGTGCCATCAGGAACAACTTGGGGTATTGATGCATCCCCGGCCAAATTCCGAGGAAAAATGATCCTTGTCGTGGAAGGGGCGATTTCCGTCAACGGCGATTGGCCTGCATCCTTGAATCGTACCAACATTCAAGTTCTTGCGGTTCGGAAAGGCGGTTCTCTCGGGAATTTTGGATGGCAGGACACTCTGTCAGGAATCTTGTATTGGGAGAACCCCTGTGGGCAACAGAATTTCCAAATAGCCGCTGGTGGCGTCATGGTCGGCTCCATCTTGCTAGGGACCAGTCTTGCCACTCCAGACTTCGGCTATTCAACAGCAGAACTATGCGGCACAAACCCCTTGAGGTTGACACCAAATGCAGGCGGCCTAATTATCCTGCGTGACGAGTCCGTATTCGCCGACATCGGACGCAATCTCCCAGGTGTACTTGCTCCTGCCAAAGACGCCGCAGGTAATCCGCTGACCGTCCAAGGTACGATCGACGTCTGGTACTACACGCCTCGCCTCCGCCTAGTTCACGATCGGCCGTTCTTTGAACCGCTTGGGGTGTTCCGCTAAGAGCTAGTCCATCCGGATTTCGCGCACGGGGTAGCCCTCGGCGCGCAATCCGGTGGCCAGTTCGGCGAGCTTCCAACGCAGCTCGAACTTCCAGCCTGGATCGGGCACCACCACCCAAAGCACTTCGTTCTGCCAGCGCTTGGGCGTGCAGCGGGGGGCCAACACCGGGCCTGCCACTTTTTGCCACGCGGCCACGAACCCAGGCGATGCGGGCAACAACGCGGTGCCCAGCGAAGACTTGGCGAGGTACTTGCCCAGCAGGCTCTGGAGGTCCTTGGCGTCGCCTTCTTCCTTGTGGGCGGCGCGCTCCTTGGTGCGTCCACGGTCCAGTTCGCGGCCGTTGACCCAGTGTTCGGGATTGGGGTGGTGGCCGGGTCGGCGGAATTGGTTCATCCGATCGTCTCCCGGACTTGGCCGGCTTCCAGCAGGAAGGTGCGGTCGACTTCGAAGGGGAGATCGGCCCGGTGGGGCGAGCACAGGAACGACTGGCCGTCGCGGGGCAGCATGGCCGCCAGCCGCTTGCGGCGCGGACCGTCCAGTTCGGCGAACACGTCGTCCAGCAGCAGGACCGGCTGACGCTTCTTGTCGGACGCCAGCAGTTCGGCCGACGCCAGACGCAGCCCGATCGCCAACGATCTGGCCTGCCCCTGGCTTGCGGTCTCGCGGGCGGGGCGCCCTTCCAGCAGGATGGTCACGTCGTCGCGATGCGGGCCGAACAGGGTGGATTGGGCCTGCGATTCGGCGTTCACCAGGCGCTTGCGGCGCGATTCCAGGTGGTCGGCCAATTCCTGTCCACGGCGCGGGAGGTCGGCTTCGCCGTACGACCCGCGGTACCAGATCCCCACGCTCTCGCTCCCCCCCGAAAGCTCGGCGTGCAGCCTGCCCACGCACGGGAACAGGTCGTCCAGGATGTCCATGCGGTGTTCCAGGATGGGCACCGCCAGGCGCAACATCTGCTGGTCCAGCACTTCGCGCACCGCCCCGTCGAACCGTTCTGGCTCCTTGAGCGCCGCGTTGCGCTGCTTGACCACGCGCGCGTAGTCGCGCAGCACGTCGACCATGGCCGGATCGCTCTGGCACACCAAGGCGTCCAGGAACGAGCGCCGCAGTTCGGGGCCGCCGCGCACGAACTGCAGGTCTTCGGGGTACAAGCCCACCACAGTGAGATGCCCCACCAGCTTGGAGAACAACCGCCCCGGCTCGCCGTTCACCCGCACGTCCTTGCGACCGTTCAGATCGCAGGAAGCGGCCAGCTCCACCGGATCGGTGTCGTTGGATGCCTCCACCCGTGCCACGAACCGATCGGTCCCCCACCGCACCAGGTCCTTTTCGCTGCGCGAGCGCGGCGAAAACCCCAAGGCGCAAACATGGATTGCTTCCAGGAGGTTGCTCTTGCCCACCCCGTTGGGTCCCAGCAGCAGGTTGGCGCCCGAATGGGCCTCCAGCTGCACGCTGTGCCAAGACCGGAAATCCTGGAGGCTCAGCCTACGGATGCGCATCGCGTCAAGATCCGAAAATTCTGCAAAAACAAAAATGTCCTTCCGCCCTTGGCACCAAAGGTGCCCCGCCGAGGCCTTGAACGCCTAAGCGGTCGAGACGCACCTACGGTGCTCCTCAGGACGAACGGACATTTTCCGACAACTCCTTGGAAACGCCGAGACGGCTCAGTCGGCCAGGCGCAGGGGCATCAGGATGAAGAACGCGTCGGGGGCTTCGACAGCCGATTCCAACACGCACGCCTGGGTGGGCTGGTTCATCTTCATGCGCACCTGGGGAGCGTCGACCAGCTTCAGAATTTCGGTGAGGTAGCCGGCGTTGAACCCGATGTCGAAGGCGTCGCCCTGGTACTCCACCGGCAGGCTGTCGCGACCTTCGCCGCCCAGATCCAGGTTCTGGGTGGAAATTTCCAGACGGCCCGGCGCGAACGACAGGCGGATCTGGCGGGTGTTGCGATTGGCGAGCGTGGCCACGCGACGTACGATGGCGGCCAGGTCGTCGCGGTGCACCGTCGCGATGCGCGAGCTGGACTTGGGCACCACCTGCGAATAGTTCGGGTACGGACCTTCGATCAGCTTGGTGAAGATTTCCACCACGCCGCAGCGGAAGCGAGCCGAACCGTCGGCCAAATGGACTTCCACCTGCGTTTCTTCGCCCACCGCCACGCGCAGCACCTGCGTGATGGCCTTCGGGGGGATGATGACGCTGTGGGTGAGGCTTTGCGAATCGGAGGTGGGCGCCGTGGCGTAGCCCATGCGGTGTCCGTCGGTGGACACCATGGCCATCTTGCCCTGGCCGGGTTCCCACAACACGCCGTTGAGCGCCAGGCGAGTCTGGTCGGTGGACACCGCGAACATCGTGCGCTCCGACAATTTCCGGAGAGAGCCCGCGGCGACCAGGAATCCGTCTTCGCCTTCCAGCACCGGCAGCGCCGGGAATTCGGAGGCGTCGACGCCGGCCAGGCGGCAGGTGAAGCCACCTTCCGAACGCAGCACCAGATGAAAATCCTTCACGGTGAATTCCACCGGGAGATCGGGCAGCTCGCGAACCACGTCGACCAGCGAGCGCGCGGGAACGACGATGTCGCCCGCTTGGCGCAGATCGACCGCGATGGCGATGCGGACGCCCAGATCCAGGTCCGTGGCGGTCACGCGAAGCTCGCCTTCGGAGGCCGACAGAAGGAAGTTCTGGAGGATGGGAAGGGTGGATTTGCCCGGAACTGCGCTGCTGCAGATCTGCAGGGCTTCCAAAAGCGCGGACTTGGCGACGGTAAACTGCATGATGCTGAATATTAGCTCATCCTGACATAAGTTTGGCTATGTCATGAATCAGCTCGTTTTGGATTTGCCCAGCACCCTCCTGGATCGCCTCCAGCCCTATGCCCAGCTCCTGGGCGTCACCTTGGAAGAAGCCGCCCTCAAGGCCCTGGAAAAAGGCCTGCCCAGTCCGCGGATGGCGCAAGGCTCGCTCTTCGATTCCCAAGCCGCCCTTGGGACGGATTCCCCCCCGGTCGCCCCGTCTGCCAGGCCATCGCCCAAGCCGCTGACCAAAGGGTTCGACGGAACCTGGCAGCTTTGGGCCGACGGCGCCTGTTCGGGCAATCCCGGCCCGGGAGGGTTCGGAGCGATCGTGGTGGGCCCCGACGGCGAGCTGGAAATTTCCCGTGGCTACAGGAACACCACCAACAACCGCATGGAACTGCGCGGAGCGATCGAGGCGCTGGAACAGGTACCGCCCGGCGCCAGCGCCATCCTGCACACCGACAGCCGCTACGTGGTGGACGCCATCGAGAAAAGATGGGTGGACGGCTGGATCAAGCGCGGTTGGCGCAAGGCCGACGGCGGCGAAGTGAAGAACGTGGACCTGTGGGAACTCCTGACGGCCGCCATGCGAGGCAAACGCGTGAAATTCAAGTGGGTGGAAGGCCACGCGGGCAACGCCGGCAACGAGCGTTGCGACAAGCTCGCCGTCGCGGCCGCCAAAGGCCCCCGGCTGGAACCCGACCGCGAAGGCTGATTCCCGGGACCCTTGTTTCACGGAGCGCGCAGGTGGCGACGTTTTTGGGGTGAGCGTGCATGCGGAGGTATATTCCCAGACCATGCCCGTATCATCCGATCTCCACCTCGGCCCACCCGCCCGCGCAGCCAAGGTCCTGGCGGATCTTTCCCGCACTCCCGCGCACGTCGCGGAAGTCTTCGAAGATCTGTCCCACTGGGAACGCATCTGGCGCCCCGGCCCCGACGCCTGGAACTGCGCGGAAATCGCGGGCCACCTCCTGGATGCGGAAATCGCCTTCGCCTACCGTCTGCGCATGGCGCTGGCCGAACCCGGCAAGCTGCTCGACGCCTTCGACCAGGACGCGTGGGTTTCCACCCAGCGCTATTCGGAAGTCCCGGTGGAAGAAACCTTGGCCACGTTCGCGGCCTTGCGCAGGAACCTGGTCCTGCAAGTCTCGCGCGTCACGGACGACGAACTGGGACGCCATTACATCCATTCCAGCCGCGGTCACCAGACCATCCTGGATCTGATCGAATTTCTGAAGACCCACGACGCCCGCCACCTGGTGCAGTTGGGCAAGGTCTCGGAACACGCCCGCCAAGCGCGCCCGATCGGCTGAGTCCCCTTCAAGGGGCGACCGGAAAACAATATCGTGGCATCCGGACTTGAAAATCCGATGATGTTATCTTTGCCGCACCCGCGAACCGCCAACTTCCAGCAAAGCAGAATTCGCGATGAATCGATTCCGTCTGGCAGCCATCTTCGCTTGCGTGGTCCTTTTCGCTTCCTGCGGAACCAAGAACGTCTCGGAACCCGAAGTCGTCGACGACGGATCCGACAGTCTGGCGGCCCAGGCCAGGTTCGATTCGCTGGTGACCGAGGCGATCTCAGGGATCTGGGATTACAAGCCGACCCCGAATCCCGGTGCCGAGACGAGCATCGCCGCCAGGATCGTGGTGCTGCCCTCGGGCAAGTCCTACGACACGATCACCGTCCTGAACCGGGCCACGGAGGAAAATTCCTGGCACGCGACCGAACGGACCTGGAACCTCTCGGGAAAAGCCCTGATCTTCACCCAGATTTCCTGTCGCAAGCTAGGGAACGACGAAAAGTGGGTGGACCAGACCTGCGCCGAGCCCCTGAACGACACCTTGGAAGCCGATTCCCTCCTGGACGGATCGCTGTTGGCGCTGCGGGGGCGTCTGGGCGCCTTGAGCTACCAGCGCCGCTGAGACTCCCTCAGGCCGGACCCACGACGGACTTGGCCAGCGCGAGGAACGCTTCGCCGCGCTCCTTGTAGTTCTTGAACAGGCCAAAGCTCGCGCAGGCGGGCGAAAGCAGCACCGATCCGCCTTGGGCCACCGCTTGGCGGCAGGCGTCGAAGGCTTGGGGAAGGTGCGGGAAGTCCATCAGCGCGAAGTGGAGCGGGCCTTCCTGTTCCAGGGCCGCGCGCAATCGTTCGGCGGTGGCACCGATCAACCCCACGAACTTCAGGTTGCTGGCGGCGCGCAGACCTTCGGCCAGTTCGGTGAAATCGATCCCCTTGTCGCTGCCACCCAGGATGAGCGCCAAGGGCCGGTCCGACAACGCCTCGACGGCGGCCAAGGCGGCTTCCGGCCGGGTGGCGTAGGAATCGTTGTAGTAGCGGATCCCGTTCTGTTCGCCGGCGAACTGCAGCCGGTGAGGGAGGCCCGCGAATCCGACGGCCCCCGCATGGCAGGATTCGTCGGAAGCCCCCAGGATGCGCGCCGCCGCCCAGGCGAGCGAGGCGTTCACGAGCTGGAACGCGCCGGGGACCAACATGTCTTCGCGCCGCAGCACCACGTTCCCCTGCGCGTCGCGCACCACCTCGCGGTCGGGAACCAGCTCGCCGCCTTCGCCGATCCCGTGCGGGATTCCCGATCCCGCCATGCCCACGAACACGGAGCCCGGATCGGAAGAAAGGAACACCGCGTGGTCGGTGTCGTTCTGATCTTCGCACAGGCGGGCCTTGGCGTTCCAGTATTCGATCTGGTCCACGTGCCAGTCCAGGTGCTCGATGGTCACCCGTCCCGCCACGCCCACGCGCGGACAGAAATCGTCCCGTTCCAGCCCCGCGGGCAGGATGGACGGAGCCCCGAGATCGCAAAGCTGGAACGACGAAAGTTCCAGCAGCACGGTTTCCGGAAGATCGGGCCGCAGCAACAGGTCCAGCATGGGGGTCCCGATGTTCCCGCCCACCAGATGGTCGATCCCGGCGTGGCGGAGCATGTCGGAAAGCAGCGTGGTGACGGTCCCTTTGCCGAAGGTGCCGGTGATCCCGGCCACGCGCCCCTTGCGCACTCCCTGGAACAGCGCCAGGAAGATGGGCAGCTGCGACAGGATCCGTCCACCGGTTCCGCGAAAGGCCTGGAACGCGGGCTGATCGGGGCGCACCCCGGCCGATCGGACCACGGTTCCCTTGGACGGGAGCTCGGCCAGGTAGTCGGCGCCGCAGCGCCGATCGCAGCCGTCGGGCGCCGGGACGTCGGGATTCCTGTCGCGCAAGGTCACGCGCTCGTAGCCCGCCCCCAGCAGGAACTTGGCGGTGGATTGGCCTTCCACCCCGCCGCCGACGATCTCGACGGGTTCGGGGACGAGTTCACGCAGGACGGACAGGTATTCGGAAGGCACGCGCATGGGAAGGAAAGGTAGGAGTTCAATACTCCAGCAGGCTGGCCAGCACGTTCTCCATGGGACGCCGGGCCGATCCCGTCAGGTCCTGGGGGTGCAGAGCCACGCGAAGTCCCAGCGGAAGCGGCCCCAGGAGCTTGCGCTGGGCGGGAAGCGATCGGTTCCAGGTGCGCGCCAACAGCGACTCGCCTCCCCAGCTGGAAATCACCGGCGACCAGAGCATTTCACCGGGCACCGCGACCCCGAACCGGAGATCCACCTGCGCGAACCCCAGCTTGAACAAGGCCCCCACGCTGTCCGAAGGCATCTTCCAGCAGGGTGGACAAAATCCTTCGGGCTTGGGGAGCCCGGCCTGCTTCCAGTCCAGCAAGGCGCGGCGGGCGCGATCGGCCACCATCACGGCATCCAACCCCGCGAACTCGGCCTCGTCGACATCGGCGCGGTGGGTCCAGCCGTGGATCCAGAGCGTGTGCCCCTTTTCCTTGAGCTTGAGCAACCGCTTCACGAACTCGCGCGGCAATCCGGCGCCGCGATCGGCGGGTCCGCCCTCGTGGCGCGGCACGACCAGAAGATCCGGCATGGGCAGGCGCAGGCTCGCGCACAGCTCGATCCATTCCGAACAGGCATCCCAGGTCAACGGCGAAACGTCGTGCAACCTGATCCGCACCGACGAGTTCTGGTACTTTTCCTCCATGCATTTCAATTTGCTTGTCTACGACCTCGATGGCACCCTTTTCGAGACACTTCCCGACTTGAACACCGCCGTCAACCTCGCCCTGGCCCACCACGGACACCCCCGGGCGACCGAATCCCAGGTCCGGAAGGCGATCGGCGACGGCGCCAGGATCCTGATTTCCCGCCTGGCCCGAGCCGGTTCTTCGGAAGAGGAGATCGACAAGATCTGGGCCACCTTCCGCGAACGCTACCTGGAAGTCTGCGCCGATTCGTCGTTCGTGCTCCCTGGAGTGGAATCCTTCCTGGAAGCCCGCTCCCGGGATCTGCCCGGTCGCCACCAGGCGATCCTGACCAACAAGCCCCAGGCTCCCTCGGACCTTTTGTCCGAGCGGTTCGCGATGAACCGTTGGGTGGGACGCGTGGTGGGCGGCGACACCCCCTTTGGACGCAAACCCGACCCGACCGGCTTGAGACACCTGATGACTTGGGCGAACACCACCCCCGAGCGAACCCTCATGATCGGCGACGGCCCGGCCGACCTGGCGGTAGCGCACCAAGCGGGGGTCAAATGCGTTCTGGTCGAAGGCGGCTACGGAAATCCGGAAGAATTGAATGGCCTCCCTTGGGACTGGAAAGTGGCAAATTTCGCCGAATTAGCCGTTCTTTGGCCAGAAATCGAGCCTAGAAACCCGTGAAAAGGGTTTCTATCCCTCCCCAGCACGGAGGGGTCGGCATTACATTTAGGGACGAATGGCGTCCAAGTCCAAGAAGAGCAAGGGTCCAGAGAAGAAGCTTCCTCCCGCGTCGTCCGTCTCGAAGAAGTCCTCTTCTTCGGTCAAGGCGCCACTGAAGCCGACTCCCAAGGTCGCGCCCAAGGCCGCCGCGAAAGCGCCTGCCAAGCCCGCAGCCAAATCGGCTCCGGCCAAGAAGCCCGTACCCAAGGCACCGGTCAAACCGGTCAAACCAGCTCCCAAGGTCGCGCCCAAGGCTGCCGCGAAAGCGCCTGCGAAACCTTCAGCAAAGCAAGCGACTGTCAAAAAGCCAGCCCCCAAGGCACCGGTCAAGCCGGTCAAACAGGCCAAGCCGACTCCCAAAGTCGCGGCCAAGGCCAAAGCTCCGGTCAAACCCGCAGCCAAGCCTGCGCCTGCCAAAAAGCCGGCGCCCAAAGTTCCGGCCAAGCCGGTCAAACCGACCAAAGCCGCTCCCAAGACTCCGGTGAAAGCTCCGGTCAAGACCGCAGCCAAACCTGCGCCTGCCAAAAAGCCGGCGCCCAAGGCTCCGGCCAAGTCGGCGGTGGTCGCCGCGGCAAAGAAATCCGTCGCTCCGTCCACCAAGGCGGCGCCATCCAAGGCGAAGTCCACGGCAAAACCTGTCGCAGAATCCAAGATCGCCGCCAAGGCCGCTCCCGAAGCCAAAGCGAAAGGCAAGGGAGTCAAGATCGAACTGTTCAAGGGTCCGTTCTTCCAGGAAGTCGTGGTGGGATCCCCCGCCACCCGCAAGAACAAGACGCCCCAGGCGGCTCCCTCGGCTGTCCGCAAGCCCAAGGGCGAAGAAAGCCACGACGAGCTGATCGCCCGGATCGAGCGCGAGCTCCTGACCGTGCGCATGACCTCTCGCAAGGTCCAGCGCGAACAGCTCTGCACAAAGTGCTGCATCAATCCGGTCGAACCCGGCTACATGGTCGATCGCGACACGGGCTACTGCCTGGAATGCGCCTTGGTCCTCGGGCTTGGGCACACTCGCGAAGCGCGCCAGCAGAACTTCCATCCCAGCCTGATGAAGGCCGAAGAGGGCGAAGAACCCGCCGAAGCGGAAGCCCCCGAAGAATAGGATTCGGCGTCGCATCCGATGCCTCCAAGGAGCGACCCGGGACGACCGGGTTCGCTCTTTTCATTTCACCAACACACCATCATCGGTCCGCAGAGGTCCATCATGTCCGAAATCGCCCTCCCCAAGACCTTCCGCCAGCTCCTGGGCCAGACGCTCTCCGCCGATTTCCGCAAGGAAGTCGTCGAGACCCTCCTGACCGACAAGGAAGCCAAACCGGCCGCGCAGGAAGCCCTGGGCACGATCGCCGCCCTGCGCAAGATGCGCCCCCAGACCATTTCCACCCTGGGTCGCCCAGAGCGCATGAGCCTGTTCCTGACAAGTCTTGGCCAGCCCGCCATGGAAACCTCCGCGATGCAGGCCCTGCAGGTGTGGTTCCTTCGCAAGGGTCGTCCGCTCATGGCCCAGATGCTGGATTCGTGGAAGATCCCCCACGACAACGGCGAACTCGCCGACGACGCCCAATTGCCGGCACTTTCCGCCGACCAGGTCCGCGACGCGGCGACCGAAGCCGCCAAGAGCCACCCCAAGTCCGCGGTGACGGCTTACGTCGCCTACAACCACCTCGCGCCTTCGGCCGAAGGGTGGGAAGAAAGCTTCGGAACCGTTCTGGCCGAGCTTCTCGCCGGAAACTGACCCCGCGGTGAACGCGGAATGGCGCCAGCCTTTCCGCCCACCGCCGATGAACTGCTACATTCGAGCCTCGTCGTTCCTGACGGGAGGCATCGATGACCAAACGATTCCGCTGGCACCTGGTTCTGCTCGCGGCCTGCTCGATCCAGCTCCACGCACGCGAGGAGCTGCGGTTCGAGGCGCACGCGCCCATGTTGTCTTCCGGCACCATGACCCAGTTGAACATGGCCTCGCTGTTCGCCAACGGCGCGCAGCCCACCGGCAACCTGGTGACCGTGAGCGTGGTCAACACCGACGCGGTCTCGCACACGTTCCGCCTGCTGTTCGAACTCAAGGCGATCCCCGCGAACCAGAGGATCAGGGAATCGTGCACCGATCTGCTGCCCGAAGAAGGCGGCCAAGGCTGCTGGATCCAGCGGAAGATCCTGGCGAACGTGACCCTGGCCCCGGGCAAAGCCTGGGTGAGGACCTCGTCGGCACTGGAAAACGAAGGTTTCCAGAGCAAAGGGGTCGAGGCGGACAATTCGCCGTTCCAGCGGATGGTCGCCCGCGAAGGACAGATTCCGCCCGGCGCGCTGTACCTGAACGTGGCGCTCCTGTGCCCCTACAAGACCGGCGGGTTCGAAGACATGCAGCGGCGTCCCACCGACGACCTCTGCAAGTACACGAGCACCAACCGCGCCGAATACCCGTTCATCACCACCTTCCAGCCCACCCAACCCGTCCGGAACCTCATGCCGGGTTCGGTGGCCTCCCGGGGGTTCGACCAGATCCAGACCACCACCCCCAACTTCGTGTTCGCCGGCAACCTCGACGGATTCGACCTGGGTGGCGCATCGCCGTACCGGATTTCCATCTGGGAAGTCCGCTCCGGCGAATCCGTGGGCGAGGCCATGGACCGCCGCCCGGTGCGCACCGCCGCCGTCGACCGTTCGCCCGTCCTGTGGCGCGGCGATTGGACTCCTCTGGAAAACGAAAAGCGCTACGTCTGGCGGGTCGACGCGATCCTGCGGGGATTGACCAACGACTGGCTCCCATCCGAACCCTTCGGGTTCGTCACCCCGTCGCCGACCCCCGAAGACAAATCCCGTTCCCAGGCGTCGCTGGGGGTTTCCATCGCGCCGACGACCGACGCGCCGCACCCGACGCCCGAACAACTCGAGATCCTGGAACAGCTGGCCCTGATCATCGGGCCGCACCGCCCCGTGCTCGAACAGCTGGTCCGCACCTCGCTCCCCGACCCGTACGGGCTGCGCATCGGCGCCGATCCCGCCAGCCGGACGGATTTCCGGAACCTGGTGCGGGACATCCTGGACGGGCGCGCCGGCGTGGTCGGAGCGGAGGTCAAGCCATGAAGACCCCGATCCTGCTCGCCCTGCTGGCGTCGTCGCTCCTGGCCAAGGACATCCCGTTGGCGGTGGTCGTGCGCGTGAAGGGAGGCGTGACGGCGGGCCCCCCCAAGGCGCTCAAGCCCGTGAAGTCCGGGGACGTGATTTCCAAGGACTGGGTGGTCAAGACGGAATCCGACGGCAGTGCGCTGTTGCGGCTCCTGAAGGACAAGTCGCTGGCCGATGTCAAGAAGTCGTCCACGGTGGAGCTCGACGCCCGTTCCAACGGCGCGGGAACGGTCCAGGACATCGCGGTGCTCGCCGGCGAGGTGGCGTTCCAGGTCCCGCCGGGCGGCGACGGGGGCAAGGCACGGTCGGAGACGACGGTGGCCACCGCCAAGGGCGCCCAGTTCGGCATGTCGACGGCGACGAACGGATCGACGCGGGTCGACGTCCTGACAGGAACCGTCCAGGTCTGCAACCAGATGACCGGCGAGCACCAGTCGGTGCGGTCCGGCCAAAGCCTGGTGTCGGGCTACGAGGGGTTCGGCGAGCTGCGCCAGGTGGCGTCCGACTCGTCCCTGGCCCGCATGGACGCCCCGTCCAACCGGACGGTCCCCGCCGAACAAACCACCCAGCTCCAGGTTCCGTTCACGGATCCCGTCACCGGCAAGACCTCGACGCTGGTCGTCCAGGTGAAGCTCAACCGCTGAGGACCCTCACCGTGAAACACGCAATCATGGGGATCGGACTCGGACTCGCGGCGGCCACCGCGTTGGCGGCCGGACTCCCGACCACGCAACCCGGCGCCGGCGCCAGGATGGACTTCCAGCTCCCGCTGCCCGGCGAATCCATCCCACCGGAAGGCGGCGGCCTGCTCGTGCAGACGGATTCGAGCATCCACCAGGTGGTGTTCCGCTGGACAGGTGCCGACAAGGGTTCGGCCGAAGGCAACGTCCAGTTCGAAGGATTCTTCCAGGCCCAGACCGGCGCGCTCAAGCCGGGAAGCTGGACCGTGGAAGCGCAAGGGTTCGACGCCCAGGGACGCCTGGTCGCCCGGCGCAGCACCACGTTCCAGGTGGGAGCGGCCCCTACGCCCCAGGCGATCGGGAACACCGCCGTGGACGCCCGCGTGATGCAGGACTTCTACGTCTCGGTGGACGCCGGGACCAAGTTCGGAGTCGGCGAGAACGACCTGCGTTCCTACCGCTCCCTGGAACTGCTTCCCGACAAGAATCGGCAACCCGGTCCGGCCATGGAACCCTACGACCGGATCCTGTCGGGCAGCGCCACGATGGCCTACCAGCTGCAGCAAGGACAGTTCCGCCTGAAGGTGCGGGGCTCCAGCGACCTGTCCGAAACCTGGGGGCATTCGGCCAGCCCGTCCCGGATCGGGGCCGACCTGCACTGGAACTCCTGGGCCGAAGCCCACCTGGGCGACCAGTACCCGGCGTGGAACCAGCTGCTCATGGACGGCGTGCGCGTGCGCGGCGTCGGGATGGGCCTGGCGGCGATGGACGACGGATCGCCCGTGGCGCGGGTGGATTTCGCCATCGGAACCCTGCGGCCGTCGATCGATCCGCAGATCCGCACCTGGGGAGACGCCATCGACACGATCCCGGCCCAGTTCCAGCGCTCGTTCCAGGCCTTCCGCCTGGGGCTGGGCGACGGCGCGCCGGTGGGATGGAACCTGACGTTCATCCATTCGGCGGACCGCACGGCCGGCGTCGATCTCCGGCTCCACGACAGCCTGGGCGGACAGACCCCGCGCGAGAACCTGGCCATGGGGACGGATCTTGTCACGAGGCTCTGGAAGAACCGGATCGAGGCCTACGCCGGAGCCGCGTTGGCGATCACCACCGACGACACCCGCCAGAAGAGCGCGATGGACTCCCTGCGCGACGCGGAAGACATCCCGCTCCCAGGGTTCGTCGACGACCTGATCAACATCAACCTGACCACCCGCGGCGTGGAGCGGCTGTCCTACGGCGGCGCCGACGTGGGCGGGTTCTTCTGGGACAACATGGCGATCCGCACCGGCGGGCGCCTGCTGATCCCGCTGGGAGCGACCAACCGGCTGCGTCTGGAAACCCGCTGGATCCACGTGGGATCGCAGTTCCAGTCCTTCGCCCGCAGCGTGCAGGAATCGCCCCGCACCGGCATCGAGTGGAGCTCGTCGGTGGCGCTGGCCCGCGACGCCCTGCTGCTGTCGGTTTCCGGCAGCGAAACGAACACCCATCCCGCCCTGGGCGAATCCGTCCCGACGCACTCGATCTTCATGAACCTGTCCCTGACACCCCCGAACGCGCCGTTCGGATGGTACGCGCAATCCGGCGTGGTCAACGGCGGCGGCGGCGAGGAATCGCGCAGCGAATCGTGGAACACCAGCAGCGGACTGTTCGGGAGCGTGCGCACGTCCGGAGCGGGCAACCTGCATTGGCGGGCCGGGTACGGATTCTTCGAGAGCTCCGTCGGGACGACGGTGTCCGACATCGACACTTCCGGATCCGCCGGCGTGCAATCGATCGAGTTCACTCCACGCCGATTCAAGTCCACCGTCCGCACGCATTCGATGGACGCCAACCTCCGCTGGCGTCCGATCCGCGATCTCGAGACGCGCACCGGCTACATGCTTGCCAGCATGGGGATCCCCGGCGACACCACCGTGTCGGGACAGACCCGGACCCACCGGATCCAAGGGGGATTCAGTTTCTGGCGCCTGTCGCACCGGCTGGAGACCGCCCTGGACGGCAGCGTCGTGCTGCGCCCCGACCAGCAAGGACCCGACGCGACGAGCTGGGCCCAGGGCGTGCGCGTGTCGTGGGAGCTGGCCGCCAGCCACACCGTGCGGATTTCCCAGCGCTGGGCGCTGCTGGCGGGTGGCCGACAGGATCTGCGCTTCGACGTCGGCTGGGAAGCGTGGCTCTGAGGTAGCGCACGAAAAAGCCGCACCCTTCGCGAGGATGCGGCTTCGTCCCGACCGGACCGCTTCGCCGACATCGCTCCCGTTCCTCGATCGGGAGCGACGCGGCGGCATGGAGCGGAATCGTCAGAGCTCGAAGTTGTACTTCTTGCGGAACCTGCAGGGCACGGGCTTGCCCTGGTCGATCAGCGGCTTGAACCGCGTGGCCCTGAGCGAACGCCGGACGGCTTCGTCGAAATCCTTGCCACCCGAGCGGATGAACTGGATGTCGGAGACCTTGCCCTTCTCGTCCAGGGTGACCATCACCTCGACCACCGCCTGCACGCCCTGGTCGAGCGCCCATTCCGGATAGACCGGCATGACGTCGTCGACCACCATCGCGTCGAAGCTCGACTGGATGGGCGCCGGCGGCAACGGGGGAGGCGCCTTCTTGACCACCGTGTCGGCGCGCGTCATGAGGGTGTTGCCCGTGGCCACCGCGAATCCGCCGTTGGCCGCCGTGCCGTCTTCGGGAATGCCGAACTGCGGAGGAGGCGGATCGTCCATGGGCGGAGGCGGAGGCTGGTCCGGATCCGGCGGGACAGGTTTTGGCGGTTCCAGTTCCTTGGGAGGAGGAGGAGGCTCCTCCTTGGGAGGTGGCGGAGGCGGTGGCGGCGGAGGCGCCTCGCGGACTTCCACGATCGTGACGAATTCGTCCAATGGGACGACGTCGCGCAACAGGATCGACAGCGAGAACAGTCCTCCCCACGCGGCCAGGAACAAGGCGGCCGCGCCGACCTCGGGCCAGCCGACCTTCCGCTTGGGGATGTCGGGCAGCGCGAGCCGGTCGGGTACCGGCCCCAGCACGCCCTTGCGGCGCACGCGCCGCTGGGAAAGCGTGGTCACGGACGGACCACCTTGAGGGCGTACTTGGTGATTCCGGCCCCGCGCACCAGATCGATGATGTCGACCACCTTCTGGTACTGGAGTTCGCGATCGGCGCCGATCAGCACCTGGTGTTCGGGATCGCGCGCCACCGCGCCGCGCAGCACGGCGGCGATGGAGGCGGTGTCCAGTTTCTGTCCGTCCAGGTAGGTGTTGCCGTCCTTGTCGACCACCAGGCCCGACGCCTTGGGCGCCTGCTGTCCGGCGTTGGCCGCCTTGGGGACCTGGAGGGCGATCTCGCGCTGGTCGATCACCGAGCTCGTGATCATGAAGATGATCAGGAGCACCAGGAAGATGTCGACCAGCGGCGTGATGTTGATGGACGAGATGATGTCTTCGTCGTTTCCTGCCGCGGCGGCCATGTCACTTCTCCTTGGCGGCGGCGTTCAGCGAGCGCGCCACCACCAGCCCGCGGACTTCGCGCGAGCCGTCCAGGATGGTCCGGATGCGGTTCTTGAGCACGTTGAACGCGACCACGGCCGGGATCGCGATGATCAGGCCCAGGGCGGTGGCCACCAGGGCGCGCGCGATGGCCACCATCACCTCGGTGGACCCTTTGCCGCCGGCTTCGGCGAACTTGTTGAAGGCGATCAGGATGCCCAGGACGGTTCCTGTCAGCCCCAGGAACGGCGCGTTGGCGCCCACGGTCCCCAGGAACGACACGCCGGATTCGAGGTGGCGTTTTTCCGCCGACTCCTGGACTTCGTAGACCTTCTCCAGCGCCTCGGGCGAAAGCCCCTGCGACTCCTTGCCCAGCTTGACCACGCGTCCGGGGAGCGTGCGTTCCTCTTCCACCGTGACCTGGATGTGGTCCAGCGAAGATCCGCTGGAAAGGTTCTCGGACAGGAGCTTCTTCCACTTGGCCGCGTCGCCGGCGGCGACGGAAAGCGTCTTCCAGCGCCAGATGAACAGGACGAGCCCTGTCACGCCCAGCACGACCAGCAGCGCGTAGAGCGCGATTTCGATGGTGAACAGGACCGGAGCGAAGGTCCCGATGAAATTGGCGTTCATGGATGGATTCTCCTGGATTGGGAATGTGAGGGGGGTGAAGATGGGTCGGATCGTCATCGACGGCGCCGGAACGGCCACCGTCGGATTCCGTCAATTCCTGGGCTTGTACTGGACGCCTTCGCAGAAGGCCGGATCGAACGCGTCGCCGTCCTGCACGTGGAGCTTCCACGCTTCGCGGCAGGCCGCGGCGCGAAGTTGGCGCACCGGGAACGTGTCGGAGGCGAGCGCGAAGACGTTGATCGAGAAGCTGTCGACCAGAGCGCCCGCGAAGTAGCCCGATCCGCCCTGGATGTTGGAATAGGCGATCGTGGTGCGGTCGCCTCCTGCGACGCCCTGCAGCGAGGCGTTGTAGGTGGGATAGGACGGATCGGTCGCGTAGACGTAGAGCGTGTTCTTGCCGGTGTACCCGATCCCGACGTTGGAGAACAGGAACACGTCCGGCCAGCCCGCCATCTCGGTGGCGGTCACCGGCATCGGCGAGAAGTAGTAGCGGGTCTCGCCGGGCTGGAAGAGCCGCGCAGAATCCTCCCTGGTGTAGCCGGTGGCCCCCCGGGAGCGCCGGAACTGCTGCTGGACCACGTTCTGGATGAAGGCTCTCGAAGTGTCGAAGCGCTGCACGGAAAACGCCCCGCCGAACCCGGCTCCGTACTTCAGGTGGAATTGGTATTCCCGGTACGGAAGCAGCGTCGACTGGCCGGCGGAATTCTTGACCTGCCGGGTGATGCCCGAGATGTAGAGAACGCTTTCGCCGGAGAAGATCCGCCGCATCACCATGTCGCCGTTTCGGAGGCTGTCCAGGGTGGCGGACGTGATCCGGTAGCGTTCCCTGCGGCCGGGCAACAGCGAATCGAGTTCCATGGCGTACCAGGCGCTGTCGTTGATGGGCATTCCCACCGAAAGCGAAGGCACCAGCGCCTCGAGCGGCGCCATCACGCTGTCGGCGATCGACCAGGCGGCGGGAACCGTGGTCGTCGCGGAAAGCTCGGTCCGGCGAAGCTCCTTGCCCGTGGGCCAGTCTCGCGATGCGTTCCACAACACAGACGCCCGGAGTTCGTAGGAAGCCCCGGGCACCACGCGGTGGGACCGCACCGGGACCCAGGCGACCGCGCTGCCGGGCACGGACCGGTAGCTGACGGAATCCGACGGATCCCCCACTCGGGAAACGACCATCGTCGCCTCCTCCACGAAGGCCCGCGTGGAGTCGTAGTCCTGCTCCAGCGATTGGGTCCTCTCCAGCCAAAGGGTGTCGAAATCCTTGGTTCCCACCGCGAAGAGCGAAAGCAGGAGCTTGGGGTCTCCGCCCTCGTACTCGGAAGGAGTCATATTCCAGGGGCCGTTGCATCCAAAAACCCCAAGGAGCGCGGCAGTTGCGAGAATCGACTTGTTCATGATGGCTTTCCCCTCAGAACTGGTATTCGTAGCCGAAGAAGAACGGAAGGATCGGGAACTGGGTGGTTTCCTCGCGCTTCGGTGGATTCTTTTCGGTGTCGTAGTTGATGGAAAAGACGTTCACCGCGTCGGTGACGTTGATGATCGTGTAGTAGAACCGCCATTTGCCGGTGCGCCCGAAGTCGAACGGGGTCACGTCCAGACGGAAGTACCCCGGTCGGCGCGTCACGTTGCGAGGCTTGAATTCCGCGACGGTGTTCCCGTCGACTCCCGTTGTCGGACCGCCCGCTCCGGATCCGCCATCCACGCCTTGCATGGGTTCGCGAGCCCTGTAGTAGTACTGGTAATCGGTCATGGGCAGCCCCGAGTTCACGTTGAGCTGGAAGCTGGACCGGAGGAAGTCGGCCTTCTTCATGGCCCAAAGCGCGACCATGGGCGGGAACAGCACCGACGTGGCGACCTTCGCCGCGGTCGGCACGGCCTTCTTGTCGGAAGTCAAGCCTTCATCGGATCCGGGCCCCAGCCAGTTCAGGCCGCCGGTGGTCTTGAAGGTGTAACGCTGGTCCCAGTCGGCCCAGTAGGGATCGAAGCTCTTCTTGACCAGGTCGTTCTGGAAATCGCGCTGCTGGAGCGCCGACCAGCCGACGGTCCCGCTTGCGGATGCCGTCCACCAACCATCCTCCTTGGCCACCGCGAGCTCGCCGCCCATGGCCCAGCCGTCGAGCTTCTGGAAGTTCTGCGCGAAGAAGTCGTAGCCCGACGCGTCCTGGCTGGAATCCTGCCTCTGGGAAGTGCTCTGCACCAGCAGAGGCACCGCGTAGATGTCCTTGTAGTAGCCTTCCAGGCTCACGCGCAGCCCCAGCTTGGTCAGGTTGGTGCGCTCCACCCCCAGCGAGGTCATGTACTGGTAGGTGGGCTCCATGGGATCCTGCGCGGCGTACCAGAACTCGGTGGGCAATTCCAGGTCGGCGAACCGGATGCTGGTCATGTACTGGGTGTAGCGACCCCAGTGGAGGTCGGCCTTCCAGTCGGGAGCGAAGCGCCAGGTGAAGCTCGCGCGAGGATCCGCGTAGATGTCGTTGGCCAGATCCATGTCGTTGTAGACGCGCACGCCGGCGGTGATGGTCTTCTTCGTGTCCAGCACCCAGCGATCCTGGATGTAGGCCGCGTGGAGGTCGGATTCCGTCTTGGAGCGGTAGTCCACGGACGCGACGGGGATCTTCTGGCCGAACAGGACCTCGTGGCGATTGAACTCGTAGCCACCTGTCACGCGATGGAAGGGATTGGGGTTCCACTGCAGCTCGGCGCGGGCGTTCCAGGTGTCGATGGAGTTTTCGAAACTGAAGATGTCGGCGAACTTCAGGAGCTGGTCGTACTTGGAATAGGCCAGCGTTCCGCTGGCGATCCAATCGGTCCCCAACCGTTTACGGAAATTGACCGGGATCGCCCGGTTGCCCCATTCCACGGAAATCGGATCGAAGTCCAGCTTGTCGCGGCCGTCGTAGGCCGACACGCGGATCGAGTCGCCTCCGCGCCCCCAGGCCCCGCTCCCCTGCCAGTCCCAGAAGTCGTAATCCAGCTGGAGGTCGGTGGCTTCCAGTTCGCGAGCCAGCTCCAAGGCGGATCCGATCCAGGTCCGCCGTCCGGCGAGAGCCCACGTAAGCTCGTCCTTGCGTCCATCCACGGCGAGGGTTCCCGAGAAGGTGGTCAGCCGCAGCGACCCTTGCGACTTCACCTCTTCCAGGCTGTCGACGGGCTTTCCCATGACGACGGATTCCGTCTTGCGCACGCCCTTGTCGAGCCAACGGCGCAGGGTGCGGCTGGAATCGAGCGAATTGTCGATGTCGGAGGCCCCGACCTTGGAGTTCACCAGGAGCACCGACGCCAGGCGATTGCCGTAGCGGGGTTCGAATCCGCCCTTGTAGAAGTCCAATCCACCCACCGCGTCGGCGAGGAACGTGCTGAACAACCCGCCGAAGTGCGCGGGGGAATAGACCGCGGCGTTGTCGAACAGGATCAGGTTCTGGTCGGAACTGGAACCGCGCACGTAGATCTTGGTGGAAAAATCCGACGACTGCACCACACCCGGCAGCGCCTGCACGGCGCGGATCACGTCGGGTTCTCCCAGGCCCGGCAGACGCTTGATGGTCTGCACCGTCACGCGTTCCTGCCCCAGCACGCGCGGCGGACGCCGCTTGCCCTTGATGGTCACCGTGCGACCGGCGGCGGATTTCACGACCTTGGGCCCCTCGTCGGACTTCAGGGCCGTGCTGTCGAAATTCGTCGTGTCGACGATGGTGCGGATCGTGTCGCGGGTTTCCACCACGCTGTCGATCTTGACTTCCAGAGGAGCCACGTCCAGCGTGTCGAATCCCTGCGGCCGCACCTTCGTGCACAAGGTTTCTCCGGCGATCTTCAGGCACAGTTCGTAGGCGTCGGAAACGCGCGCGAGACTGTCGGTCTCGATCGAGGCCAGATACCCCCCCGCCGAATCCATCCTGGCGACCACGCCATCCAACGTGACCTGCGATCCCGCCGGCGCCTGGCCGCGCACCACCAGCGGAACGCGGGGTCCGCGCCCCGCCGTGTCCGTCGCCACCGGCGCGCCGGAATTCGCGACGGAATCCGTCGCCACCGCCGACGGAACGGTCGCGGAACGAACGGAATCCGCCATCACGCGGGCCGAATCGGCCACGACCGCGGTCGGAGCCGCCGACGGTTCGGTGGAGATCCGGGTTATCGCGAGGGCGGAAATCGCCAACAGGGCTGGAGGGGTCAACCCGATCGTCTTCATTACGGTTCTCCGTTGCGTTTCTTGTCGTTGTTTCCCTTGGAACACCTTGCGCGCGGAGATGTGTCACCCATCTGCGCGGATTTTCCGTTTTCCCGGCCGGTCCCGTCGTCCTGTCGCGCCAGGCGCGGATCGAGCTGGAACAGCACCTTGGCCACGTCGTCGATCATGGCGGGATCTTCCTTGAACACCGTCAGGGACAGCATCGCCAATCCGTGGACCGAGGCCCAGAGCGCGCTGGCCACCGCTTCGGGCGCATGACCTCGGTAGAATCCGGCCGCCTGCAGTCCCTCGGCGTCGCGCAAAAGGGCCGAATACCCGTCGTGGGCGTCCTTGAGCGCCTCCTGTTCGCGGCGCACCAGATAATCGGGTCGCCGCAGGAACATGAGATGGAAGAACACCGGGTTTTCGCGGGCGAACCGGACATACGCCTTGCCGGTGGCGACCACGCGCTCCACCGGGTCGGACTCGCGCGCTCCGGCGGCGTCCAGGCTTTGCCCGAACGAACAGAACGCCTCGCCCAGAAGCGCCATCAGGAGGGCGTCCTTGTCCTTGAAATGATGGTAGATCGTGGTCACGGAGTACCCGATCCTGGCCGCGACCTTGCGCATGGAAAAACCATCGTAGCCCAATTCCACGAACAACGCACCGGCCTCGCGGAGAATGCTCTCGCGCAATTCCTTGCGATCCCGGTCCCTCCGGGAACGACTGGCGTTCTGGACCACGACCTCGCTGGGGCGCGGCTTGGGGTTCCTCTTGGCAGGGCCGGTTTTGATTGGGAAACTGGTCTTCATGGTTTACAGCGTTAACTTATCAAACACCGATCGACAAAACCAGAACATCCTCGGGTCGTCCCACCGGTGCGGCAAGCTACGAGGATTTATCCCAAAGAGATCCCGATTGCGCACGAACCGATGGGATGTAGGTTAACCGGTATGGATTTGAGCCTATTCCGTTTTCTCAAGGGCGACCCGGCGCATCTGGACGGGCATCTGGTGGCGATCGCCAAGCTGGATCCGCCCCTGCCCCACGACCACGTCGCCGCCGCGATGATGCGCAACGGATTGTTGATCGTCCAAGGCAACTACCACGACCAGAAGACCATGGCGGATTTCTTCCGGACCGAGTTCGGGCTTTCCATGGAGCGCGGAATCGAGGAAATGATCGACCAGGCGCGCGAAAACGGCGGCCTGGAGGGCGCGCTGGATCCCGACCAGGTCCGCGAGCGGCTTCGTTCCATGGGCGATTCCGAGTTCCTGCCCATCCCCGCCAAGGTGATCCATCTGGACAGCCTGGATGCCGCCAAGGAATTGTCCGGAGACGTGGTGTACCTGGGCGAGTTCGCCGAATTCCAGTTCGCCCAGATGGCCGTGAACGCCTTCCCGATCCTGTACCAGGCGCGCTACCGCGAACAGGAACGCGCCGCGATGCGGGTGGAAATCGAGAAGATGCTCGACCGCCTGATCCAGCCCGAACCCGTCGGCACCGAGCCCGATCTGATCACCTTCGAAGGCGACGCCGAGGCCCATCTGCTCAAGGATGTCCTGCCCGGCATGTTCTACGCCGCCGAAGACAGCACCGAAGCCATCGCCGCGGAAAAGCGATTCCGCTCCTTCATGGCCCCGCACATGTATCCCCAGGACGTGGAGCTGATGGTCTCGCTCGTGCCTTCGGTGCGCCACGGCCAGGCCCACGCCCTGCGGCATCTGGAGCTGCTGGTCCGCAAGGCGGTGGCGCTCCAACGCGAGAACTGGAAACAACTGGAAACCCTGCGCAAGGAACTGTCCGAGTTCGAATCGCGGCCGGGATAGACAATCGGGGGCCGGGCTGACCGCCCCGAGGCGGGGGTGTACCGGAAATCCCGCCATTACGGACAGGCGTCACGGTTGTAGGGGCGATTCACGAATCGCCCCTACAAGGCGCATTCGGCCACCATCGCAATAGGCGAATGCGATTCCCCCTACGAACAAAGGCCATCCTGACGGACGGCCTTTGTCTTGCGAGTCGGGGTGACACGATTCGAACGTGCGACCTCTGCCGTTCCGAACGTGGCGCTCTGCCTGCTGAGCCATATCCCGGGGCGCTTCCTTCCTACGAACAAAGGCCATCCTGACGGACGGCCTTTGTTTTGCGAGTCGGGGTGACACGATTCGAACGTGCGACCTCTACGTCCCGAACGTAGCGCTCTACCAGCTGAGCCACACCCCGTTTCTCGTCGCGGGCGGCGCCATTGCTGGTGCACACCTCGATCCGAGGGAGCGTAAAGATAGCAAGCTTTTTGCGAACCGCGAAATTTTCTGCGCCCCCGCACTTCTTCCTTTCCGTCCTTGCGCACCCCCCCACGCCCCTGGTATAGTGGTTTACCGATTGGAGGAGAACTGAATGGAATTGGATGCTCCGAAAATCCTCGTCGTCGACGACGAGTTCGCCATCTGCCAGGTGATCCAGGACTACCTGGGGCTGAGGAAGTTCGAGGTCACGACCGCGACGAACTTCGAGGAGGCGTGCTCGCAGTTGGCCCGCAAGGATTTCGACATCCTGCTTTCCGACATCCGCATGCCCGGCAAATCGGGAACCGACCTTCTGCGCCACGTGCGGCGCCACCATCCTCGCATCGCCACCGTCCTGTTCACCGGCTACGCCGACATCGGCCTGGCCGTGTCGTCCATGCAGGAAGGCGCCTACGACTTCATCCTCAAGCCGATCCACCTCGAACAAGTCCACATGTCGATCCTCAACGCCCTGGAAAAGCGCTCCCTGAAAGACGAGGTGAGACGCTACCAGAAGGGCCTGGAAGAATTGGTGGAGCGGCGCACCCGCGAACTGCGCGAAACCTTGAAGAAGCTCGAGGCGGCCAACCTGGACACGGTGACCCGCCTTTCGCGGGCGGCGGAAATGCGCGACGACCAGACCGGCAACCACGTGCTGCGGATGCGTTCCTACAGCGCTGCCCTGGCCCGCCAGATGGGATTTTCGCCCGAAGAAGTCGACAACCTCTACGTCGCCAGCTCCATGCACGACATCGGGAAGATCGGCGTCCCCGACCAGATCCTTCTCAAGCCGGGAAAGCTCGACCCCGACGAGCTCGTGATCATGCGGCGGCATGCGGAAATCGGCGACATGATCCTGGCCGACGCCGACAGCCCCATGCTGCGGATCGCCCAGTCGGTGGCCCGCAGCCACCACGAGAAATGGGACGGCACAGGCTATCCAGACGGACTCGCAGGCGACAAGATCCCCATCTACGGACGGATCGTCGCGCTGGCCGACGTCTGGGACGCGCTCACCACCAAGCGCTGCTACAAGCCGGCATTCGGCCTGGAAGCCTCGACGGAAATCGTATTGCAATCTTCCGGGACGCATTTTGACCCCGACGTGGTGGCCGCCTTCAAGAAAGCCCAGGACGAATTCGGATTCATCCTGGCCGAATTCATGGACAAGCCGGATTCCGTCCCCCCCGAGTCCGACTCCTTGCACTGAACCGCGGATCGTTCAAGCCTCGGATCGCGGACGCGAGGATCATCGCTTGATCGACCAGCTGCGATCTTTGATGCTACGTTTCCCATCCTTCTTGGGCACGTCCTGAGATCGGGCCTTTAGCTCAGTCGGTTAGAGCACGCGACTCATAATCGCTTGGTCCTCGGTTCAAGTCCGGGAAGGCCCATTTTCTTCTTCGCTCCGCGAGCACATTCCGCTACGGCACCATTCGATACAAAGCGATCTCGTGGAACATCCCGCCAACGCGAACCATTTCCCGATTGACTTCGCGCTGACGGAGCTCCAGGCGACCAGGAACCGACCCTTTGGCGGCTACCTTTGGGGTTTTCCCTAAAGGACTCACGACCGTGTTGACGCTACCTCAGCTCGAACGCCACCTCTTCAAGGCCGCCGACATCCTGCGCGGCAAGATGGATGCCTCCGAGTTCAAGGAATACATCTTCGGGATGCTGTTCCTGAAGCGTTGCTCCGACGTGTTCGAGCAGCGCAGGGATGATGTCATCGCGGAACGTGTGCGCGCCGGAGAATCACAAGCCGCCGCCGAGGCGTCGGCCAACAACCCCCGCTGGTACAAGGTCGAAGGCTCCTTCTGGGTTCCGCCCGAGTCGCGTTACGAACACCTGCTCGATCATGCACACCACAACGTGGGCGACTCCCTGAACAAGGCCCTGGCCGGCGTGGAAAGCGGCAACTCCAGCCTGCGCGAGGTGCTGGAGCACATCGACTTCACGCGCAAGGTTGGCCAAAGCAAGATCCCCGACATCAAGCTGCGAGAGCTGATCACGCATTTCGGGAAGGTGCGGCTGCGTAACGAGGACTTCGAGTTTCCCGACCTGCTGGGTGCGGCGTACGAGTACCTGATCGCGCAGTTCGCCGACTCGGCCGGCAAGAAGGGCGGCGAGTTCTACACGCCTCGCGCGGTGGTGCGCCTGATGGTGCGCCTGCTCAAACCCGACGTGCAGCACCACGTGTACGACCCCTGCTGTGGATCGGGCGGCATGCTCATCACGGCCAAGGAGTTCATGGACGAGCAGGGTCAGGAGGGCCGCCGCGCCAACCTGTACGGCCAGGAGGCCAGCGGCACGGTCTGGTCGATCGCCAAGATGAACATGCTGCTGCACGGAATCAACACCGCCGACCTGCGCAACGAAGACACCCTTGCCGAACCGCAGCACGTGGAAGACGGCGAGCTGATGCGCTTCGATCGCATCCTGACCAATCCGCCGTTTTCCATCAACTGGGGTAACACCGAGAAGAACTCCGACGGCACGCCCGCGTGGAACCCCAAGTTCCCGGAACGCTTCCCGTACGGGCAAGTGGGCCTGGGCTCCAAGAAGGCCGACCTGATGTTCGTGCAGCACATGCTGGCCGTCACGCGCGACATGGGCATGGTGGCCACCGTGTTGCCGCACGGTGTGCTGTTCCGCGGCGGCGACGAAGGGCGCATCCGTCGTGGCATCATCCAGGACGACCTGCTGGAAGCCGTGATTGGCGTGGCTCCGAACCTGTTCTACGGCACCGGCATCCCCGCGTGCATCCTGATCCTGCGCCAGCGCAGCCAGGTGGGCGCGCGACGTGTGAGCGGCAAAGCTCCCAAGCGCCAAGGCAAGGTCCTGTTCATCAACGCCGACCGCGAGTTCTTCGAGGGACGCGCCCAGAACTACCTGCTGCCCGAGCACATCGAGAAGATCGTGACGGCCTACGAGGACTTCCGCGACATCCCCGGCTTTGCGGCCGTGATCGACAACGCCACGCTCCTGGACGACGCCAACGCGTGCAACTTGAACATCCGCCGTTATGTGGACAACACCCCGCCACCCGAGCCGCACGACGTGCGCGCCCATCTGATGGGCGGCATCCCGAAGTCGGAGGTCGAGGCCAAAGCGCCCCTGTTCCGCGCCCACGGCGTGGACCCCATGGACCTGCTGATCGAGCGCGACGCCAAGTACCTGGACTTCCGGCCCGATCTCTCTGCGCGCGAAAGCCTGAAAGCCGCGGTCGACCAGAACGCGGGCAAAGCCGGGCAGGAAGAGGCCAACCAGAAGGCCTTCGAAAAGTGGTGGAAGACGCACAGCCCGCGCATTGCCGCGTTGCAGGGCCAGACCAGCTTTGTGGCAACACGTAACGATCTGCTGGAGAGCTTTGCCAAGGCGTTGGCGCCGGTGGGGCTGCTGGACGAGTTTCAGGTGCGTGGCATTTCCGCCGGGTTCTGGGACACGAACAAGTACGAGTTCCTGACCATCATGGCGCGCGGCCCGCTGGGGCTCATCCAGAGCTGGCGCGACACAATCCTGGCCGCCGAAGACGACACCGAAGACAAGAAGGGCACGAAGCCGCTGGACCACAAGCTGGTGCGCTTCCTGATGAACGACTTCGTGGAAGCCCTGTCCGAACTGGAAGCCCGCAAGGCCGAACTGGAGGCCAATCTAAAGGCAGCCGCACCGCAGAAGACCGACGACGACGAAGCTGCCGACGAACCCTCGGAAGACGAGGTGATCGACCCCGCCCAGTTGAAGGCCTGGAAGACCGAGCTGACCCGGCTGAACAAGGAGATCAAGGCCAAGAAGGCCGGCACCACCGAAAAGCTGGAGAAGGCCGTGGCCGCGCTGACCCCGGAAGCCGCCTCGGTCCTGCTTCTGACCATCCTGCACAACGACATGCAGGCCATTGTGGACCGTTACGTGGCCGCCCAGCTCAAGGAGGTCGTGAGCGCCTTCGAGACCTGGTGGGACAAGTACCACGTGACCCTGACCGAGATCGAAACCCAGCGCGACGAGGCGGCGCAGGCCCTACAGGGGTTCTTGAAGGGGTTGGGGTATGTGTGAACTGGCCGCATTTCCAATAGCCCGACTTGAAGATGTCACTGATATTCTTGATCACCTTCGAGTTCCAGTAAATAGCACCGAACGCATTGGGCGAGGCGGCGCCGTACCTTACTACGGAGCGAATGGATTACAAGGCTGGATTGATAAACCGATATTTTGCGAGCCTCTGATTTTGATGGCTGAAGACGGCGGAAATTTTGACGACTTTATTGATCGCAAAATCGCCTATAGAATTGATGGACCTGCATGGGTAAACAACCACGCACACATTCTTAAAGCGAAGCCTGGAGTCTGCCAAAGCTTCGTATATTGGAGTCTTGCCCACAAAGACATCCGCAGGTTTATTGCCGGCGGAACTCGAGCGAAGCTGACGCAAGGGGAACTACGTCAAATTGAGATCAATTTGCCTGTCGAATCCGAGCGCCAGATCATCGCCCGCATCCTCGACACCCTCGACACGGCGATCCAGCAGACCGAGGCGATCTTGGAGAAGCTCAAGTCCGTCAAGCAAGGCCTGCTGCACGACCTGCTGACCCGCGGTATCGACGCCAACGGCCAGCTGCGCCCGCCCCAGTCCGAGGCCCCGCACCTGTACAAGGAGTCCCCGCTGGGCTGGATCCCGAAGGAGTGGGAATCAAGGCAATTAGGTGAGCTTTCCTCGATCATTATTGACGGAACCCATTTCACCCCTAGATATACTGAGTCCGGAGTTCCATTTCTTCGCGTAACAGATGTTCAAGTCGACAACATTGATCCGCAATCAGTAAAATTCATCAGCCCCGCCGAACACTCTCTCCTTGTAAAAAGGTGCAAGCCCCAATTCGGAGATGTTTTGCTGTCGAAAAATGGTACGGTCGGTATCGCGAAACTTGTTGATTGGAATTGGGAGTTTTCTGTTTTCGTAAGTCTTGCTTTGATCCGGCTGAATAATTCATTGCCGATCAGCAATAAATTCATTGTTGGCGTTCTGAATTCGCAAGTTATCAAGACCCAGATACATAAGCGATCGAAGCAGGGCACGGTGACGAATCTGCATCTCGAAGAAATTCGCGAGTTTGAAGTCCCCTTTCCATCGCTGCCTGAACAAAATCGCATTTTAGGTGTAGCCGCTTCGCATGATTCCAAAATGCGCTTGGAACAATCCTCTCTCGAGAAGCTTCTACACCAAAAAATCGCCCTCATGGACGACCTCCTCACCGGCCGGGTCCGGGTCACGCCGCTGCTGGAGAACGCCGCATGAGCGACGGCGTGCTCCCACCGCGTGAAACGCTGACGGTCGAGTTCAAAAGCGATCTCAAGCGACTTTCCGACCAAGACCTAGTAGAGGCCATCGTCGGCCTCGCGAACGCCGAGGGCGGCGAGCTGTGGCTGGGCGTAGAAGACGACGGCACGCCGACCGGGCTCCACAAGGAGCACCAGATGCTTGCCGGGTTGGCTGGTCTGGTGGCGGCGCGTACCTCGCCTTCCGTGAGCGTAACGGTCGAGGACGTGGAGCTGGGCGCCGTTCGGGTCGCGTGCATCCGTGTACCCAAATCACGTAGCGAAGTGGCTACCCAAGGCGGACTGTATCTGCGTCGGCGCCTCAAGCCCGACGGCACGCCAGAGTGCGCCCCGATGCTCCCGCACGATCGCGTGTTCCGCGCGTCCACGTTCGGCCTGATGGACGTTTCAGCTCAACCCGTGGCTGGTGCGACCCTGGACGATCTCGATCCCTTGGAACGCGA
>ENA-UPSM01001066-UPSM01001066.1-activated-sludge-metagenome-genome-assembly--contig:-NODE-1066-length-37543-cov-8.710921_pt1 | contig 37543 bp, 36 predicted proteins | sample MGYA00238181_ERZ773283 | MGnify/ENA primary metagenome ERZ773283 (study PRJEB29023, sample SAMN05720199) | activated sludge metagenome | isolation source: Anaerobic digester | place: Japan... | reverse complement strand
CCACCGGCCCTCTGAACCCCATTCAGATACGCTACCAGACTGCGCCACGCCCCGATACTGTAAAGTGTTGCGTCATTACCATTTGAGTAAAACCATGTCAAGAATAAATACAGCCGTGAACTTTACGTAATACCACCTGCTGCCTTGCATCCCGAAACGGATCAAAGACTGATTGTATCTGATTTCCGCAATAATCTTATTGACATTGCAAATTAACATATGATAGGCAATCTTTCCAATGTCCATTGCTGTATATGTATTTTATTTAATATATTCAAATATTTATTTTTTATATATCATTTTGTTTTCATAAAGGAGTCTTCATTGAAACTGAGAGAAGTCAAAGAAATACTGGATGCCAATGTTGTGGTTGGCGAAGAACAACTGGATATGGAAGTCAATACCGCTTTCGGAGCGGATTTGATGAGCGATGTTATGGCATTTGCCAAAGCAGGTAGTCTTCTTTTGACGGGACTGACCAACGCCCAGGTTATAAAAACGGCGGCAACCAGAAAGATTGCCGCGATCATTGTAGTGCGGGGCAAAGAACCCACGACGGAAGCTATTGAAATGGCCAAAGAGCTTAAAATTCCGATTTTATGTACAGCGTATATTTTATTTGAAACCGCTGGCATTCTTTACAGTAAAGGCATTGTAGGCTGTCTGAGAAAAGTTGAAAGTGATTTTTACAAATAGCCGACGACATTTTTTTTCAAAAAGGATATTTATTGATGCATCCGCATTGTAATCCCGGTATATAACCACTAGTGAATAAATAATTCTATTATTCAATGATTTAATTGACAGCCAGGTTACGTCTGTGGTAGGGAAACAACACTTCGGATACCTAAAATCAAAACCGCCTGTCGTTTTTTCGCAAGGAGAGAACATTGAAGCTTCGTGAAATAAAAGAAATACTCAATGCAGACGTTATAATCGGTGAAGACAAACTGGACATCGAAGTGAAAACAGCTTTTGGCGCGGATTTAATGAGCGATGTTCTGGCCTTTGCCAAAGCGGGCAGTATGCTGCTCACCGGTTTGACAAATACACAGGTGGTAAGAATAGCCCACGTTCTCGACATTGCAGCCATCATTTTAGTTCGTGGTAAAAAACCTCCGGCGGAAGCCATAGCTTTAGCCAAAGATGTTCACATTCCCATACTAACAACCAAATACATCTTATTTGAAACTGCGGGCCGTCTTTACGCGAAAGGTATAGTCGGCTGCTTGGAAAAAGTAGAAACCGGTAGTGAACGCATCTGAGAACAATTTAACAAAATACAGTTTTGGCGTCGAGGGTGGAAATTTTGACACCGCCGGCACTGTTTCCACCCGTATCAAATCCATTCTGAAAGAAAACGGATTACCATCAGATGTTGTTCGCCGATCAGCCATCGTTTCCTACGAAGCTGAAATCAATATTGTCTCTTATGCCAAAAAAGGATTAATCAATCTTACGATAACGCCCCAAACCGTGGAAATTGAAGTCAATGATGAGGGCCCCGGCATACCGGATATCGAAAAAGCGATGCAACAGGGCTACTCCACGGCCAGCCAACAGATCAGGGAAATGGGATTCGGCGCCGGCATGGGACTTTACAATATCAAATCCTATTCTGATCAATTTGATATATCGTCGGAAGTTGACAAGGGAACTTTTTTAAAAATGATTATTTTACATCAAAAGTCATAGAGGTTGAATATGGAAATAGGAATGATTGCCAGTGCACTGGATCTCAAATTAGTAGCCGGCGCAGACAAGACAAATAATAACGCCACCGGTGGTTACACCGGGGATCTTTTAAGTGATGTGATGGCCAATGCCCGTGAAGGAGACATCTGGATTACGAGGCAGGTTCATCAAAATATCGTTGCCGTCGCCACCCTGAAAGATCTTGCCGCCATTATTCTGGTCAACTCCTGTGAACCGGCCAAGGATACGCTGGAAAAGGCCGTTAAGGAAAATGTCGTCATCATGGTTTCCAGTTTGCCGGCTTTTGAATTATCAGGCAGAATTTTTAATTTACTGAATTCATCAAAATAATTTTTTGAAATTATTTTAAGGCTCCGGCTCCGCCAGATTGGACGTCATCCCGGGACACTATGCTGAAAGCTTTTAATTGTGACCTGCATATGCACACCTGCCTTTCCCCCTGCGCTGAACTGGATATGCATCCGCGGCTTCTTGTCGATAAAGCCATCTCCGCAGGTCTGGATATTATTGCCATTTGCGATCACAATGCCTCTGAAAACATTCCCTACGTCATCAAAGCTTCTCAAGGGACAAAAATAAAAATATTCCCCGGGATGGAAATAACCACCAGCGAAGAAGTGCATTTTGTCGCCTTGTTTGATTGCTTGAACGATTTAGCCGGTCTTCAGGAATTCATTTACCAGCACCTGCCGGGAACAAACGATGAAGACCGTTTTGGCGTTCAGGCTATCGTCAATGAATATGGAGAAGTTGAAGGATTAAGCGATAAGTTACTCATAGGTGCCACGGATATTCCCCTCAATGAGTTATTGGATTATGTCCACCGGCAGAACGGACTGGCGATTGCTTCGCACATCGACCGGGAGAGTTTCAGCGTGTTAAGTCAGCTTGGATTTATTGATGAAAGTATTCATTTTGATGCGCTGGAAATAACGCCTTCGACAGGTTTTCAAAAGGCCAGAGCGATGTATCAGGATCTGAATCATTATACTTTTATCATGTCTTCCGATGCACATTTTATAAAGGATATCGGCAAAACCATGACAAAAATTATGATGGCAGAGCCGACACTGGCGGAATTAAGAATGGCTTTTGCCAAACAACACGGCCGCCACGTTGTGGAATAATTTATGCTGGAACTTGCCGCTCATATTCTGGACATCGCCGAAAACTCTGTTCGTGCCGGCGCCTCATTGGTCGAAATAACCATTATTGAGGACGAAGAAAAAAATATATTCTCTATCGAAATTAATGACAACGGCTGCGGCATGACGGAAGAAGAAATCAAAAAAGTCTTCGATCCTTTTTACACGACCAAAAAAGTCCGCAGGGTGGGACTGGGCGTTCCGCTGCTTTCCGATGCCGCTCAAAGAGCCGGCGGCGATCTTCGTTTGACATCCGTCAAAGGCAAGGGAACCAATCTTAAAGTCACTTTTGAGTTAAATCATATCGACCGGCAGCCGCTGGGTGATATTGTCGGCACATTAATTATTCTTATTGCCGGTAATTGTAACGTTGATTTCCTCTACCGACACAGGCATAACGACCGTCAATTTGAGCTGGACACAAGAGATATCCGTAAAGAAATCGGTGACATACCAGTAAATCATCCTGAAATATTAAAGTATATCCGTTCGCTACTGGAAGAAGAAAAATATTAAATAAAATATGTTGATTTTATCCCAAAACATTGGCATAGTGACCACCGGTTTTATAGTGACTGACGGTTCTACAAAGGAACGTTTCGGGTACGAAAATCAAGGATGCGATGGATTCATCCTTAAAAAAATAAATAGGGGATTTTTTAATACGATCAAATCGAATCTGAATGTCCCCAAAGTTTAAGAATGGAGGAGGAACGTGAATGAAGTCGGAAGATACTGAACTTTTAAAAGAATTTACGCCAGAACAGGTAGATCAACTCAATAAGATTATCAGTAAGCACAAAGGCAAACCGGGCAGCTTAATCCCGGTGCTCGAGGAAGCGCAGGTTTGTCTGGAATATCTGCCTATGTCGGTACAGAAAAAGATAGCCACAGGGCTGAATCTGCCTTTGAGCCGGGTTTACGGCGTGGTCACTTTTTACTCATTTTTCACCATGACCCCGCGCGGCAAACACACCGTTCGAGTATGCCTCGGAACCGCCTGCTACGTACGCGGCGGCAAAGCCCTTACCGAGACCCTGCAGAAGGAATTCGGTGTGAAGGAAGGTGAAACAACGCCGGACAGACTGTTTACTCTGGAGTCGGTCCGCTGTCTGGGGGCCTGTGGTCTCGGACCGGTTGTTGTTATTGACGAAGACGTTCATGGCCGCGTCAAGCCAGCCAAAATCAAAGAAATATTAGCCCAATATTCATAAAAAACATTTAAGCCGGGAGGAAAACGCAAATGGCGAAATTAACAATAGATGATTTAAAAAAGATTAAAGAAAAAGTTCACAAGGAAATGTCCCTGCGTGACGGCGATCGTCGCGTCAAAGTGACCGTGCACATGGGAACATGCGGTATCGCTTCAGGTGCCAAAGAAGTTATGGATAGTCTGTTGCAGGAAATAGAAGCGGCCGGCGCCAATGATGTTTTCGTCACCACGTCCGGATGCATGGGGTTATGCAGCCGTGAGCCTCTGGTGACCGTCGAGATAATCAATCAGGAACCCATCAAATACGAATACATGAATCCTAATAAGATGAGACAGGTTTTTAAAAGACATATTTTGCAGGGAGAAATTCAGACACCGTTCGTATTGGCCAAAGGTTCTGAAGTAATAAAATAATTATTGATCATTCTATCGCTTGGAAGAACGATGATTTCTTAAGGAGGACGTAGGGTAAATGAAAGTTTTACGCGCACACTTATTGATCTGTGGAGGTACCGGATGTCAGGCTTCCGGCAGCCCCGCGGTTAAAAAAGCTTTACTGGAAGAGCTGGGTAAGAGAAAACTGGCTGACGAAATAAAAGTTGTAGAAACGGGGTGTAACGGTTTTTGCGCTCTGGGACCGATCATGGTTGTTTATCCCGAAGGTATCATCTACATTAATCTCAAACCGGAAGACATGCCGGAGCTGGTTGAGGAACACTTAATAAAAGGTCGAACCGTTTCAAGACTCCTGTATCGGGAACCATCAACCGATGAAATCATTCCCACCATGCAGGACATCCCTTTCTTCGCTCATCAGGAATTAAGGGTTCTGAAGAACAGAGGCTTGATCGATCCCGAAAAAATTGAAGAATATATCGCCCGTGACGGCTATGCCGGTCTGGCCAAAGCCCTGACGGAAATGTCTCCCGAACAGATCGTTCAGGAAATTCTGGATTCCGGATTAAGAGGACGCGGCGGAGCCGGTTTTCCCACAGGGTTGAAATGGAAATTCGCCGCCCAATCCAAGAGCGATGTTAAATATGTATTGTGCAATGCTGATGAAGGCGACCCGGGCGCTTTTATGGACAGAAGCGTGCTGGAAGCCGATCCGCATGCGGTTCTGGAAGGCATGGTCATCGCGGCCAAAGCCATTGGTTCATCCCAGGGTTATATTTACTGCCGTGCCGAGTATCCGCTGGCCATTCATCGTTTGAATGTCGCCATTGATCAGGCCAAGAAAGCAGGCTTGCTGGGGAAAGATATTCTGGGCACCGGTTTTAATTTCGATTTGGAAATTTATCAGGGCGCCGGAGCGTTCGTCTGCGGTGAAGAAACCGCTCTGATGACCTCCATTGAAGGCAAACGCGGCATGCCCCGTCCGAGACCGCCCTTCCCCGCGGTTGCCGGTTTGTGGCAGAAGCCCAGCATTCTGAATAATGTGGAAACGCTGGCCAACGTCGGTCAGATTATTTTACGCGGAGCCAAGTGGTACACTTCCGTCGGTACGGACAAGAGCAAGGGAACAAAAGTATTCGCTCTCACCGGCGATGTCAACAACGTGGGCTTGGTGGAAGTTCCCATGGGAACCAAACTGGGCACCATCGTTTATGATATCGGCGGCGGCATTCCCAAAGGCAAAAAATTCAAGGCCGCCCAGCTCGGCGGTCCCTCCGGCGGTATGATTCCCATTCAGCATCTGAACGCTCCGGTTGATTACGAAAAAGTCGTGGAACTCGGCGCGATCATGGGCTCCGGCGGTTTGATCGTTATGAACGAAGATAAATGCGCCGTGGACATGGCCAGATTCTTCATGGATTTCTGCCAGGATGAATCCTGTGGCAAATGCACGCCCTGCCGCGAAGGAACAAAGCGCATGCTGGAAATCCTGACCAATATCACCCAGGGCAAAGGCAAAGAAGGCGACATTGAACTGCTGGAAGAAATGGCCGGCGTCATCAAGAACGCGGCTCTGTGCGGCCTGGGACAAACCGCTCCCAATCCGGTATTAAGTACCCTCCGGTATTTCCGCAAAGAGTATGAGGACCATATTCGTAATCATCGCTGCAGCGCTGCCGTTTGTTCAGCCATGTTTAAATCACCCTGTCAGCACACCTGCCCGATTGAAATGGACATTCCTTCCTACATCGCGCTGGTCAGAGCGGGACGATTTGAAGACGCTTACAAGATTTTATTACAGACCAATCCCTTCCCCTCCGTTTGCGGAAGAGTCTGCGATCACAAGTGTCAGACCAAATGCCGTCGCGGCAACATGGACGAACCGATCGCAATTAAGTTCCTGAAGAGATTCATTACCGACAACGCACCGCGTCCCAAGATCGGACCGGTTGAAGTCAGCAGAAAAGAAAAAATCGCCGTAGTGGGCGCTGGACCTGCCGGTCTAACCGCAGCCCGCGATCTCGCTCTGCGCGGTTACAAAGTCACCGTGTTTGAAGAACTTCCGAAACCCGGCGGTATGCTTTACTGGGGTATTCCTTCCTACCGTCTGCCACGCAATATTCTCGATGGTGAAATTGACGATATTCGAGCACTCGGTGTGGACATCAAACTGAACACCCGCGTGGGCAAAGACATTACCTTTGCCAAGCTGGAAAAAGAATTTGACTACATCTATCTGGCCACCGGCGCTCACAAGAGCCAGAAGATGGGCGTTCCCGGCGAAGATTTGAAAAATGTTTTCGGCGGTGTCGAGTTCCTGCGCGATTTCAATGCCAATGAAGAGAAATGGCTCAAAGGTAAAAATTCTCTGGGCAAGAAAGTCGTCGTTATCGGCGGTGGAAATTCCGCGATTGACGCGGCCCGTGTCGCGCTTCGCCTGGGATCCGACGTCACCATATTATACAGACGTTTAAAACAGGATATGCCAGCGGCTGAAGAAGAAATCAAGGCCGCTGAAGAAGAAGGCATCAAGATTGACCTGCTGGTTGCTCCACTGAAAATTGACGGCACCAAAGGCAAGGTTTCTTCCATTACCTGTCAGCGCATGAAACTGGGTGATTTCGACAACAGCGGTCGCAAGAGACCGGTTCCTGTCGAAGGTTCCGAGTTTACGCTGGACGTTGACGCGGTCATCGCGGCGATCGGCCAAGTGCCGGATATGAGCTTCCTGGATGCCAAGAAAGGCGTCGGCGTCAATAAGTGGGATTGTTTTGAGGTCGGTAAAGTTTACAAATCCGGGACAGCCAATCCCCGTTATTTCGCCGGCGGCGACGCGGCCACCGGTCCGGATACGGTCATCGCGGCCATTGCTGCCGGACACCAGGCAGCCGATGATATCGATGCCGCAATCCGCAAGGCCAACGGCGAGCCCGCTTATGAGAAACCGGCTAAAGAGAAAATTGATGTACCTCTGGAAATTGATGAAGAAACCGTCGAGGCACCTCAGATGGTCATGCCGGAAATGCATCACGACACCCGCAAGACGAGTTTTGTGGAAGTGGAATTGGGTTTCAAACCCGAGGATGCCATCAAGGAAGCCTGCCGCTGCCTGCGTTGTGACGCTGAACTTTAGAATTGAGTCGTTTTATGGAGTACGATTATGTCCAAAAATGTCAAACTGACTATTGATAACAAAGAAGTAGAAGTTGCGGCGGGAACCACGATTCTGGAAGCCGCCCGCAGTATCGGTATCAAAATCCCCACGCTCTGTGCGTGGACGGAAAGAAAACACACACCTGGCGCCTGCCGGGTTTGCATGACCGAAGTGGAAGGTCAGCGCAGTCTGATCGCCTCCTGTGTTTTTCCCGTAGCAGAAGGCATGGTGGTGCGCACCAATACGGAGAAAGTCCGTCAGGCCAGAAAAATGGTCGTCGAACTGCTCCTGGCCAACCATCCGCAGGAATGCAATTTCTGCGTGAGAAACGGCAGCTGTGAACTGCAGAAAGTCGCCGAATTTGTCGGTCTCAAGGAAGTCCGTTTCGATTACACGCAATTCCCGAAGGAAGGCATGATCGACCGGTCCAGTCCTTCCATCGTGCGCGACAGTCGCAAATGCATTGAATGTCATCGTTGCATTACCGTATGCGAAGAAGTGCAGACGGTCAGTGTTTTAACGCCGGCCAACCGCGGCAGCAAAGTCAAGGTTGTTCCGGCATTCGATCTGCCTTTGATCGAATCCAACTGTGTCACCTGCGGCCAGTGTATCCTCGTCTGCCCCGTCGGCGCTCTTTACGAAAAGGATGATGTGGATGCTGTTTGGAAGGCGCTGCAGGATCCGACCAAACACGTGATCGTGCAGGAAGCTCCGGCGATTCGCGCCGCTCTGGGCGAAGAGTTCGGCATGGCTCCGGGGACGCTGGTCACCGGCAAGATGATTGCCGCCTTGAGAAGATTGGGCTTCGATAAAGTATTCGATACCAACTTCACAGCCGATCTGACCATTATCGAGGAAGGCAACGAGTTGCTCAAAAGAGTCAAGGAAGGCGGAACGCTGCCGATGATCACATCGTGCAGCCCCGGCTGGATCAAGTTCTGCGAGCATTTCTATCCCGAACTGCTGGGCCATTTGTCAACCTGTAAATCCCCGCAGCAGATGTTCGGCGCGCTGGCCAAAACCTATTACGCGGAAACGGCGGGTATAGATCCGAAAGATATCGTTTCAGTCTCGATCATGCCCTGCACCGCCAAGAAGTTTGAAGCCCAGCGTCCGGAAATGAACAGCAGCGGATTCCGTGATGTGGATTACGTTCTGACCACCCGTGAACTGGCACGGATGATCAAAGAAGCCGGCATCGATTTTGAAACCTTGGCCGATGAAGATTATGATGCCCCCATGGGTGAGTACACCGGAGCGGCGACAATTTTCGGCGCCACCGGCGGCGTTATGGAAGCGGCATTGCGTACCGTTTACGCGGTGGTTACCGGCCAGAATCTGCCCAGCCTGGACATTACCCCTGTCCGCGGTCTGGAGGGCGTCAAAGAAGCCTCTGTGGAAGTCGGTCCTTTGGGAAAAGTAAAAATCGCCGTAGCCCACGGCCTGGGTAACGCCCGCAAATTGATGGATTTGATCCGTGACGGTAAGGCAGATTATGTTTTCATTGAAGTCATGTGCTGCCCCGGCGGTTGCATTTCCGGCGGCGGTGAGCCCATTCCGACAAATAATGATATTCGAGTCCTTCGCTCCTCCGCTCTTTATAAAGATGACGGAAAGGTTCAGAAGAATCGTCAGTCACACGAAAATGAATCGGTGAAAAAGCTGTATGATACATTCCTGAAGAAACCCCTGGGGCATAAGTCACACGAGCTTTTGCACACCAAGTATGTCAAAAGAGGAACGGAAGTGCCTCATAAGAAAGATGAATAATCTTTTTTACCGGTTCCTATTTTCTTAAACATAAAAAGAGGTTTGTTCTTACGGGGGCAAACCTCTTTGTCTTTATAGATTTTATGATGTCAAAAAGAGTTGAACATGATTTTCTGGGAACTCTCGAAATTCCCGCCGATGCCTACTGGGGAATTCATACGCAACGGGCTCTTGAAAATTTTCATATTAGTCGATCAAAAGTGAATCCTGCTCTCATCAAGGGACTGGCTCTGGTGAAAAAAGCCTGCTGCCTGGCCAATACCGAAACAGGATTTTTGTCCGCCCAAAAATCTCAGGCGATTGCGGAGGCCTGCACTGAAATCGCTGCCGGAGCAATACCGGATCAGTTTCCTTTGGATGCGCTGCAGGGCGGCGCCGGAACGTCAACGAATATGAACCTCAATGAGGTCATCGCCAACCGTGCCATAGAAATTTTGGGCGGCGCCAGAGGCGATTATTCGATCATTCATCCCCTCGAAGACGTTAACCTTCATCAATCCACCAATGATGTTTATCCGACAGCCATAAAAATAGCTGCGATTTTCAAATTGCGGGATTTATCAGAAGCCGTTTCCCATGTGCAGGGCGCCTTTCAGGAAAAGGAAAAAGAGTTTGCCGATATTGTCAAACTGGGCAGAACGGAGTGGCAGGACGCTGTTCCGATCACACTCGGAGCGGAATTCTCCGCCTTTGCCGAGGCGTTTTCCCGTGACCGCTGGCGGACATTCAAATGCGAAGAGCGACTGCGTGTGGTGAATATCGGCGGAACAGCCGTGGGAACGGGGCTTACCGCGCCACGCGATTATATTTTTCTGGTCATCGAAAAGCTGAGGGACGTCACCGGATTGGGACTTGCCCGCGGCGAACATGTTATGGGGGAAACAGCCCATGCCGACGCTTTCGCGGAGGTATCCGGCATCCTCAAGGCTCACGCCGTCAATCTGATTAAAACAGCCGGCGACCTGCGCTTAATGAATTTTTTGGGAGAGATAAAACTGCCTCCATTGCAGGCCGGATCTTCCATCATGCCCGGCAAAGTTAATCCGGTTTTGTGTGAGGCGGCCATCCAGACCGGCATCAAGGTCATCGCCCATGATGGTATCATTACTGATACGGCATCGCGGGGCACACTCCAGATTAATGAATTTCTCCCGCTACTCGCGCACGCGCTGCTGGAATCGCTGGACCTGCTGATCAACATCAACGGACTGTTTGCCGCTCATGTACGCGGCATTACGGCAAATCCGCAAAAATGCGCGGACGATTTCAATGCCAGCCCCATGATCATCACGGCTCTCCTGCCTGTCATCGGCTATGAAAAAGCGACGCGGCTCATAACGGAATTTTCGTCCGGCGATGGAAAAAATATGCGACTGTTTTTGGAAGATAAACTGGGCAAAGAACTGATTGACAGCGTTCTGTCACCCTATCAGTTAACGGCATTGGGCTATAAGGATAAAAAATAATGGATAACACACCGAAGGGAAACCGTTTGCACATCGCGCTGGTGGGACGCACCAACGTCGGCAAATCCAGCCTGCTGAATTTGATGCTGGGTCAGGATATCGCCATAACCTCTCCCGTCGCCGGAACCACGACGGATGTCGTGGAAAAAGCCATGGAACTTTTGCCCTTGGGTCCCGTTCTTTTTCTGGATACGGCCGGTCTTGACGATGTTTCGGAATTATCCGGCGCTCGACTGAAAAAGACAGCCAGGGTTTTTGATCGCGCTGATGTGATGATTCTGGTCACAGAAGCCGACACCTGGACCGATTTTGAAGAGTCGGTTTTATCGGAATCGAAAACGCGCAACATTCCCACATTGATTGTTATCAATAAAATTGATCTGAACCAACCTTCAGATGATCATTTAAAATTTCTCGGCCAGAAATCAAACTGGATTCTGACTGTTTCCTGCAATGATGAATCAAAGCGCCAGAGCTATCTGGAGAATTTAAAGATTCAGTTGCTTGCAACTGCCCCGGCTGATTTTATCGGCACACCCACGCTGATCGGCGATCTTCTTCCGCCGGGCGGATTAGCCATCCTCGTCGTGCCCATTGATTTGCAGGCTCCCAAGGGAAGACTGATATTGCCGCAGGTGCAGACGATACGCGATATTCTGGACAATGATGCTTCAGCACTGGTCGTTAAGGAAAGAGAACTGGCTTCGACACTGGCCAACCTGAAAAATCCACCCGCCATTGTTGTCACCGATTCACAGGCTATTTTAAAGGTTACAGCCGATGTGCCTAAAGAAATTCCGGTCACGACCTTCTCCATTCTTTTTGCCCGTCAAAAATCCGATTTGTCCGTGATGGCCGCAGGAGCGGCAGCCATTGACAATCTTCAGCCCGACGACAAAGTCCTTATTGCGGAAGCCTGCTCGCACCATGCACTTGCAGATGACATCGGCAGAGTCAAGATTCCCCGCTGGCTGCGCCAGTATGTCGGAGGAGATTTACAGATTGATACCTCAACAGGTCGTGACTTTCCCGATGACCTCATGAAATATAAACTGATCATTCATTGTGGCGCCTGCATGATTAACCGCCGTGAAATGCTCAACCGTTTGCGCAAAGCTCAAGCAGCAGGAATTCCCGTAACCAATTATGGTATCGCAATATCTTTTTTACAGGGTGTACTCAAACGCAGTCTTGCGCCCTTCCCTTCGGCCCTGAATGCTTTCGAACAGCAATTTTTGAAATGATTTTTTTAATATTTCATTGACAAATACGGACTAAATAAGCTATTAATACAACGTTTTTTGAAGTAATTATCAATTAAATATTGACCTGAGAGGGAGGAAATTTCTGATCTTAAGGGAAGTCTGAAGTCCTGTGAATATAAAGGTTTGATTCTTCCCGAATCAAACCTTTTTTAATGAGCCTTAAGTTTCAGAAACACAGTATACTGAAACTTATAGAGCGAATTATCACTGAGAGGATCGAACAAGACAGTGAATCTTTAAGTATAGAAGTGCAGCAAACGACAAGCTTGCTTTATTAGATATCCGCAAAAAGAGTTTGCCCGGACGACCCCTGCATCATCGTTCATCTCTCCAACGTCAGAAAATCATTCAGGAGAAATAAATGAATAAACGCATTGGAACCGTGACAATTATTGTTACGAACAGAACCAGTCAGGCGCAAAAGGTAAATCAGATTCTCTGCGACTTCGGTGAAATAATTATCGGACGCATGGGATTGCCTTACGCGCCCGGCAATCTGCATATTATCGCGCTGATTGTCCATGCCACAACCGACGACATCGGCGCGCTCACCGGTAAACTGGGCGCACTACCCGGCGTTACCGTCAAATCGTCTCTGACAAAAGTTTAATGAGGACAGGATAACGATGAAAGATTTTATTAACGACAATCAAATTGAAGAAATTCTTGCCCAAGCGAAAAATCCCGATCCGCTGCATGTTCGCGAGATCATCAAAAAAGCATATGAATTAAAAGGTCTATCGCCCGAAGACGTCGCCGTGCTGCTGCAGACAGAAGATGATGAACTGACCGGAGAAATCCTGCGGGCGGCGCATAAAATCAAACAGGACATCTACGGCAACCGTCTTGTCTTGTTTGCGCCGCTGTATATCGCCAACCACTGTTCCAATAACTGCCTCTACTGCGGTTTTCGACGCGACAATAAAGAACTCAACCGCGTCGCGCTAACGATGGATCAGATCAGAAACGAAGTAAAAGTTCTGGAGCGTGAAGGACACAAGCGCCTGCTGATGCTCTGCGGCGAGCATCCTGCTCGTTCCTCTCTGGAATATTTTATGGAAGCAATTGAAACGGCCTATTCCGTCAAAACGGAAAAAGGCGGAGAAATCAGAAGGATCAACGTGGAAATCGCTCCGCTCGAAGTGGAAGAATACAAACGACTGAAGCAAACGGGCATCGGCACGGTTGTTTTATTCCAGGAAACCTATCATCATGAAACGTACAAAACCATGCATTCCTCCGGCCCTAAAAAAGATTATGTCAAGCGCTTGACCGCGATGCATCGCGCGCAGCAAGGAGGCGTTGATGATGTCGGCATCGGTGCCTTGTTCGGACTTTATGATTATAAATTTGAAGTTCTGGGTTTGCTGTTGCATGCCCTGCAACTGGAAAAGGACTGCGGCGTGGGACCGCATACGATTTCCATTCCGCGGCTGGAACCCGCTCTCAATGCTCCGGCGGCCATCAAACCACCCCGACCGGTCAGTGATCATGATTTCAAAAAGCTTGTAGCGATCATCCGGATGGCCGTTCCCTACACCGGCATGATTCTCTCCACCAGAGAAACCCCGGAAATGCGTGATGAAGTTTTCGCGCTGGGCATCTCGCAGATCAGCGCCGGGTCGCGCACCAATCCGGGCGGCTATCAGGAAAACTCCAGCGATGCATTCCGGGCGGCGCAATTTAACCTGGGGGATACACGCACGCTTGATGAAGTCATTCTGGACATCACCGAACGCGGTCACATTCCCAGTTTCTGCACGGCCTGTTACCGTCTTGGACGCACAGGCAAGGACTTCATGGATCTGGCCAAACCGGGATTGATTCAAAGATTCTGCCAGACCAACGGTCTGTTCACCTTCAAGGAATATCTGCTGGATTATGCCGGCCTTGCGACCCGGGAAGCCGGAGAGAAATTAATTCAAAAAATGCTGAATGAATCCTTTAAAACAAACCGCAAAAAAATCGTCAGCGACAGGCTGAAAAAAATCGAGGCAGGCGAACGAGATGTCTATATCTGACCACATTGAGCGGCTGCTGTTAAAGGCGGAAATAGGAAAACCCCTGAGCAGGGAAGACCTTATCCAATTACTAAAAATGCCGGCCGCCTGCGAGCCGGATCTTTTCGCAACGGCCGACCGGGTACGGCAGCAGCAGGTTGGCGATGAAATATTCCTGCGCGGCATTATTGAATTTTCCAACCACTGCGAACGTAACTGCCTCTATTGCGGACTGCGCAAAGGGAACACGAAACTCAGCCGCTACCGGATGTCCGATGACGACATTGTCTCCACAGCCGAAAAAATAAAAAACACCGGCATCCCCACCGTGGTCCTCCAGTCTGGAGAAGATTCTTTTTACAAAGCGGACGTGATCTGCCGGCTGATCGAACGAATAAAAATGGAAACGGATGCGGTAATCACCCTATCCATCGGGGAAAGAAGCCTTGACGATTATCGTTCGTTTCACCAGGCGGGTGTCAACCGGTATCTCCTCAAGCATGAAACCGCTTCACCGGAACTTTACAAGTTTCTGCGTCCCGGCTGTCAACTGGACAAGCGTATTCAATGCCTGCAACGCCTGAAGCAACTGGGGTTTGAAACCGGCACGGGAAACATGGTGGGCTTACCCGGACAGACACCGGAAATACTCGCCGATGATCTGATGATCATGAAAATGCTTGATGCCGACATGTTGGGCATCGGCCCGTTTATCTCTCATCCCGACACGCCGCTGGCCGGCATTGAAAACGACGGTATCGGACTGACGCTGCGTGTTCTGGCCGTTGCCCGGTTGCTGACACGCAACACCAATATTCCGGCGACGACTGCGCTGGCCTCTCTTCATCCGCAGGGACGTCTTCTGGCGCTGCTGTCCGGAGCCAACGTCGTCATGCCGGATTTTACGCCGGAAAGATATAAAAAGCTCTATGATATCTATCCCGGAAAAACAGACACCGGATCGGCACAGGACATCCTCGAAACGTTAAAACAGGATATTCATTCCATAAGCCGGGACATCAATTTTTCCACGGGATATCGTCAGAAGAATCAATTTCCGGAGACAGTTCATTAAGATTCAAAATGCCGCGATCTTAAAAAACCATTTTTTTCACGACCAGTCCTTTAATCTTTTTAAGCTTCTTTTCCATGGTCAGAATGTCAGTATCATCCCCGCACGTATCCAGGATAAGCAAACCCAGCGGAGAACAGGTTTTTTTCGACACCTCATGCAGTCCGAGACGTGTTCTGATGTTGCACCCGTAATCGGTCAGAATCTGCTGAACAACGGGAACGTCCTTCAGACAATCCGTCACCTCAATACCCAGAACTATTCTTTTCGACATGATAAACGTCCATCATTTGGTTATATTGACTCATGTTCAAACTAAAAATTATCATGTCCGGTAACACAATAATTATTGAATCAATTTCTTGAACTTAAATGCCGATTCCCAGTCCGATATTCTGATTTCACAGTCTTAAATTGTATAAGTTAGTGAACTTATTCATGACTTACGATTCTTAAAATATATTAAAAAAAACACTACTTTATGTTTGACAAATTCTCTGATTGCGGCTATAAGCCGCAGTCAAAATGTGCCCAGTATTCGTCCGGCTATGATGAGTTAAACGATAACGAAAATCTACATGGTCATATTGGGAAAACATCTTAAGTATAAATAAATCTGTAATAAATTTTAAATTAGAGAGGGAAAAATTTATGGCAAATGAAAATTTAGAAAGTAAGAGGTGGTTGCTCGCTATTGCGGGTGTCGTTATCATGCTGATTTTGGGCACAGTTTACGCCTGGTCAGTTTTTGTCAAACCCATTGCGGCGGCCCAAGGTTGGGAAGTGAAGGTTGTATCGAGAGTTTTCATGCTGATTATCGGTGTCATCGGCGTTTCTGCGGCATTCGGCGGTACTTTGGTGGATAAGAAAGGCCCCCGATTTGTCGCCATACTGGGAGCATGTTTCTATGGCGTTGGTGTTTTGCTGGGTGGCGCAGCACTGCATGCCGGTAATTTCATGTTTCTTCTTCTGGGTTACGGTGTCATCGGTGGTATAGGCAATGGTCTTGCATACGTTGTCCCCATCGCAACTTTGATTCGCTGGTTTCCGGATAAACGCGCGATGATCACGGGACTGGCCGTTATGGGATTCGGCTTCGGTGCGTTCTTTATCGGTAAGATAATACCTGGCCTGATCAATAACGTGGGGGTAGCCAATGCATTCCTTATCCTCGGAGCCGTATATCTTATTTTCAATTTACTGGCATCCATGACTCTTAAAAATCCTCCTGCAGGATGGCTCCCCAAAGGTTTCACACCTCCTGCTACAACTGTTAGCGCGGCCGATTCATTTGCCTGGGCTGAAGCAAAGAAAACCCGCCAGTGGTACATGCTCTGGTGCATGCTCTTCTTGAACGTTACCGCCGGTATGGGTCTTTTATCCAAACTTTCTCCCATGGCACAGGAAGTTATTAAATTAGCGAAAGGCATCGAGGATCCGGCACAGCTGGCCGTTCTGGGCGGCAGTGTTCTGGCCTGGGCCTCCATTTTCAACGGGTTGGGCCGCCTTTTCTGGGCCAAAGTTTCTGACATGATCGGACGCAAAGGCACTTATATGGTGATGTTCCTCACACAGGCTCTTCTGTATGTTTATCTACCACAAATCAGCAGTGTTTTGATCTTTACGATCATCGCCTGTTATTTGCTGTCCTGCCTCGGTGGCGGTTTTGCCGTCATGCCGGCCTTTGCGGCTGACTCTTTCGGCCCGACTAACATCGGCAAAATCTACGGTTTCCTGCTGACAGCATGGGGTGCGGCGGGTGTCGTTGGCGGCTTTGTTTTCGCGGAATTCAACAAAGAACAGTCTCTCTATACAGCAGCAGGCTGTCTGGTACTTGGGTTTGTCATTGCCCTGCTGTTTAGCAGACCGAAAAACGTGTCAGAATATAGATAACAACTTCATTCTGGTTATTAAAAGCGCCGATAGTTTATCGGCGCTTTTTTTTGCCTTGTATTTACAAATAATCTTACCTTCCTAAAATACTTGACAGCCCTTAAGGCTTTCTGGTATCAAAAAGTCAATGGTGATGGAGTTCACCTTTAACCGCCTCTGTTGCTAATAACTCCTGCGGAACATATAATCTGTAGGAGTTATTTTATGGGTCATTTTACAATAAATCAAATATCCCTGTCTGATATCCGTTTACTTCTAGAAAATATTGCCGACGCATGCAGTCGTTTCCAAATGGTTTCTCTAACGCGACAGTTGGAGGCGGCACAGACACTACTTACAGAAAATCCGCCCATTGATGTTGCCGTCATGGGTCAGTTCAAGGCAGGCAAAAGTTCTTTTCTCAACAGCCTGATCGGGCAATCAATATTACCTGTCGGTGCCATACCCGTAACGACTGCCATAACACGCCTTCAGTATGGAGAAACTGAGCGCCTGCTGGTCAGACATTTTGACGGCACTGTAACTGAGGCTCCCCTGACCGACATTGCTGAATTCACCTCAGAAGCCCAAAACCCGGGTAATGCTAAGAATGTTGCCATTGTGGATATTGAATTGCCCTCTCTTCAAAAATATCCTGGTATCAGATTGGTAGATACGCCGGGATTGGGCAGTATTTTTAAATATCATGAAGCCACGTCGGAAAGTTGGCTGCCTGCCGTGGGTACCGCGCTTCTTGCCGTCAGTTCCGACAGGCCACTGTCTCAGAATGATCTGGAGCTGATCAGAGAACTGACCAGCCATACACCCAATATTATATTACTGCTAACCAAATCCGATCTGCTTTCACCAGATCAACAGCAGGAAGTGCTTAATTTCTTCAAGGAGACTCTGCAACGTGAACTGCATCGGGACATGCCGGTTTATATGTATTCTGCGGTGAATCAAACGGATGTTTACCGGCAAAAAGTGGAAAACGAAATTCTGAAGACCATGACGAATAACCGCGATTTTGAGTTTTTACGAATACTCCAGTACAAGGTTCTTTCTTTATCCAGGAGCACGCTCAGTTATTTGAAAATAGCATTGAATTCATCCTTGCAGGCGGACACAAACCGCGAAAACCTACGTGCCCAAATTATCAATGAAAGAGTTAATGAATCTTTGATGCTTGATGAACTGGGTATTATTTCACGAGAACATCAGCGTCAAACACGCTCCATGATTGAAACCTATCTGGAAAAATTTAGAGTGCCGCTTACGAAAAAAGTCATGCGGCAACTGGCAGATGAGTTGCCTGAATGGAAAGGCAACTTGTGGAAACTTTCCCGCGATTACGAGACGTGGGTATCAGAAAAACTGTCCAAAGAAATGCGAACCATTTCCAAGACCGAGCATACGCATTTTATGGGAACCTTAAAAAAAGCTCATGCAGGATTCTCAAGGGCACTGGAATCTTTCCGCAAGTTTCTCGGCGATAATATTGAAAACGTGCTGGGTGTAAAACTGGCGGAAGTTGACTGGAAAATTGATGTCATCGAACCCGACCATCCGGATATTTCTTTTACGAAAACTTTTGATATCCATCTTGATTTAATTTGGTTTCTTATTCCGATGATAGTTTTCCGGAAGATATTTGAACGACACTTTATTGACGGTATACCGAAGGAAGTGGAAATTAATCTATCCCGTCTGGCTTACCAGTGGGAGAAGAGTGTTAATAATGCCATTGAGGAAATGCGCGTTCAAGCCATCAACTACATCCATGAAGAACTTTCAACAATAGAGGCGCTGATTTCCAGCACCCATGGGAAAACCGACGAGATCAAACAGCTTATTGCTCATGTAGAAAAGCTGTCAGAAAATATCACCGAAAATAAATTCATTAAACAACAAATTAAAATATAAAAATCATAAGATGATTACTCAACATCTTATTATGATGTTATAAAAATCCAGAGTGTTTGCGAATTTTTTAATCTCGTAATTTATGCATGCAGGATACTTAAAATGCCAACACATTATTACTGCCCGAATTGCTGGAAAGAAATCAATGACAAAATATTAACATGCCCTCATTGTGGTCACGACCTGAGTCAACAGCAATCTTTCACCTATGTAGAAAAGCTTATTCATGCTCTTCGTCATCCCATCCCCGAAAAACGAATGATGGCCGCGCAACTGCTCGGTGATTTACGATGCAAAGAGGCATTATCCGTATTTGCCGAGATACTTAAAAAAGAAAGTGATTATTATTTCATCACAGAAATTATTCTCGCCATCAATAAAATAGGCAGTGAGGACGGCATAGCCATATTGTTGTCGTTGCGGGAACATTCGTCTTCCCTGGTGAAGAAACTTGTTGATGAAATATTGAAGGAACACCATGGCAGAAAACAATCATCTTTCTAATGAAAAATGGCTCAACCGCAACGTATTCGCTTTTGGATTAACCAGTCTGCTGAGTGATTTCTGCCATGAGATGGCGACAGCAGTTTTACCGCAATTTATACAAGCCATCGGCTCCAGCGCTGCCATACTGGGAACGATTGAGGGCGTTGCGGACGCATTATCCAGCCTTACCAAACTGGGAGCCGGCTTCCATAGTGACAAAATCGGACACCGCAAAGGCTGGACTGTTATCGGCTATTTGCTCACCGCTGTGTCCAAAACCATTTTCGCTTTTGCCGTGGCCTGGCCGCTGATTTTTTTTGGTCGCGTTATGGGTTGGCTGGGACGTGGCATCCGCGGACCATTGCGCGACGCAATGCTTGCCGAATCTGTTTCTCCGCAAAACCGCGGCAAGGCATTTGGCTTTCACCGCGCTTCTGATACACTTGGCGCGATTTTGGGTCCGATGGCTGCCTTTGGTATGCTTACATGGATGAGCCGCTCCCCCCACATTGCTGATTATTTCAGCATATGGTTTCCGAATTTTGCCAATGAACCCGGCTCTGAATACAGGCTTATTTTTCTTTTAACGCTCATTCCCGGCCTTCTATCTGTTGTTACGCTTGCATTTCTGGTCAGGGAAAAAAGGCGTGCACCCAACCATGCCCTGAGTTTCTGGAAGGCGATAAAATCAATGCCGCCAAACTACCGTGCGTTTCTTCTTGCTGTCGGACTTTTTGGAATGGCTGATTTCGCGCCGACACTGATGATTCTACGCGCGTCAACCACGCTAACTTCACAGATGGGTATTCTGGAAGCGGCGCGTTTTGCTGCGTTGTTGTATATTATTCGCAACATCACTTATGCTGCGGCATCTTATCCCATAGGATCATTCAGTCATTTATTTTCACGCAGTAAATATCTGGCAGTTGGTTACGGTATCGCGGTGGTCACATTTTTAGGATTTGCATTTGCCATGCCGTCACTTTCTTGGTTTGTGGTCATTTTTATTCTTTCGGGAATATTTATCGCGTGGGAAGATACGATAGAAGGCATTGCCGTGCGGGATTATGTCGGTGACGATATCGCCGGAACCGCCTATGGCGTGATGGGTGTGGTGAACGGCATTGGCGATCTGGTATCCAGTATTGTAGTCGGTTTTCTCTGGACGGCTGTCGGCGGAACATGGGGATTTGTTTACGCAGCCGTAATTGGACTGGCCGGAACAATACTCATGCTACGTGTTCCAAAAGCAGCACTCGTTAAATGAAGAGCATCGATGCTTATGATAGTAAATAACATTCTATCTACACATGGGGCGGTTTTATGATTTTTGTCGGACGCAAAAATGAAACACGGCAAATCATGGATGATTTAAAAAAAGGACAAAACATCATCCTTCATGGGAAATATGGCATGGGAAGAACCAGTCTCATAAATCATGTTGCCCAACTCATGCATCATCAATGGAAGTTTGTCTTCATTGATTTCAGTCAGACACCCGGTCAGATGAGTAAATCCGTCATGAAAGCTCTGGGGCTTCCCCGAAAATTAAAACAAAGTGATAAGATCATGGGATACAAATCCATGCGTTATCGCATTGCCAACGTGACTTTAAAAAAAGGAGTTAAAGTTGTCATTGTTTTGGATAATGTCGCAAAAATGACTGCTGCCAAGAAATTATTCCTCCGTTATCTTGTTCTGGAGCAGCGTTTTCAGTTTATTGCCATTGTGGAACATTTTCTGACACAGAAAGAATTACTGGAACTGAGGGTACAGCTCATGCCGTCAACGACAATCAATCTTCGATATCTGGAATGTATTGATGTTGAAAATTTTCTACTGACTTTTTCCAATCAAAATAGCCTGGCTTGGACGGAAGATCACATCAGGAATCTTGCTTCGTTAACGTTCGGTTACCCTTTGGGTATAGTTGAAATGCTTAAGAAGAAGAAAGGACTCTACAATAATGCGTGATGAAACAATACATGATGATCAATTAGCCAAGGATCTCCAAACACGCAATTGCCCTGTTTGTAACAAAATATGGGACAACGTCATGAACTTCTTTTCCTCCTGGGGTTATTCATTGGCAAACGATGAAGAAACACAAAAAGAAAATGCCGATTTTCTAGGAATATGCCCCTTTCATACATGGCAATTGGCTTCCATTGCGTCACCGCAGGGCATTTCTTCGGGGTATGAAGCATTAGTGAAGCGGATTTCCAAGGAGTTATACAGATTATCCGTATCCTTAGAAAATCCTTGTCAGCAGCTCTCAACCATTATCATCGGCCGCGATCATTGCCGTATATGTGCACTTACAAGAGAGACGGAAGGTGATTATATAAAAAGATTGGCTTCATTTTTAACCGTTGAAGACAACAAAAACATTTACTTGTCTTCCAATGGCCTATGCTTGCGCCATTTGAGCAAATTATTGATCATATCGAATACAGATATGAAAAAAGTTTTACTAAAGCATGCGGCTTCACGTTTTCGTGATTGGGCGGAAGATATGAATCAATTCAGTTTAAAACATAAAAATTTGCAACGTCATCAGTGCAGTCCGAGAGAAAACAATGCTTATCTCACTGCTTTGAATCATCTTGCGGGTGGAAAATATACCAATATTGATTACGAAAGACAATGATCCAAGGAATTTCATTATGACAGATTTAAATGAAAATCACAGACGATATTTATTGACGACCTTCAGCCATGTGGACAAACTTTTATCGGAGTTCGAGTGTATCATTGATGTTTTAATTCCGCGTTCACTATTTAAGGCATATACTAACGACGTTACTCCGGAACAGCGGGCAAAAATAGAAAAACAATGTGACGCAATCCGTCAGACCATGAAACGGATTCTCGAAGAATATGGAATTTCCCCGCCTAAGCCCGACAGAAGTGTTTTAAACGCTATCTGTACAACTTTAATTTTTGCCGATATGTCCATCGAAGAATTAAGTCCAAAGTACATGCGTGGTTTTGGAGTCGTATCAGATGCGGCAAGCGATGAATTAAAAACAATCGTCAAAGAACTGCGGACACTTTTAAAAAATATTAGAGCCAGTTTGCCGGATTAACAGGGTTTGTATCGTTTCCAATAAACTGATGGAAACCTGCAAGCCGGATTTTGTTTTTCTTTACGCGCGCGGCAGAAGAATACTTACACGCATCTTTTTCTGATTCCCACATACAGTGGAAATAAATGTTGACAAACAGATGCTTTTTTGATTACTTGCAGCCGCCGTGAAGATTCACTCTCTTTTTCGTGCGGGTGATGGGGTTCACCTTTAATTGCAAAAGAAATGCTAATGACTCCTAAAACGGATATACAAAAAAGGAGTCCTTACATGGAAAATATTTATCTAGTCGCATCTTTTTGGTTTTTCGCTGCTGTCTTATCCACCATTCTGGCCAACCGTTTGAAAATTTCAATAGCCCTGATGGAAATCATGGTTGGCACAATCATCGGGTTTGCAGCTTTTCAATTCGGTTACTTTGACAAACTATCTTTGAATGCTGACTGGCTCAAATTTTGTACCGGCGTCGGGGCCATCCTTCTAACATTTCTCGCAGGTGCCGAACTCAATCCCGATGTCATGAAAGCCAAAATCAAGGAAGTTTCCGTTATCGGGCTTGTCGGTTTTTTTGCTCCCTTCGCAGGTTGTTCCCTCATCGCCTATTATCTGATCGGATGGAACATTCGGGCAAGTTTGCTTTGCGGCATCGCTCTCTCTACAACATCCATGGCTGTTGTTTACGCGGTTATGCTCGAATACGGATTTAATAAAACCGATTATGGGAAAGGCATATTGGGATCGTGTTTCGTCAATGACTTAGGGACTGTAATCGGTTTAGGATTAATTTTTGCGCCCTTCACCTATAAAACATTCATCTTTGTTTCCGTGACAATCGCTTTAATTTTTATTTTGCCCTTGCTTACTGATTATCTCATCAAGCATTTCGCGTACAAAACAGCAGCTATTCGAGCAAAATGGATAATTTTTGTCTTATTAGCAATGAGTGTTCTTGCTTTGTGGTCCGGTAGTGAACCTGTATTACCCGCTTATGTTATAGGCATGGTTATGGCAAGAACGATGGAAAAGGACGGTCATTTTGTTCGAAGGCTAAGAACATTAACCATTGGCTTTTTAACCCCGCTGTATTTTCTTAGAGCCGGTGCCCTCGTGTCATTGCCAGCGCTGGTCGCCGCTCCCGTTATCTTTCTTGTACTTTTCGGTGGAAAAGTGATTACCAAGATATTCGGTTTGTTTCCGGTCATTTATAAGTTTCGGGAAAATAAAGGTGGAAGATGGTATTATACATTATTGATGTCCACCGGGTTGACTTTCGGAACGATTTCCGCACTGTTCGGACTTTCTCATAACATCATTTCACAGGCGCAGTATTCGTTCATTGTCGGTGCCGTTATCGCGAGCGCCGTTATACCAACTCTGATTGCCAATAAATTTTTCCTGCCCGAACATTTGCTTGAAGTTCCAGTGTTGGATGATCAGGCTCCCGACGAAAAAGATATAATTAGAAAATTATAATTCCATAATAAGTTTTTAACACCAAAAGCCCTTTCCGTCGAATTGCGGAAAGGGCTTTTTATTTTATTTGAAAATATGATAACAAGTAGAAAAAATATCTCATCAACTTATTATGAAATATTTTATTAATTCCACAACAGATTATCATCAACATGATTTGAATTCCCTGGGGTGGGAGCTGACCGTCTGCAATTCTCTGGAACCGGTTACTAGTCCCTGCCGCAAAATCCTTTCGACACCGGACTCTTTCGGCCGCCTCCTTTACCATTTTTTAAAAACAATCATTCCTCTTGATGAAATTGGTTCCGTTCTGGAAATCGGCGGCGGCATGGGATACCTGATGCGCGATTTCATGTCCTTAAATTCCCGGCTTCGCGCGAAAATGATTGATATCTCCCCTTACCTTCTGGATAAACAGAAAGAAATTCTCCAGACGCATCCTGTTGATTTCGAACTCGCCGATATTTTCATAGTTCCGTCAAAAAATCTTACCGGTTTCGATCTCGCCATCTTGAATGAAAATCTGGGCGACCTGCCGACGTTAGTCACATCACAAAATGATGCCCATGAAGGGAATATTGCTGATGTTAAGCAAAAGCTGGAGCATTTCAACAAAAAATATAATCTATCGTTGGGATTAAACGAAGATGAGCATATCAATATCGGCGCAATGGAAATGGTCGAAAAACTTTGCCTGGCCGGAATCCAATATATCTACCTGAGCGAACACAGTTGTGAAGCCGCAGTTCCCGATGGAATGAAAGATTATCTCTCTTTTCAATCCCTTGGCATCCCGGAAATGATTTCTCTGAAAGGACACAAGGAGTTTACGATTAAATTTTCCTACTTGCAGAAAATCGCTGAAATGCTAAATTACAGCACAAGGCGGGGACGTTTTGCTGATTTTCTTCCGTTGAACATCAGCGATAGAGTCAAGACCGCGTTGAGACTGACAACTCCCTATAACGATGAACAGGAAATTATACGTCAGTTTGTATATGATCTTTACAAGTACGAATATTTAATTCTCATCAAAGGAGATAATCCATGAAAATCACTACCACGACGGCAATTATTTTTCTCGTAATCAGTTTGTTTTTATCGCTTTCGTTCAATGATGCCCTCGCCTTTCGTTGCGGTATAAGACTGGTCAGTTCAGGAGACTCCAAGGCAACGGTTCTGGCAACCTGCGGAAAACCGACCTCAAAAGAAAAAAACTGTAAAGAAAATTGGATAAGTTCTAGCGACAGTAAAGCCAAAAAGAAAAAATGCGCAGAGAAGGTTGAGGTCTGGTATTACAACTGCGGCGATAATGATTTCATCTATGCCCTGACCTTTGAAGGTAATATCTTGACCGGCGAAAACACTGAAGGCCGGGGTAAGGGAAAATCCGATTGCACCGGAAAACGATAATTGTCCCTTGAAATTATCTGATTTTATGGTATCAACAGCGCATCAATTAATTCATATTTAAGAAATGATCAGGAAGAATTTAATGGATATGAAAAAAATCAGCTTGTTTATTTTACTGTTTTTTATGTTTGCGTTTCTTTTGCTTCTTGTCGGTTGCGAAAAGAATACGGAAGACACCCCCGAACCAATTTCCAGCGACTGGGTGCAATACGGCATCGATAAAGACGAAAATGTCTGGACCTACAACAGGAATTTAAATATCAAAAAAGAAGGCGATGATTATAGGGTCAGTGCCTGGGCCAAAAGGATTCTTTCCGAAAAGGGACGGGAAAAAATCATCCAGCAAATGAAATCTCAGGGAAAATCTATTGCCGGATATGAAAAACTTTCAGAAGATAAAATCCTGAATGAAGTGGACTGCAAAAACAAAAGATATAAGATTTTATCCGTCATCAGCTATGATAAGGACGGTAAGGTATTGTTTTCAGAAGATTCGAAAGAAAGCAACTGGACTTATGTTGCTCCCAATAGCAACGGTAGTATTTTTTTTAAAAAAGTCTGTCCGGAAAAGTAGAAAAATATCTTATCTTTTACTGGCTGTCCTTGATCAGCATGGTTGAAGGATCGAGCAGCAAATCTTTCGGTGCGTGATCCCCTGCTCCCCCCTTCAAGGATTTAATATAAACCTCGTCACCCTTGGTTGCCAGTTGAACCATAACATCGAATAGATCCGCTACGTGTAAAAAAGAAAGCGGAAGCCCGTTTTCCTGCGGCGGCTCGTGACGATGTGTATGAACGGTGAACCACAGACTCATCGAATACTTTTTCGCCAGTTCCTTTAACTGCACGAGTTGTCCCCGTCCAGCGTCATCAAACTTATAGCCGTCGATGATTACCATATAAGGTTTAAATATATTCTGTTCCATCAAATCAGTCAAACGCTCTTCCAGCTTCGGAGCGCTGAATCCTTCCACTTTGAAAGTCATAATAAAACGATAAGGCTGAATTTTGTCCCAATATTCATTAATCCCAGGAATACTGAACTTTTCGGCGATATCATGAAAAATTTCCTGATACCACAAATCAACCTTGCTTACCGCGTCATGGAGGCTGACGTGCAGGACAGAGTGCCCGCGCAACATCATATTTAAGGCGAGTTGAACCAGCAGTGCGGTTTTTCCTACACCGGCATGAGCCAGCACGGCACCGAATCCTCCCACCGGCAGTATATCTTCATTTTCATAACCGAGATTGATCAGCGGATTACGATAAATCATTTCTTTTTTTATCATGATAATATCCTTATACGTTAAATGGATGACATTATTTTCCCTTTTCAGGGCAACGTTGATGGTTAACATCTTATATTAATTTATAAATATACCTTTAATCTGAGTTCCTGCCTCCGCTGAAATGACAGACGTTTTATGCGGCAGACTTTTTATTCTGTGCCACTTCCAGCGCGATTTTCTCCGCGATGGATTGCGGTACCTGACGGTAAATGGCAAATTCCATGGTGAACTGAGCCTTGCCCTGAGTGGCCGAACGCAGAATTGTGGAAAAACCGAACATTTCCGCAAGCGGCACCTGTGCTTCAATCACGCACATCACATCTTCATCCTGAGAACCGATGATCATACCGCGGCGCTGGTTCAAAAGACCCATCACCGGTCCCTGAAATTCCGCCGGCGTTTCTACAACGACTTTCATAATCGGCTCATGGATTACCGGCTTCGCCCGCAGATACGCTTCCTTGAACGCGCCGCGTGCCGCTGCCTGAAAGGCCATATCTGAAGAATCCACGGCGTGCGAAGCTCCATCATTGATGACGACTTTAACGCCTGTAACTGGAAATTCCAGTTTCGGTCCCTTGGCCATGCTCTGTTTAAATCCTTTTTCACAGGCTGCGATGTACTGTGTGGGAATCGCGCCGCCGAATATTTTATTTTCAAAAACAAATTCTGCATCAGTGATCGGTTCCAGATAACCGGCCACACGACCGAATTGTCCGGCGCCGCCCGTCTGCTTCTTATGCGTATAGTTGAACTCGGCACGCTGCGTGATGGTTTCGCGGTAAGCGACACGGGGATTACCCGTGGTGACATCCGCGCCGTACTCGCGCTTCATTCTCTCCACATAGATATCCAGATGCAATTCGCCCATGCCCTCGATAATCGTATCACCGGTTTCATGATCGACAAATGTTTTGAATGTCGGGTCTTCCTTGGCAAATCGGTTGAGTGCTTTGGCCATCGCCACCTGCGATTTATTATCCTTGGGTACAATCGCCAGCGAAATAACCGGTTTGGGTACATACATGGAGATCATCGTCAGATTAACATCCGGCGATGTAAAGGTATCACCGGAAGAACATTCGATCCCGAATAAGGCGCCTATATAGCCTGCTCTGAGATATTCGACATCTTCCATTTGATCGGCATGCATGCGCACCAGACGCCCTACTTTCACTTTCTTACCGGTGCGGACATTCACTATCGTTGAACCTTTCGCCAGAGTTCCCTGATAAACACGGATGTAGGTTAACTGACCATACTGACCGTCTTCCAGTTTGAAAACCAGCGCGACAATCGGCTTTTCCGTGTCATTGCTCAGCACAACCGTTTCCTCGTTGTTGTCCATATCAATCGCCACATTTTCTATATCGGACGGACAGGGCAGAAGATAGTTCACACCGTCAAGCATCGGCTGAACGCCTTTGTTCTTATAGGCCGAACCCATATAAACCGGGGTGATTTCCCTTTGTAGCGTGCCCTTGCGCAGCGCCGCATAAATCATTTCAGTAGATATTTCGCTTTCATTTAAAATGGCCTCCGTCAGGTCATCAGAAAATAATGATGCAGCGTCAATCAATTCCTCTCTTTTTGTCTTGGCATCTTCCATAAGATGAGAAGGAATTTCTGTTTCACGCACATTTTCTCCGTTTTCACCATCAAAATAAAGCGCTCTCATGGCAACCAGATCAACGACACCCTGCACCTCATTCTCGAGACCAATGGGAATCTGCATCGCCACGGCATTATGACCGAGCTTTGATTTCAGTTGACCGATCACACGGAAGGGATTGGCTCCGCTACGGTCACACTTGTTAATGAAAGCTATGCAGGGAACCTTGTACCGTTTCATCTGGCGATCAACGGTGATGGATTGTGACTGCACACCGCCTACCGCGCACAGCACCAGAATCGCGCCGTCGAGTACGCGCAGAGAGCGTTCCACTTCGATGGTAAAATCAACGTGGCCCGGTGTGTCGATGATATTGACTTCATGGCCTTTCCATTCACAGTAAGTGGCCGCGGACGCAATGGTAATGCCGCGTTCTTTCTCCAGTTCCATTGAATCCATGGTCGCACCCACACCGTCTTTCCCTTTGACATCATGGATGGCATGAATTCTTTTTGTATAATAAAGAATCCTTTCGGTCAGCGTGGTCTTGCCTGAATCGATATGAGCGCTTATTCCAATGTTTCTGATTTTCTGATCATCAATTTTCATTTCTTTTCCTTTTTTTATTGCTTATAAAAAATGACACCCCCTCCAGTAAATCTCTTCCAGATGGGGTGTCCACCATTAACGAGCACTAATGAAGTGGGCTTAATATATGTTGCAGCGCAATATGTCAAGTAATTATTTTTCAGTTTGTTAATTTACCACCGTGCTTGTTTATCAAGGCTAAACGTGCTAACTTCAAAAACCTTTAATATTTGAATTACAAAGGAGTTTTGTATGTTTGAACAAATATTGCCCAACATCTACCGGATAATCATCCCCCTACCCAACAGCCCGCTTAAAGATTTGAATTCTTACGTTATTAAAGCAGATAACCGGAATCTGATTATTGATACAGGATTCAACCGCGGTGTTTGTTACGAGGCCATGGAAAAAGGTCTGCAAGCCTTGGAGATTGATTTATCAAAAACGGATTTCATGCTGACGCATATGCATTCCGATCACACGGGACTGGTTTCCAGATTATTTACGGATACCAGCAAAGTTTACATAAGCAGAATCGACTCCAAAGTATTCAATGAAAACATCGACTGGCAGGCGATGATCGATTACGCTTTACATAACGGTTTTCAACTTGAAGAACTTATTAAGGCTGCCGAAAGCCATCCCGGCTTCAAGTACAGCCCGAAAAGAATCCCCGAATTCACTCTTTTGGAACATGACAGCATCATTGAGATGGGCGATTACAAGCTTCGCTGTATCCTGACGCCCGGACACACGGAGGGACACATCTGCCTCTACGAAGAAGAAAAACAACTTTTCTTTTCCGGCGACCATATCCTTTATGACATAACGCCGCATATTGAGTCCTGGTCGTATGAAGTGAATTCCCTGGAAAACTATATGCGGAGCCTCGACAAGGTCAGAAATCTTACGGTTAAACTTGTCCTGCCCGGACATCGTAATTTGTTTACCGATCTCAAGGGAAGAATAGACGAATTGAAAAAACATCACGAAATAAGAGCTAATGAAGTACTTGAAGTTTTGGGCAAAAACACTATGAGTGCCTATGATATTGCCGCCGGTATGACCTGGGATATTGATTGCGAAAACTGGGATCTATTTCCCGTTGCCCAGAAATGGTTTGCCGTCGGCGAAGCCATTGCCCACCTGCTCTATCTGGAAAGCAAAGGACGAATCAAAAGAACACAAGGCGAAAAAACCGACACCTATTCTGCATTGTAAAATACTATTCTTATGATTTACGTTCTTGCCTCAGAACAAGGCAACCGGATACAATTTTCAGAGCCGCTATTGATATATTTATGGATATATTTATGGAAAAATTTACCGAATGTTTAAAAGTTTCGGGAAAAGTTCTCTGTGACTTTTTATACCAAGAATCTTGAAGATTTCTTTGACGTGATCTTTTACGGTATAGGCGGAAATATTCAGTTTTTTAGCAATGATGGTATTGGAATGTCCCAGTGTGGATAAGATAGCTATTTCTTTCTGCCGGGGTGTTAACTGAAATTGTTTAAGTTTGGCCTTGATAAATTCATGATCCCTGACGGCCAATTTGATGGTTTTATCACCTCGAAACTTCTTCACAAAAGTCTGATGGTTAAAAACATCGGTTGCGGCCGACATGAGAAACATTTCCCTGCCTATCTTGACCGGATAGATTACAAATAAGACAATCAGACCCTGATGCTGAACCATCACATTCCTTGCAAATCCATTCTCCTTTATTTCTTTTAACAGTAAATTTCTTTTCTCTATAGGATAGACGCCAAGTTCTGTGGATGTGCGTCCTATGATCTGCTGGCGCTTGAATCCCCAGAATTTAACAGCATTCTCATTGACATCAACATAAGTCCCATCCTTGGCCCTGGTGATAAAAATAGGATAGGGACATTTCTGAAAGAAATTATAGAGAATTTCCTTTTCTGAGATTTCTGATTTTCGATGATTTTTTTTCATAATCAATAATCCTTTGTAATGAATATATAATATTTAACTGATAATACAACCCCCTCGAACGGGGGATATCTGATCGGCGGATTTTAATCACGGGTATGAACCCCAAAGCAAGCTTTGGGAACGATTCCTCAGCAAGCTGCGGGGCATTAAATCCACGCCTGTGCAGGATAATTCGATTGGCAAGTTTCAGCGCACCTATAGTGCCCTTGAGGGTATTCAGGGGTATCCGTTTTGTCTAAACACCTTCAGTAGAATAAAAAAGGAATATAATACTTTATCAGACATGCTTATTCAGCCATGCGATGACATCTCCGAAAACTTCTTCCCGGTTCATTTCGTTGAGCATCTCGTGGCGGCCATCAGCATAGAATTTTAAAGTTACATCACTGATGCCTGCTCTTTTGAGCGCTTGATAAGCCTGTGTCACGCCTTTGGTGTTCCCGCCAACCGGGTCATTGGCTCCGGAGAAAAGATAAATGGGCAAATTCTTTGGAATTCTGGAGATATTTTCTTTTTGATTGATAAAAACAAGACCATCGAGCAAATCGCAGAAAAATCCCGCGGTAAAAACTCCCCCGCACAATGGATCATTGATGTATTTATCCACTTCGACATTATCCCGGGACAGCCAGTCGTAATCCGTACGGTTGGGTTTGAAAGGATTATTAAAAGCACCGAATGAAAGTTTATTCATTATTTCACTCTTCGCTTTCTTTCCGTGCAGTTTCGCGTCCAGTTTCGCTAAACAGCGACCCGCCTTGCCCATTATCCCCGGATCTCCTCCCGTTCCGGACAGCACAAGACCGGTCAGTTCGCTGCCGTAGATCATGGAGTAATGCCGGGAAAGAAACGACCCCATGCTGTGACCAAAGAGAAAGAAAGGTTTCCCCGGCAATTCTTTTTTGATGATGCCGGTCAACGTGTGCAGATCATCCACGACCTTTGCCCAACCGTTTTCGTCGGCGAAATATCCGATATGATCCTTCGATCCTGCCGTTTTGCCATGCCCCCGATGATCATTCGCATAAACGGCATATCCGGCTTTAGTCAGAGCTTCAGCAAAACGCTCATAGCGAGCCGCGTGCTCCGCCATCCCGTGAACAATCTGCACGACCCCTTTTAAATCGGATACATTATCGGGCGCCCATTTGTAAGTAAAAATCTGCACATGATCGGATGCTTGGAACGTCAAAGTATCTTTTTTCATCTCTATTTCCCCTGAGTTATGGAATGATATTTTTTAACACTGATTCACGCTTTTGTCATCAACAACATCACGATAAACATGCGGCAAAACTATCTGATGACTGACAAATCAGGAACAAGTTCAAAATCAAATGACATGATTCCCACTTTACTTCTGATTTTAATGGGAATCTTCTGATCATCGTCTGTCACCCATATTTTCAGTTGTGCGCTTTCACTTTTTTTCGTTACTTTTTTCAGATAATCAAATGTTTTCATATCCGGCGTTATGGCAATGGCGTTATAAGTCTTACCGGCAATCTTCACCCGGCTGCTTTTACCCACAATCGCTCTGACCTCTATGTTTTGTTTGCCATCGGTCAGCGGTATATAAATGGTTGAGTCTTCTTTAAGATTTTGTAAACGAATCACATAAAAAAGCGCCAAGGGATCGAATGTGCCCGGTGAAATACGAACCGGATTGGTTTTCTTACCGAAATTGGTATAGGTGGCCTGCATGTTTTTCCAGTCAAAAGTTACATTTACATCACGCGGATGTTTGCTGATTGTATTTTTTCTATAAAACAGACTTCTGGTGATGCCGGTATCGACATATGAATCCTGTCTTTCCCGCACCTTATAGATTACATCAACCCGGGGGCTGGTTATCGTAATCATCACCAAATGATAAGCATCTATGCCGTTGAGACTGGCCATTGGCAAAACTTCCAGTGTAAGTTCGCCAGCAGTTATTTTCCCCCACGTCCCTTTATACACCAGTTTTTCTCCGGGGCAGAAAGGTATTTTTTGGGGGGGGATTTCCCTGGCACTGCTGATGTCCGCAAAATTAAAAATGATCAGGGGGAGAAGAAAAATTATGACCAATCCCGCCGTGCGGCAGCAAACCCTGAACACTCCGGATAATATTTCTTTATTGGTATGCTGATTAATCATTGATGTTCAACACCCCTTAGTGCCTGTTTCAACGACAGTATCCTCTGGCTCTGGCAGCTTCCATTATCTGGCAATTTTCCAGCGCGCAAGCTTTTTGTGCATCAAGACATCCTGATTGAATATTCCCCATATTAAAATACAAAGAAGCCCGGTTATGATAGGCATAAACATGATTAGCATTAAGCATGGTTACGCTGTCAAAATCATGAATGGCTTTTTGATAATCACCCAGCCCGGCCGACAGAAGGCCGCGATTAAAATAAGCCAGGACGTAATCAGGTTGAAGTCTGATCGCTTCGTTAAGGTCTTCCATAGCCAATCGATACTGCCTTTCTTGAATATAGAGATTCGCCCGGTTGTTGTAAGCTTTAACATAATGAGGATTGACTGCAAGCGTTTTGTTAAAATCTTGAAGCGCCTGTTCGGTACGGCCGTATTTCAAATAAATCGCCCCCCTGTTATTATAAGCGCTGTCCTGAGCGGGCTGTAATAGAATTGTCTTATCAAAATGATAAAGAGCTTCTCTGTCCCTGCCCTGTTCATAAAATGCCAGTCCCAACTGATTGTGGGCCAGCGCGTTATTTTTTGTAACGCTTATGGCGTGGATGAAAACCGTCACACTGTTTTTCCAGTAGTGACATTGCTGCCACGTTAATAACATCAGCAGTGAAAGAAAGATGACGGCAACCGGAGCCAGGAAACGCTTTCTCAATTTCTGGTTTTCAATGATCGAAGGTATTCCCCAGGCAAGCACGAAGGTGATGCCCAGGGAAGGCACATAAGTGTAGCGATCCGCCATGGCCTGCGAACCGACCTGCACCAGACCGATGACAGGCACCAGCGTTCCCAGATAGATATACCAGCCGACAAACAGGAAAGGTTTTTTTCTTATGTAATACATAACAATCAGCGTAATGACTAAAATAACGGCTGCGGAAAATAAAATTTTCCAGGGCGGCAGCACGTATTCATAAGGATAAAACACGGCCAGATTTACCGGCCATAGCAGCTTCCCCAGATAAGAGACATAAGCAACGATAGCATTGGATGTGCGGATCATAAACGGGACATTATCCAGAGAAGCAACCGTTCCTTCTTTGGATTGTGCCCAGATCGCTCCGGCACTGGCGGCCAGACTCAGACAGAAAAAAGGAATCTTTTCTCCGATCAATTTTATTACCGAAGAAAAGCCGTTTTTTGTGTTTTCATGATAGGGGTTTCCCCACCGATTGAGCGGCCAGTAATCCAGCAGCAGCAAGACAAAGGGTAAAGTCACGGCCATGGGTTTGGACATTACGGCCAGAACAAAGAACAACATACAAAGAACATAACGGGAAACCTTTTTTTCATCCGCGTAAAAAGCGTACGCGTAAAAACAAAGAACCGTAAAAAAAAGATTTAAAACATCTTTGCGCTCGGACGCCCAGGCTACCGATTCGACGCGCAGCGGATGCAGAGAAAATAATGCCGCGGCAAAAGCCGCCGGCCAGATATGATTGGTTGTTTTATATAAAAAAAGAAATAAAAAAATAACACTGCCAATATGAAGAAACAGACTCATCAGATGATGTCCTGAAGCATTGGCGCCGAACAAATGCCAGTCCAGCATGTGAGAAAGCCACGTCAGCGGGTGCCAGTAACTGAAATACGTCGTCGTTAAAGCCCATTGGACGTTTTGCAGAGTGATTCCCTGCTGAACCCGGACATTCTCGGTAATGTATCCGTTATCGTCAAAATTGATAAACTCATTGGCCGCAACAGGACTGAAAGCGATAACAGATGTGACGATCAGGAATATGATAATATGATAATTATATTTTTTTTTCATGATAACCCGCTGTAGCTTCTTCTAACATATGTCCGTTGATCGGTCAGTAGTTTTTTTATCTCACCTTGACACATTCAGGAAAATTATTTATTCACATTGACAAAATTTAATTTATTGCTGTGGTAAACAAATGGAAAAAATCTTTACGAAAAAAAATGTTCTTTTCGGATTTCTGCTGGTAGCTTTTGTAATCGTTTTTGAAATCATACTGGCACGTCTGTCGTTACCCGCCTGGCCTGCCTTTATGGTGATGATTTTCTTCTTTGTGATTCATGAACATACACAACAGGCCCTCCCCATTCTCATCGGCGGACTTGCGGGAATCGCCTGCGTTTTGCTGTGTGAAAAGTTTATTGCAATTCTCCAGCCTGCTATCGGGCATGAAGCGGCCAAACTTCTTTTCATCGGACTCTTTGTCTATTCCATTGTTCTTTTGAAGGATGCCCTTCCGTATGTCTTCAACAGTTATGCCTTCATGTTTTTTCTTGTAGCCGCCCTCGCCATGCCAACAGCTAAAGTTTCTCCTTTTGTCTGGATGGGTGTCGAGTTTGTTGTCGGTGGCATCTTTATTCTGGGCATTCTGGGAATGAACCGTCTGGTTGCCGCGATTCTCAAAGATGAATGAGGACTTTTCAAACAGAAACGTGTTGCCGGACACTTAGTCGATCAATCATTGACATCAAGGTATGCCCCGGTCGATGCCCAGTATGCCGTAACGTTCCATGGGTATGCGTCCCAAAACGAAAGGCAACGGGCCCCATAAATGTGAATAAAATCCGGAACCGGCTTCCTTATTCATCGTACTCACCACTGCCTTCAGGGGAATCTCCTTAATGTCTATCATTTTACGGGAAATATGTTCCGGTAAGGAGAATGTGTAATTGTTGTTTTGAGGAATGACTACAATATCTCCCGGTAAAAGATTTAAGTTATTACGTTCACTCGGTTCGCCACCCTTGAGTTCCATATAATATTGAAAACCCCAATGTCCCTGGAACCATAATTTCCCGGCACCATGATCGTATTCAGATGATATTTTGGCCGCTGCATCACGGGCGGAATTTGCCAGAACGAAATCTCCCTGAACAGTTAACAGGGAAAGGCAAATGGCCGGTATGGCAGGCCAAAATAAGATATGAGAATTTTTCCACGACTTATTCATCCCGTCAATGCGTCTGACCAATAATACGGCGACAGCGGGAACCATCGGCAGGATAGACCTGCCGTTTATGCTCCAATTAACAAATGCCGCAAAGAAGAATGTCCCGAAAATCCAGCAAAACAATAATAAATTATCAGCATCCATTTTGCTTTTCCATAATGCCGTTGCAGTCAGGATGAGAATATTGGCTCCGGCTAGCAAGGCCAGACTAAACTGAAATATAAACGACCACTTTCTGCCATCGACATCATGGATTTGGAAACTGCCTATGTCGGGCAAACAAGCCATGCCTGCAACAAGCATCGACAGTCCTAAAAACTGAATAATTAAAATCTTTTTTGACCACAAAAAAGAAAGGTAAAATAAAATAACAGACAAGCAACCGCCGGTAAAGGCAATCCCTATGATTCCATGCATTATTCTGCCGGTTTCCTGGTGACTGCGGAATTCTGTCGCAAAAGAGCCTGCATCAAGCAATAATCCTTTTCCATAAAGCATGTACGTCTGCCATTGATACCCCAGGAGAACAATGATCGGTATGGCCAGATAAATGAGCCATGAACCTATTTTGCGCTGCTTAATCATGGCATAGAAAGGCAAGAGCAATAACAAACTTATTCCGAAATATTTCGTTAAAGCGCTTAGGGCAATCAGTAAAGATGAAAGAAAGAGGATTTTATGATCGTTGTTTTCTAACCCGCGCATCCAAAGTACAACCGCTCCTGTCCAGAAGGCAAGCATCATCATATCACACATCACCGTCGTAGCGGAGATAAGGAAGACCGGCATACCCAATGCCATGATGCCTGCCAATAGCGGTTTGGAACAAAGTCTTCGGGCGAAAAAATAAGTCCCCAATACAGCGGCGATGGCTGGGATGAGAAAGGCGATGTGCAATGCTGACTCACCCCAACCGAAGATGAATGCGATAAACGCGATATAGTAACAGGTCAGGGGTGGATTTTTTGTAACCTCCCACATCCCCATTTTTGCATCATACCAGTTCACATAAAAGCCGTAAGGATTTTCGGGGTGATTCTGGATATGCTTTGCCGCCCAAATGAAGAGAGGATCATCGATGTGAAATGCTTTTGTCGCAAAAGAAGCCAGCAAGATGATGGTAAGCGTTGCCAGAAAAAACAAAGACCACTTTGTTGACCAATTAAAGTTACCAGGCAAGGGAGTTCTGATTTTTGAGATGATTGACTCTTTCATGTCTAATTAACTTGATGAATTCAAAATCCAGGTGTCGGCCAAAGCAATGCAACTGACAGTCCCGTAAACTATTTTGCACTGGTCGGGGTGGTCAAAAGCGTGATTCTAATTTTCCGCCCGGCATCGGAACAACTACATTCAAAGCGTGATTGATTGATAAGAACTTTTTTTTCTTGAGAAAAACTATATTGAGCACACCTTGTTGTGTCAAGAAGATTATGGGCATAAAATATCCCGGCACCGATGTAATCATTTTATGCACATTCCGAGATTGCTTCGTTTAACTTTAAAT
>ENA-UPSM01001061-UPSM01001061.1-activated-sludge-metagenome-genome-assembly--contig:-NODE-1061-length-37648-cov-20.100338_pt1 | contig 37648 bp, 35 predicted proteins | sample MGYA00238181_ERZ773283 | MGnify/ENA primary metagenome ERZ773283 (study PRJEB29023, sample SAMN05720199) | activated sludge metagenome | isolation source: Anaerobic digester | place: Japan... | reverse complement strand
AGCGCCAGAAAAATGTTTTATGCGTCTTGCAGCGAAACAATCCCATTCCTGCCAGTGCTCCCAATGCCCTCCGCAATCATGAGAAAGAACAATGATTTTTCCGGTGCCAGCCACTGTTGTGCCTGGGCGCGGAACTTGTCCCAGCCCCAGACAAGAAAGGTCAGGATGTTGACGATGATGTATTATGCACTGAACAATCCATCTTGGACTGGAAAAAACAGGAAGGATATGATTCTCTTGTTGAACCATATCCTTCCAAGAATTGCCCAGTACATTAGGACTCAAATTCCAGTTTTCCGCGGGCGCGCATTTCGGTTGGCAACAGTGCTGCATATATTGCAGAGAGAACTGGTACTTCCAACCCGGCAGCGTGTCCCATCCGGACAACCGCGCCAATCAGGGATTCCATTTCAGATTTGCGCCCGGCAATAATATCGCGCTGCAGGGATGATGTTGTATGCGCCGGTTGGGCATCCCCGAATGCCAGGGTTTTGTCCACAATGTCATTTGGCAGGGAAATGCCAATTGCTTCTGCAACCTGTTTGATTTCCCTCATACAGGCGATCAGCATGGCGCGGCTTTCCGGGATGCTGCGATAAATACCCATGGGGGCGCGGGTAATGGCTCCCATACTCCCAAAGGAACCAATCATCATTTCTTTTTTCCACAATTCGGCTTCAATATCCGTGGTCAGTTCGGGCTCAATACCGGGAGTACGCTGCATGACCTCCAGGAGGCGGAGTGAGCGGGGAGTCCGGTGGTGGTTGAATTCACCAAACACAAAGGAGCAGGTCTCGCCGCCATGATAAATGTAGCCGGGTTCCTTCAGAATGACAAACACCCGCACGGCGCCGCCAAGTACATGTTCCATTCCCAGCACCTTGCCAAACTCATCCGGAGCATCCACTCCGTTCTGGGTGGTTACAATCATAGTGTCCGGACCGACCATGGGGCGCATCAATGGGGCAATCTCCGGGATGTGGTAGGTTTTCACACAAGGGATGATGACATCGACAATCCCCACTTCTGCGGGGTCATCGGTTGCATGAACCTGCAGGTGGAGGTTTCCGAGTGCGCTGTCCAACCTCAAGCCCCGGGTTTTGAGTGCCTGAAGGTTATCCCCGCGGGCGATAAAAACCACATCCTCACCGGCATCTGCCAGCCTGGCACCGTAATATCCACCGACTGCACCTGTTCCATAAATGGCGAACCGCATGATTACCTCCTGAAAAATGGAATGGTTGAATTATAACAATGAAAATCAGTATAATTTATGTGTATTCTGTACCATGATATCCATCAGATTTTCTGGGTGGTTTTGATTGCTGATTCAAAAAGTGCTTGAAGATATCAATAGATCGCCGGACTTTCATCGTTCCAGGTATGGCGACGATGACCACCTGCACGCGGCAATTTCGTGGATTGAAACTGCCTGGAAGGCGGCTGGTGAGACGGGGATTTCCAAGGGGTATGATCTCATTCGAAGAAGGTGGTCACCAGCGTATCCTGAAACCACCGGCTATACCATCCCCACCCTGCTCAACCTGGCGGTAATATTGAAGCGACCAGATCTGGCAGAAATGGCTCTTCGCCTGGCAGAGTATTTATTGAAGGCATCCGATCCAAATGGAGCGGTTGTTCACTGGCAGGCAGGGGGGGGAGCGCAGCCGGTTATTTTTGATACGGGTCAGGTATTGTTTGGGCTGCTGGCAGCTTTTCAGTATTCAGGGGATGCCAGGTACCTGGATGCGGGAGTGAGGGCGGGGAATTGGCTGGTGTCCGTCCAGTCCAGTTCAGGTTCCTGGGTGCAGTACCAGCACCTGGGTACTGAAAAAGTAATTGATACACGGGTTGCCTGGGCTTTGCTATTGTTGGACCGACAGGTGGGTGGGAATCCCAAGTATCGTCTTGCTGCGCGAAAAAACCTGGATTGGGCTGTCAGCCAACAGGACCAATCCGGTTGGTTTGATAAATGTGCTTTTCGGCTGCAGGACGATCCATTGACTCATACCCTTGCATATACCGCTGAAGGATTGTATGAATCGGGCTTGCTGCTGGGTGAAGAGAGTTATTGTATTCATGGGAGGAAAACTGCCGACCAGGCGCTTGCGCATCAGAAACCGAACGGCAGCCTTCCGGGAACTTTTGGAACGGGTTGGACAAGACCGGCTTGGTGGAGCTGCCTGACAGGCAATGTGCAGTTTGCCCGCTTGTGGCTGCTGCTTTACCGGGATACGGGGGAGCCGCATTACTATTCCGCTGCCAGGCAGGGATTAAGTTTTGTCATGTATTGCCAGGACATGGAAACAACTCATCCGGCTGTCCGGGGTGGGATTGCCGGATCATTTCCCATCTATGGAGCATATGAGCGATTGAAATACCCCAACTGGGCGTCAAAATTTTTCATCGATGCCATCCTGGCAATTTCCGTGGCGGATGGGCGGATTACTTCCATTGTGTATCAGGGATAAATGGATTGGTATGAGATGACCATCCTTTCGTGGGTTTTGTGGATCCTTCTGCTTCTTCCATTGCTCTACTGGTTCAGTCTGGCAGTGGCATCCATTAAAGCACCGCCCTGTCCTAATAATGGCAACAGGATTCCGCAAACTCGGTTTGCCCTGGCAATCCCGGCACACAACGAGGAAGCTGTAATTTCAGAAACGGTTCAACGGCTTTTACAGATGGATTACCCGGCGGAATTATTCCGGGTATGCATTGTTGCAGATTACTGTGATGACCAGACTGCATTTCTTGCCCGGCAGGCAGGGGCGCTGGTATTTGAGCGAAATACAGGCAAGCGTACTGGGAAGGGAGCTGCCCTGCAATGGCTGTTTCAGCAGGTATTGCAGGAACCTGGTTTGGATGCCATTGTTGTGTTTGATGCAGATACCCTGGTGGACCCTTCATTTTTGCGAATCATGGATGCCCGTCTGGCAAATGGGTCGCAGGTCATTCAAGGTCAACATGTGATTTCCAATCCATCTGATGGCTGGTTTCCCGCGCTGACCTGGGCAATGTTTCTGATTGATAATCGCTATCAAAACCTGGGCAGAGTGAATTTGGGATTGTCTGCCAAACATATGGGGGATTCGATATGTTTTCAGACGGATGTCTTGCGGAAATTGGGTTGGGGGGAAGGATTGACGGAAGATTATCAACTACGCCACAGGCTGGTTCTGGCAGGGTATCGAATAGATTATGAGCACCAGGCAAAAGGGTATGGGGAGGCGCCGCTTGGCTGGGAACAGGCGAGGAAACAGCGATTAAGATGGTTGAAAGGAACCAGGGAGTCAAACCGTGGAAATATCCGTCAAATGCTGGCAGCTGCAATACGGGAACGTTCCATGGCAATCATGGATTGTGTCTTACAGGCTGTTATTCCATCGTTCTCAACCATTGCTGTCTTTGCCATGGGATTCCTGATACTCCAGGTGCTGGTTAATCTGATATTACCGGACCCCATATTTCCCCGGAATGTTTTAATCGCCTGGATTTGCCTGGTGGTCCTTGCGTTTTTCTATCCGATGGGGGGGTTGCTTCTTGAAAAAGCTCCCTTGAAAGCTTACCTGGTAATTTTAACAGGCCCCTTTTTTATTCTCTGGCGAACCATCCTGGTATTGCGTATTTTCCTGGGCAAGGGGGAAATTTCCTGGGTGCGGACGCAGCATGGACGCAAAAAAGCGGACTGATGCCCTTTTGCAAAACTTACTCCCAATCGTGACTTAAATCCTGGAAAGAAATTCCCGGATTTCATCCGGGTTTCCCTTCCATGGTCCGGGAGTTTCCTGCTTCTGGCTGGTAATCATGCCCGCCCAGCGGCAGGCGGTTGCCGGGTCTTCCTGCTGGCGCATTGCGATGTAAGTCGAAAAACAAGTATCACCCCTGCCGGTTCTGCCTGCCAGTGACCGGGGGGTGAAAGGTGCGGAATAAAAGTTTCCATCCACAAACACGGTCACGCCTGAAGATTGCGTCAGGACAATTTCGCGAGGTCCTATTTTACTGAGGGCGCGGGCAGCCTGCTGGAGGTCCGATTCACCGGTAAGAAATTCCGCCTCAGCCCGATCCACCTTCAACCAGGTAACGGATTTTAATCCTTGCTCCATCTCTGCCCAGGGTTGAAAAACCAGGTCATTTCCAACGGGTACTCGAACAAACCCCTGGATATCCATGCCCAGCGGTGCCCGCCGGGAAAGCTGGCGCAGCAAGTCAAGATCCACCTCACCGGAAAAGAGGGGTGTCAGCTGGATGGCTTTGACGTTCAGATTGGGGATGTCATCCAGGGAATATCGCCCGCCAAAACCAATCGGGATGCAGATGCGGCGTTCCATATCCGAAGACTGGTAGTAGTTGGCAATTCCCGAGGTGCCGTCCGCCGGGATGGGGAATACGCGGATTCCCTCCTGTTGTAATTCTTCCAGGCGCGGAAAGTCATCCGGGTGAAGCCTGGTGACCACGGCAACGTTCAAGCCCAGTCGTTTGATGACGACACTGCCGTAATATACCCCTCCACCGGAGGCAATTTCCTCCACCCCATCCACGATTAACTTGTCCTTGGCAAAATTGCCAATCATCAGGATGTCAAAATCTGCCATCTCAACCCTGTTCCGCCGGTAAAACCTGGATGCAGTCCTGGGCAAAGGTGGCAGTTACCTCCTCGCCTTCAGGGAAAAGTTCCATGGCGGACGGATCATTTTCCAGGGCGGTTATCAACTCTCCACCAATTTCCACGTCATACTCAATGACATTACCCAGGTAGACTGCCCGCCGAACCACACCCGGATACATGCCCCCCGTCTTTTTTACTGTGACCATTTCGGGTCGAACAATCAGGGTCACCTTTTCGTCTTTTGAAAAATCTCGGATGATATTCTGCAAATGCAGGGTCTCTCCCAGGGTGCTTACCCGGATTGTCCCATGATCCTGCTCAAGGACGGTTCCCGGGACAAAATTGGCTCTCCCGATGAAATTTGCCACAAAACGGCTGTTGGGATAGCGGTATATTTCCATTGGTGTACCGACTTGTTCAATCAAGCCCAGGTTCATTACCACAACCCGATCAGAAAGGGTCATGGCTTCAATCTGGTCATGGGTAACGTATACACTGGTAATATTCAGTTCCTTTTGAATGCGACGGATTTCCGTGCGCATTTCTTCGCGCAGCTTGGCATCCAGGTTGGATAGCGGCTCATCCATTAGAAGAACCTTGGGTTCCATCACCAGGGCGCGGGCAAGCGCAACGCGCTGCTGCTGACCTCCAGAAAGCTGGTTGGGTGCACGCTGCCCGTATCCCTCCAGGTGTACCAGGTCCAGAACCCGGTTCACGCGTTCAGTTATTTGTTTCTTGGGCACTTTCTGAACATTTAAACCATAGGCAATATTTTCAAATACATTCAGATGAGGGAAAATGGCGTAACTCTGGAACACCATGGACATTTCCCGTTTATGGGGTGGTAGGGTGTTGATTTCCTCGCCATCCAGGATAATTTTTCCGGTGGTGGGAAATTCAAATCCGGCAATCATCCGCAGGGTGGTGGTTTTTCCGCATCCCGATGGTCCCAGCAGCGTTACCAGTTCCCCCTTTTGAATATCAAGGTTTACTTGATTGACAGCAGTCACCTCACCTACATTGCCGCGAGGTGGAAATACTTTGGTGATGTGTTCGAGTTTCAGATACAAGGTGGCACCCTCTCTGGATAAAATGATTAAAAGCCCTGGCTGAGATCCACACCTTCACGCCCTTTAAACAGGCGCTTGGTGATCAGGTTCAGGACTGCAATGGCGATCATGACAAAGATAATGATCACGGTGGAATAGGCGGCTGCAATGCTGACACCACCCTGCTCCCACTCACTGAGAATGGAAGCCGTGACGATCCTCCACTTGGCGTTAACCAGGAATATGATGGCAGACAGGCTGGTCATGTGGCGGGTGAAACTGAAGATCAAGCCGGCAAACAGGGCGGGCAAAATCAGCGGCAGGGTCACTTTACGGAAGGTGTACTGCGCGTCTGCACCAAGGATGTTGGATGCTTCCTCGATGGAGGGATCAATTTGCTGAAGGGATGCCACACCTGCGCGGACGGACGCTGGCAGCGAACGGACAATGTAAGCTGCCATGATAATATATGCCCCTCCCACCAGCGCAAAGGGAAGATCCATGAAAGACAGGGCACAGGGGATGATCAATCCGATGATCCCGAGGATGAGTCGAATCGAGCGGTTTTTCTCGCTTTGCAGGAAAATGATTCCTACCAGGAAGAGAACAATTGCCAGAAGTGCGGGAGGAGGTTGAATCAGGACTTTGAGATGGTCGGCAAACTGGAAGATGGCATTGGAGAAAAAGCCTCGCTCCAGGCTGCGGCTGAAGTTTGCAATGGGAGCGGAAATTGCCTGCGCCCAGTTGTTGGACATCACATAGACTCCCAAAAGACCAATTGCCAGGGCAGGCAGTATTTTTCTGCGTGTGATCAACAGGACAATTGCCATCAGGACATACAGGCTTCCAAGCAGGTAATACAATTGGGTGGAATTGATCCCTTTAATTAATACACCAATGGCAGTACCAGCAATCAGGATTAACAACCTCTCCCTCGAGGTTTTACCAACAACCTGCACATAGAACAAGGCAAGGAGAGCATAGATGATTATGGCAACTCCCATCCGTGGTTGATTGAATGCCATGATGAAGCCAATGCCCAGGATGGTACCGGGGATGGCACCTCCGAGGTTGGAGGTAAAATCAAGCGCTTCCTTGCCGCTGAATTTCTTGCGCACCACCAGCCAGGCAATCACCATCCCAAGAATTGCTGCAAATGGGGTTGCCAGTGCGCTGAGGAAGGTGGTATCGAGAATTGCTTCCACGCCGCGGGTGACAGTCATTTGCCAATGGCGAAGAGTGGGGGTGAAATCCACCCCCCAGGAAAAACTGAACGATCCGTAAATGATGGTTGCATACAGGGCAATCACCAGCGCGCAGATGAGGTAGACTGTAACATTGGTCCCCCAGCGGATGAGCGGTTCTTTTTCAATAATCTGGGCGCCGACAGGCTTGCCGGTGACTGAAATATAGGACCGGCGATTGACATAATACCGCTGGATCAGGAAGATAACCAGGGTGGGGATGAGTAATACAAATGATAGTGCGGCGGCTTTCTGGTAATCGTATTCGCCGATTACTGCCAGGAAGATTTGAGCAGACAGCACCGTCTTGTTGCCAGCAATGAAAAGGGGATTGCCCAGGTCCGCCAGGGATTCAACAAACAACAGCAGGAATGATCCGGCGAGACCGGGGATCAGCAATGGCAGGGTGACGGTTCGGAAGATGTGAAATCTGCCTGCCCGCAGGCTGGCAGCAGCTTCCTCCAGCGCAGGGTTTAACCGTTCCAGCATGGCGCGGATGATCAGGTAGGCAACGGAGAAGAATGTGATGGTTTGCACCAGCACCAACCCATCCAAGCCGTAGATGTCATTCATTCCCTGCACAAAAGTGATCCCCAGCAGTTTCTTGGTGATTAGCCCGCTCCGTCCAAAGAGCAGGATGGTGCTGAGGGAGAGCGCAAACGGCGGCGAGACCGTTGGCAGCAGTGCCAGCCAGTGGATGATCTTTTTCCCGGGAATATTACATCGGACGATTGCATAGGCAAAGATAAACCCCACAATTGTGCCGAAAGTGGCGGTCAGCAAGCCCATCTTCATTGTATCCAGAAATGCCAGGCGCAGGGTGGGACCGTAATAATTGTCAAAATAGCGGGCGAAGTACGTCAGATCCCAGTCGCCCGATTTGTTGAAAAAACCAGTGGAAAGCGTGGAAAAAATGGGAAGAATGACGAATACAAAAATGAAGATTCCGGAAAATAACAGGCTCATGAAGAGAACCGGATCCCGGGAGATGAGCGTAAATTCGCGAATCCGCCGTACAACATCGTCAAGCCAACGTTTTTTTGGATGGATTTGCCTGGAAGAAGTTTGCATGATCCTCCTGAAATAAAATTCTGGGCGGCATGCGCCGCCCAGAATTCAACCAGACACAATTACTGCTTCAAATTTTCTGCAGTGGCGATCTCGTTTGTAAATTTCTCAACATATTCTTTCTTGTGTTCACCAGCCCAGATGAAATCATAGTCAATCAAATTGACTTCCATCAGTTCGGGGTGGGAGAGTTCCACACCATTGACTGTGGGAGCCTGGTACGCTGCATAGACTGGTCCCAATGCCTGAGTTTCCGGGGTCAGCGCCCAGTCAAACCACAGCTTGGCAGCCTGTATATGCTTGGCACCCTTGATAATGCCCATGCCGCCGATTTCATAACCAGTGCCTTCCTCAGGGAAAGTCAACTTGAGCGGGAGCTTGTTATTCTCAATTTCATTAACAATATCGTGTGAGAACACAATACCCACGGCAGCTTCACCCTGACCAACAAACTTGGCAGGGGCGGCACCACTCTTGGTGAATTGTGCCATCTGACCGGCATATTGCTTGATGTACTCCCAACCCGCTTCCTCGCCGCGAAGCTGGATAATGGTGGCGAGGGCAGTATAGGAAGTTCCCGAGGTGGAGGGATGGGCAACCATGATCTGTCCCTTGAATTCGGGTTTCAGCAGGTCATCCCAGGAAGTGGGGGCTTCCACGCCGGGGTGGGCTGCCAGCCAATCGGTGTTGGTAGCAAAGCCAAGCGTCCCGACATAAATACCAGCCCAGTAATTGTCCACATCCTTCATCTTTTCTGGGTCACGGATGTTCGCCATGTTGGGTGAGTTGTACTGCTCCAGCAAGCCTTCCCCCTTGGCTGCCACAAAGCTGTCGATGGGTCCGCCCCACCAGATATCAAAAGTGGGATTGTCCTTTTCCGCCTGGATGCGAGCCAGGGCTTCGCCGGACGACATACGGACGTAGTTCACCGTGATCCCGTACTTGGCTTCGAATTCCTGCTTCATACCCTGGCACCACTGTTCCTGCGGGGTGCAAAGGACATTCAGCTCTGTATCGGTGATCTGCTCGGTGGGCGCAGCGGTTGGGGCTGCGGTTGTACAGGCTGTCAGTACTGCCGCAAGGACAAGCATAACAGCCATCAGGAAACGAAATTTTTTGCCAGACATATTTCTCCTCCGGATGAAATGGGAATTGGATATCCTACGATATCCTAGAATACTGATCAGTTCGAATTATCAGAACAGAACAGCTTAAACATTATGGATTTTCTTGGTTGACTTGTCAAGCTACAAACGTTGGAATAATCCTGACAAATATCAGGTATTTCACGGTTTTGCGGCTTTGGGAATAAAATTTAACGGGAAATATCACTGTCCTGAACCATTCAGGCGAGCTTTAATCACCCGGATATTGCCGTCTTCATCCGGGAAGGATTGCAGTGAGTCATAAAAGCCGGTTCGTTTCACCATGGTCATCATCCCCTGCCCCTGTCCCACGCCAACCTCAAAACAAATCCACCCGCCATGGCACAGGTAGCGTGGTGCTTCCCGCAGGAACCGGGTCATTACCTGGATGCCAAAATGTCCGCCATCAAATGCAAGGCGGGGTTCGTGGTGGACGATCTCGCCTGCCATTTTTTCGACATTGGCTGAGGAGATATATGGAGGGTTGCAGGTTATCAGGTCCATCTGTTGATGAAATCCGTCCTGTTCAAATGGTGCAAACAGGTCACCCACGAAGAAATCAACCCGTTCGGTGAGGTGCAAATGCTCTGCATTGCGTTTTGCCAGCGCCACTGCCTCCGGGGATACATCCGAACCAAACACCCGGGATTCTTTGACATAATATGCCAATGCCAGGGCAATGTTCCCGGAACCGGTGCAAATATCCATTGCCTGGATGATGTGACGTTCCTCGACAAGTGACCGGGCGGTTTCCACTGCTGCCTTGCCAAGGATTTCGGTTTCCTTGCGCGGGATCATTGCCTGGGGTGAAGCCAGGAACCCGATTCCCATAAATTCCTGGCTGCCAATCAGGTAGGCGAGCGGCGTACCATTTAACCTGAGGTCCACCAGTTCCAATACCTTTGCATATTGGTCATCCGTCAGGTGAGGTGGATGGAGTTCATCCGTTTGTTCCTGGCAGACATGCTGCCAGATGGCGCGCAGGGTGGTTTCTGGGGTTTCATCGGGTTTATCCGGTAAACCCGCCCAGGATGCCTTGAGGGTATTCAATAATTCGTTAAAACGGGCGGTGGAATTCATCACGTTTGCTTGGGGTTTGGGAGAAGAGAATTGGATTTCCCGTCTTTTTTCGGATCCATCTGGAAGAGCTTGAGATTATTATACGGTCTTTTTCCCAAATTGACTCCATCCATCTTTGCCGGGTACATCGAATGGATTACCAGATTCCTTCCTGCACAAACTTCTCGCGGATTAACCGGCTGAGTTCTGACCGCACCCGGCGCGACCGCCCATCTTGTTCCAGACGGATGTTATCCACGTAGTACCATAACTCAAGCTGGATGCTCTCCCCATTGAAAGACTTGATGGATACAACCGGATCCTTCCAATAACCGGGGATGATTTTAAATTCCTTGTCCAGCCAATCCAACAGGTTGGAGGAAAGATCATCCAGGCGCATTTCATTCCGATCATCGGTGGCATGAATGGTTCGTTTGAGTGCGTCCCACTTCAGGCGTAGCTGCTCATTCCGCGTCTCCCAAACCTTGCGCAAGCTCCAGTAATCCTTCGGATTCAGCCAGCCATCCGGGGCTTCGGACCATTCTGTTGCCAGGGAAAGCACTGTCCCCAGGTTGGCTTCAGCAGGAGCAAGAAACTGGCAATAAATTTCCTGCCGTTCCGCCATGGTCAAGCCCTTGATTTCCCGGCTCTTGATCCCGCGAATCAGGTTTCTGATGGATTCCTTGAAAATTTCCAGGTGGGCATTCAGTCTGCCTTCCAATTCCAGGCGCGGGATGGTGCGTTCGTTCCGATCTGCTTCGTCCATCAGGGACCGGTGGGCGGGTGGATCGGATGAAACCAGTTCCGCCTGGTTGCGGATGTGTTCCGCTATTGCCTGGATTTTGGGCAGTTTCGCCGGGATATTGGAGGAAAGTACTGCCGGATGCCCGGCTGCCACCAGGCATAATATTTCCTGTACGTGGGTCAGGTTTGACCTGGCAGGAACGGTTACTTCAATGCTGTATTTCTGTTCGGCGGTGGGCTTGGTGAGGTTGATAATGGGTTCCGCAGCCAGGATTTTATTGGGCATGAAAATGGTTGCCTGTTCATCCAATGAGAAAAGCATGGTGGAACGCAATCCCAGCCGTTGGACTTCACAGATTCGACCATCTCCCAGCAGAATCAGGTCGTTTTTTCGAAACGGTGCTTCCATCAAAAGGCTCAATCCGCTGAACACGTTGGAAAGTGTTTCCTGGAGGGCAAGTCCCAGCACCAGCCCCAACACCCCGGCACCAAGCAGGACGGAACTGATATTTACGCCCCACATGGGCAGGATGATCAAAGCGGATATGGTAATAATCAGCAGGGGACCAAACAGGTTGAGCACCGGGATGAGGACATCATCCACCTGGCTTTCGGTGCGCATTGCCCACCGGTTGCCATAATAAACAATTACATCCCGCAGAATCCGTCCCAGGATGTGGGCAAGGATCAGCACCAGCAGGGTATTGCTGATCCGTTCAATAGTAATGATTGCCTGGTCAGTGAAAGAGATCAATCGCAGGGATGCGTGGGCACCATACAGGAGGATGAGCAGGACGATGGGGCGCCGCAGGATGCCCAGGAGGATATCTTCCAGGTCACCGGGAAGGGTGCGTGTGACCAGTTTCAACAGCCGCATCAACAGCAGGTTGACCAGGAGCGCAATGATCAGCCAGGCAGCCAGGTTGATTAAAAAGGAAGCCAGCGGCGTTGCCAGGATTTCAAAGCCGGGCGGCAGGGGGATGGAATACCAGAGCAATTCCAACATGAAAAAATCCTTAAGTTAAGATGATATGATAATAGCATAAATATGGTCTAAATAATAGTATTAATTTCTTGGGGTTCAATTTATCAGGTTTGTATAATGTTGCCGGGTGTTGAACTTGCCGTTCGGATTGGGTTGATTTATGATGATATGCAATGGTTCACAAAGCGGAGAGTGTCACTTGAAAGGAAAAAAACTACTATTACTGATCATCGTTCTGGTGGGTGGGATTCTCGTCCTGGGGAGTTATGTGTGGGGTTTTCAATCCCATCCGGAAGCAGGGGATGTCCTTTGGGGCGGGGTGCCGGAATCCATCCAACCGTACTACACCCTCGGGATGGTTGCAGGAGCACTTGGATATTTTTTCTACACGTACTTTCTTCTCTTTTCATTGGATGAATCCACCGCCCGGGTTGGAACCCGTTGGGGGTATGGCATCTTCCCATGGTTGTATCTGATCATTCTGATTCCCTCTGCGCTCTGGCTGCCGTTGAGTTATCTGGCAACTGACCAGGCAGGCACGTTTTGGGTGTGGCTGGTGCGGTTTGACCTGCTGCTGGTTGCGCTTGGCTCCATTGGATTGTTCATTGCCCTTCTCAACGTGAATCCGAAAGTTCCCCGCCTTGCCCATCAGTTGGCTGTGGCGGGGATTATCCTGTTTTCTCTCCAGACCGTTTTGTTGGATGCTGTGATCTGGGGAATTTCTTTCAAATAATTGCTATGACTCTTTTTGAATTTTGTGTAAGATTATCCTAATACTTTTACGAGGGAGACATCCATGACCATTCGAATTGTCACAGACAGCACATGCGACCTTCCGCAGGAAATCATTGACCAATACCATATAACGGTTGTGCCGCTGTTCATCCAGATCGGCACCAGGGAATACCGTGACGGTGTAGATTTATCCCGGGAGGAATTTTATGAAAAACTCCCCGAACTGCGTCCCCATCCCACCACTGCCGTCCCCGGTATTGACTTGTTTGTCCAGACGTATGAGCGACTGATCCAGGAAGGGGCAACCCAAATTATATCCATCCACATTTCGCCCAAGCTGAGCGGAGTTTTAAATGTTGCGAAGGCGGCTGCTGAACGAATCACATCCATCCCGGTGACCGTCCTGGACTCCCGTTCCCTTTCCATGGGAACGGGTTTCGCGGTTTACACAGCTGCGGAGGCAGCCTTGGAGGGTCATCCGATTGAAAAAATTCTCGATCTGCTGGAAAACCAGATAACCCGAACACGGGTGTTTGCTGCACTGGATTCCATGCAATATCTCCAACGCAGCGGACGGGTGAGTTTCGCCATCTCCACCATCGGCAATTTTCTGCACATCAAGCCACTGCTGAAGATGCACAATGGGGAATACGGAACGGAAAAGGTGCGCACACGCCGCAACGCCATGCTGCGCCTGATTGAAATGCTCGGTGAGCATTTCCCCTACGAGCGGGTTGGCATCCTGTATTCCGGTGCTGCTGACCGGGCTCGCGAGCTGCTGGACGAGGTACGCGAATTGCTGCCAATGGACAAGGTCTGGTTTGGAATTTTAAACCCGGTGCTGGGCACCCACCTGGGACCCGGTGTGGTCGGTTTTATTACAATTGCCAAGGAATAAAAAAGGAGAATCCATGTCTTTTCTTGAAGTATATGCAATTGCCCTGGGTGTCATTATCGGCTTGATGACTGTCCTTTGGCTGGTCAGCCTGGCATTAAAAAATTCCAGCATCGTGGATATTTTCTGGGGGACGGGGTTTGTGATTGCCGGGTGGACATACTTCCTCCTGACGCCGGAAGGTTACCTGCCCCGCAAGCTCTTGATTGCCATCATTGTAACAATCTGGGGACTGCGTCTTTCGCTGCATATCTTTCTCCGCAACAAGGGCAAACCGGAGGATTTCCGCTACCAGAAATGGCGCGTGGAAAACGGGCAATCCTGGTGGTGGCGCAGTTTTTTCAAGGTGTTTCTCCTGCAGGGCGTGCTGCTTTGGATCATCTCTGCACCACTGCTGGCAGCGCAATTCCGCGGCACCCCCGACAGGCTGACGATCCTGGATTTCCTTGGACTGTTCCTCTGGGCGGTTGGCTTCTTCTTTGAGGCAGCGGGGGATTGGCAGCTTGCCCGGTTCATTAAAGATCCTGCCAACAAGGGTAAAGTGATGGATCGCGGGGTTTGGCGTTACACCCGCCATCCGAATTATTTTGGTGACTCTGCCCAGTGGTGGGGCTATTACCTGGTCGCTGCTGCAGCTGGCGGCTGGTGGACTATCTTCAGCCCAATCCTGATGACCCACCTGTTGGTGAATGTTTCCGGGATGGCGCTTCTGGAGAAAACCATGTCCCAACGTCCGGCGTACCGGGAATACATGACACGAACCAGCGGATTTATCCCCTGGTTTCCGCGAAAGAAGTAAGGTGGACCTGACATGAAAATTGCCAAAATCATCTCCCTGGCTGGTTTGCTTGCCATGACTGCTGTCCTGGTGTATGGCTTCACCGTTGGAGATTTCTCGGCGGATGGGGCAATCATCCTGTCCAATCCGTGGGGAATCGTCTCAATGGTGGACCTGTACGTGGGCTTTATCCTGTTTTCCGGCTGGATCATCTTCCGTGAAAAAGCCTTGCTGTCTTCCATTCTTTGGGTGGTGCTGATGATGGTGCTGGGCTTCTGGGCAGGTTCGTTGTACACCTTCCTGGCGCTGCAGGGCAGCCAGGGAGACTGGAAGCGGTTCTGGATGGGAAAACGTGCGGATTAGTGGATAAGGAGAACAAGAAATGACCTTCCTGCAAATTCTCAAAATTATAGCTGCCCTGGGGACGATTGCCACGGGCTTGCTGTCGCTCCTGCGGCCGCGTTCCATCAAGGATTTCACGGGGCTGGAGGCATCCAGCCCGCGTGCAGTGACGGAGATCCGCTCGGTGCTGGGCGGATTGTTCGTTGGGGTCGGGCTGGCGCCTTTTCTCCTGCCGCACCCGGCAGTTTTTCAAACGCTTGGAGTCATGTACCTGGCAATTGGACTGGTTCGAGCGGTTTCGATGGTGGTGGACAAATCCACTGAGCGGTCGAACGTCATCAGCCTGGTGGTGGAAATTGTGTTTGGAGTGATCCTGGTAGTGTAGCTCGATCCTCAATCAGTTTCTTAACCATGGGTTTTATGGGTATACTTGGTATGAGCCATCCTTCATTTTCCGGGAGCACCCATGACCCACCCGCCCACCACCCGTTTGTACCTCGTGCGCCACGGCGCCACACAGCTCAGCGCTGAGGACCGCTTTGCCGGTGCCATTAACCCACAGCTTTCGGCGGAGGGCGTTCACCAGGCAAAAAAGCTGGCGGAGCGCCTGGCGGATGATGCCGTCACGGCGGTGTATTGCAGCCCCATGGTACGCACCGTCCAAACGGCATCCATTTTGGCGATACCGCACGGCTTGACACCCATCCTGCGCGATGGACTGCGTGAGATTGACCATGGACACTGGGAGGGCTTGCGCCGGGCGGATGTGGAAACACAATTCCCGGTGGAGTATGCTGCCTGGAACGAGGACCCTTTCGCCTTTGCGCCGGAAGGCGGCGAAGCAGGCGTTAACGTGATTGCCCGGGCGCTGCCGGTCATTCGGGAGATTGTTTTGCAGCATCGGGGGGAAAATGTGCTGGTGGTTTCGCATAAAGCCACCCTGCGACTGCTCATCAGCAGCCTGCTGGGGTTTGACGCACGCGGCTACCGTGACCGGCTGGACCAATCCCCGGCATGCTTGAACATCCTGGATTTTAAAGACCCGGTGCGGGCACGCTTGATGCTGTTTAACGATGTTTCGCATTATGTGGACCAGCCGCGCCGGTCCAGTGAGCAACTCTCCAAGTGGTGGGATTCGCCCACCCGGTAAAATATTGCCTGCCTGGCGTGAAGATTGCACTATAATTGGGTGATTGCATGCATCCTCGCTGCCAGGTGGTTTTGTGAAGTCGCTCATATCCATATTTTTTAAAATGTTGTTGATGATTGGTGTTTGTCTGGCTTCATCGGTTGCTGTCCAGGCACAGGAGATTGGGGGGACACCCTCTGCGGAGAGTCTGCAGGAAGGTGCATCCTACACGGTTCACCTGCCCGTGATTCTATCGGTTGCAATTCCCCCCAGGGTGGATGCCGTGGGACCTGCCGGGGGAACCATGCCAGCCCTGGCGTTGAATCCTGCTGAGCCGGGAATCCTTTACGTCGGCACCTGGGGGGCTGGGGTTTATAAAACGGTCAATGGTGGAGCATCCTGGGCGGCGGTCAATGCCGGACTGGGAAACACCTATATTCAATCCCTGGCGATTCATCCCACCAATCCCCAGGTTGTCTATGCCGGCACCTACAGCGGGGGTGTCTACAAGTCGGTGGATGGCGGGGTAACCTGGCAGGCATCCAGCGGATCCCAGCTTGGCAGCCATATCATTTATGACCTGGAGATCGATCCCCAACAGCCATCCACGCTGTTTGCCGCCACCCGCATCAATGGCAGCCTGATGGGGTATATTTTTAAAAGTGTGGATGGAGGCGCAACCTGGGAGGAAAAATTTCGCGGCAACCGGTGGGGATTGGATTATGATTACATTTATGATGTGGAAGTCAATCCCATTAACCATGCTGAAGTGCTGATAACCAACCATGAACATGGTTTTTGGTATAGCACTGATGGAGGACAGAATTGGGATGCCAGAAACAAAGGTGTAGGAGACTTGAGTGCCAGGACAATTGTTATTCCAAATGGTTGGCCACTCTATGGTGGTGTTTGGCATGGGGGTGGTGTCTACAAAGAGACATATATCATTGATGGTTGGAAACAGAAAAGTAACGGCATGCCGGAGGATGTGGAAGTGTACCGGCTGACGGTGGACCCATCCAATGCCAGCACCCTGTATGCCTGTACCTGGGAAAATGGGGTTATCAAGACGGTTGACGCGGCTGAGTTCTGGTTCCAATCTGGATTAAATGGCTATTTTGTGTACGACCTGGATGTGGATACCACCAATTCGCAGGTCCTGTACGCCTCCACGGGCGGGGCAGGGTTGTACCGGTCTGAAAATGGTGGAACCGGCTGGTATAAGTCGGATGCGGGGATCTTCAATTCAAATGTTACCGGGGTGGCATCGCTGCCATCCCAACCCCAGGCTGTATTTGTTGCAGTGAATGGATCGGGTGTATTTCGAACTTTGAACCGGGGTGCTTCCTGGCAGGCAGTGAATACCGGTCTGGGGGATTTGCGTATCAACCGGCTGGTCAGCCAGGGGGGCAGGCTTTATGCCCTCGCCACCTCTGGAACGTATGCCAGCGATGATGGCACAAACTGGTGGCTTTTCAATGGACCGCAAACACTGGGGCAATCTGTTGTGGACCTGGTTGGAGCGTTGCGGGAGTGGAGCAGCCTGCCTGATGAATTAATGTTGGATATGCTGTCATCCCAACCGGGGATGTTGGAGGGAGTCAACCCGGAGCTGGCAAATACGCCATTAATATCAACGGCGCAGTCCGGGACAACCCTGTATGGCGGGACTGCTGGAAAGGGCGCCTGGGCATATACCAGCTGGTGGTCCCTGCTGGGGCTGGACGGCAGGAAGGTGTACTCGCTGGCGGTGGATCCGATTCTCTCCAGGCTCTTGGCAAGTTCCTGCAGTTCTGATGCATACGGATATGATACCGATTGCAATGTTCAATATTATTCAAGCGGGAGTTGGGTGAATATCAACGACGGTTTGACCGGGTTGAAGGTCAATGAAATTGTTGTGCGGGCGGATGACTACCTGGCAGCCACCACGGCAGGCATCTATATCCGTGACAACCAGGGTGCAACCTGGACACGGGTTGGGTTGCCGGGTGTCAATGTCCTGGCGCTTCAGGTGGATGCCGATAACGCCCAGATGGTCTATGCTGCGGCGGTTGGGGGAGCGTATGTCAGTGCTGACCGGGGCTTGACCTGGTCGCAAGCCCACAACAGCCTGACGGGCTGGACGTTCCAGTCCATCCAGGTGGACCCATTGGACCACGACATCATCTACTTTGGAACCAAAGAAAGCGGAACCTATCGCTGGAATCGCAGCCCATAAAGTTCCATCCATATCCATTAAATCTCTGCCCGGGTGGGAAAATTTTTCCCACCCGGACATTTTTATAGGATTTCGATCGAATGATATGGAGCCCGGGCGTCATCCAATACCTGGTGGATCAACGGCAAATCTGTGGAATTACAACGGACGCAGACACCGCAATCAGAGCTGAGGTGGCGCGGCACCGGGATGAGCTTGCAGGCAAGTCCACTTGCCTGAAATAGTTTCTCAATCCGCAGTGCGTGACTGGTGGAATCCACCAGGATCACCGCATGGGAAGCGTTCATTGTACCTCCCTGGCAATTTGCCGGATGGCAAATAATGCTTGGTCAATATCATCCATTGTATTGAATACGCCCAATCCAAAACGAATACAGCCCTCCGGAAACGTACCAATGGTATGGTGGGCGGCAGGTGCACAATGGAGCCCAACCCGGCAGAGGATGCCAAATTCCTCGTCCAGTTGAAGTGCAGCGGTGGAAGGTGAGACCCCCCGGATGTTAAATCCAATCGTGGCAGTCTGTTGGCTGGCGGATTGGGTTCCATAAATGGTAATTCCGGGAATTTCTGCCAGACCGACCAGCAGGCGATTGCAGAGGTTCACTTCATGGGATCGAATTGCCTCCACCCCCATGGAAGAAATCCACCGGATGGCTGCCAGTAGACCGGCAAGTCCCACGCTGTTGGGAGTGCCGCTCTCGTACCGGTCTGGAAGAAACCCGGGTTGGGTTTCATGCTCCGAACGGCTGCCGGTTCCCCCTTGGCGGATGGGGGCAAGGAGTTCATGATCCACCCGGGTTCCCAGGACAAGCCCTCCGGTTCCAGTAGGACCGTACAGGGATTTATGACCGGTGAATGCCAGGAAATCAATGGAATCCTGTTCCATGTGGATGGGAAATACTCCTGCTGTTTGGGCGGCATCCACCAACAGATAAATTTGATGGCGGTGGGCAATCTCACCTGCCAGGCGGATGGGCAGCATCGTACCGCAGACATTGGACGCATGAGTGAGAACAATTAATCGTGTCTTAGGCTGTATGGCATCTTCGATCTGTTGGGGATCCAGTCTCCCATCTGGCGAACATGGTACACAGGTAACACTCACTCCTTTTGACTCCAATACTCGCAGTGGTCGCATGACGGCATTATGCTCCATGCTGGATGTCACCACGTGGTCGCCTGGATGCAAAAAGCCATGCAGTACCAGGTTGATTGCATCCGTGATGTTTTGCCCAAAAATCACCCGCAAGGGATCTGGAGCACCAAACAGGCTGGCGATTTCCTCCCGCGCCTGGTACACCATCCTGGCTGCTTCCACTGACATGCGGTGTCCGGACCGCCCCGGATTGGCGGCGGATTGCTCCAGGAACTGGACGATGGCGGCTGCCACACCTGGTGGCTTGGGCCAGGATGTGGCAGCATTATCCAGATAGATGGCACCGTCCTTTGTGCGGCTGGAAGGAACAGGCAATCCGCTCATCATTTGGACAAGACCAGGCGGAATTCATCCCCATCCTGGGTGATTTCCACCTTGCATTTACGGAATTCTGCCATGCGGCGGACGTTTTCGCGGGAAGTAACCGTATCCACCAGGACTTCAATGGGAAATACACCTTCTTCAATTGCTTTTTGAGCCAGCATGACTGGCTGCGGGCAGGACAACCCGCGGGCATCAACCAATTTGTTCATTTTTCCTCCTTTATGCGGTTTTTTCCCGCATGGTAAACCCAATGACAATACAGACCAAAATTCCAAGAATAACGGCAACCATGCCCGCCGTGGAAAGACCGCCTACTTTCAATACACCGTCCACAACTGCATCTGTTTTTGCTGCCAGGTTGAAGTTGTGAGCAAAAGCAGCCCCGGTAATCATTCCAAGCACAAATACACCGGAATCACCATCTCCCTCACCAGACAGGAACAATTGCCGCCCTGGGCAGCCGCCTGCCAGTGCATATGCCAATCCAGCTAAAACCATCCCCAGAATATTCCACAATAGATTGCTGTGAGCAATTGGTTGGGCGGTGTAGCCAGGATTGAATTGACCCAGGACCAGGTTGGTCAGGAATGCCATGACCAGCAGTGCCAGCAGACCGCTCAGCAGGTGGAAATCCCGCATAAGAATGACGTCACGGACTGCACCCATGGTGCAGAAACGGGTGCGCTGGGCAAGAAAACCAATCAATAAACCGATCCCCAGGGAGATGAGCAGGGGAGCATGCAAAGATCCGGGTCCTTTTTCGCTGGAAAAGATGGGTCCCCCTTCGCTAAAGACCGGCTGGAAGATGCCCAGCAGCAGTAAACCAATCATCAATACCGGCATAATCCAACCCACCGCCGTGTATGTTTTGTGGCTGCGACCCAGGTTGTAGCCTTTGCGCAGAAACCAGACACCCATCCCAATCCCCAAAATTAAACCAAAGAGCGCAGGAATGGCAGTCAGGTCACCCCCGGCAAGGCGGAAATTGGCGCGCCACGGACAGCCCAGAAATGCAAGTGCACCAATCATGGCAAAGGCACCAAGGATGAACCGAACGATGGGCGCAGAGCCGGAGCGGGCTTTAAATTCACGGAAAATCAAGGCTGCGATGGTTGACCCCAGGACAAAACCGATGATTTCCGGGCGGATATATTGCACCACGCTTGCCCGGTGCAACCCCAACGCACCGGCAATATCCCGCTCAAAGCAGGCAACACAAATCCCCATATTGGGGGGATTCCCCAGTTTCTGCAATAACGGACCGAGTACACCAATCAACCCTCCAGCCAGGATGATTCCCCAGCGGGAAGCAAAAAAACGCGTCAACCGATTTAACATGTGATTTCCTCCATCAGGTTTCAGTCATAAATTGAGTTAAATGCAATGAGCCCGGAATGGGGCTTTTCTCCATCCTGTATGTGGTGGAAATGAAATGGAATGTAATTTTGGAACAGGGATTGCCTCCTCTCCATGAATCTTCATGGAAAACAAAAAACCGCCAGCACACGCCAGCGGTTCAGGAGGCAGACGGCAGGACTGCTAAACCATACCGGACATGTGCAGGTGGGTGGACGGGCACTGACCAGCGCCCTGATGGGTATCTCAACTATATGAGATCAAAATGGGGAAAAGCCTTCGCTTTGTATCCATGGTTTTGATTATAAAGACGAGAGAAACACAGACAAGTGATGGATGTACTTATCTTATGATGACAGCTGGAATTTGTCATATACCCGCCGATTTTGGTGACTTGGATTTCTCCATATGGAATATTCCGAAAGATTTAACCGAAAGATAACAGAATCTATATTGTTTCTGAATAACCGTTTGCTATCCTGTAACCAATCCGGAGACGGAGCAACATTTCAAAACAGAAGGAGTTACAAATCAATGCGTAAATCAATCGTTGTATCAGTTGTTGTGGTGGGCATCCTTGCAGTTGCCGTTGTGCTGGGTGCAGGAGCGGTCAGAACAGTCAGCGCTGCATCGCTCAACCAGGATGAACTGCCAGCCGTTTTGGACCGGGGCGGTCGGGGATTTGGAGACGGAACAGACGAAGACCTGGCTGCCGCACTTGGGATTACGGTGGATGAGTTGACTGCAGCACGCGATGAGGCAAAGGCTGCCATGCTGGAACAGGCTGTGGCGGATGGTTTGATTACTCAGGCGCAGGCGGATGAACTGACCGAGTCCGGCAGGGTATTCCCGTTTGGTGGTCGGTGGAATGGCTGGCTGGGTGAAAATGGTCTGGATTACAATCAGTACCTTGCAGACGCGCTTGGAATTTCTGTGGACGAACTGGAATCTGCACGGCTGGAAGCTTTTGAAGCACAACTCACCCAGGCGGTGGAAGATGGTCGCCTGACCCAGGAGGAAGCTGACCTGATGATTGCCCGGAAGGTGCTGCATTCCAGCGAGACATTCCAGGCAGACATGCAAAGAGCGTATGAAGAGGCTGTTAACCAGGCAGTTACCGATGGCACCTTAACCCAGTCACAGGCAGATTTGATCCTGGAAAACATGGGGGAGCGTGGTGGCTTCTTCTTCGGTGGCGGACATCGCCGTGGTGGACGGTAAGAATAAGTATGAAATAAAGTTACAGCGAAATCACTGGAGGTGATGCGTATAGCCTGATAATATCTGGATCCAAAGGTTGGGAGTGGTACATGACAATCCGGTTGGTCAAACAGCCGGATTTGTTGATTTTGCTTGTTTCCACCAGAGTCCAGTGCACTCCAACAGGGTGGTACTGGAGGTGGCTTCCAGCGAGCGTGCCAGTTCATCACCGAAAAAGAAGTGGGTCAGTTGGACTGCTTCCTCGGGAGATGAAAACTGGTAATCTGTGCGGATCCAAGTAAATGAAAAACCGGATTTCTCCAGGAAATCATAATAGGGAATCAATTTTTCTGGCGGAGTGGGGAAGGCATACCCTGTTCCAAGGGTTTCGATGATTAACATGACTCCTTCAGGTTTAAGGACGCGCTCCATCTCATGGAGAGCTTTGCTGACTTCTGCCTGCCAATTGGTTCCTGGATTTACGAGATAACAGAGGCTCCAGCCGGATAATACCAGGTCTGCACAGGACCCTGGAACCGGCAGGTGGCGATGATCCGCAACCACCAGGATTATGCCGGGCAGGCAGGCGGCTGCTACCTGCAGCATGGCAGCAGATGCATCCAGCCCCATGATGAACCGGACATGGGGAGCCAGGAGACGGGTCAGGCGCCCGGTTCCCGCACCGGGTTCAACAACCCGCCTTCCTTCAAGCGGCAGTATCCATTGGATTGCTTTGAGGAGATTGCAGTGGACATCCTCACGCGTAACAAGCAGGTCATAAGCCTGGGCGAATTGCCGGTATATCAGTTGATGGTCGGGCATTTTGGCGTTTTAGGAAAGGGATTTGGTCTAAGTTTATCATATGCGTTTCTATTGATAGGAGGATTGCAGTTGGGATTGATGTTCTTCACAAACTATTGTGCTTCGAAAGGTTATTTTGTCAGGAAACTGTCAGTAAACTGTCAAGCATTTGATCCGTGATTTGGGTATGATGGTGTCATTGATTGCTGGTTGAGTTCAGCAGGCTGGATGTTTCCCCTCACTAATTCTTAAATAATTCAGCATATTGACTTGTTATGGTTATATAATTATGTTGATTCAATTTCATATCATATTCCAATTTTGGGTTGGATTGGTCTTGCAGACACGGGGAGTGGTTTACACGATGGAATTTAATTTTCCCAATCCTGTCCGTCGCATGGAAGATTATATTGGCAGAAAAGATTCTTTGGACGAGGTGTGCCGGAACTTGATGCAGCAGACTCCGGCGTCCATATTGGTCATTGGTGAGTACCGAACCGGAAAGACATCTTTTCAAAATGTCAGTTTACTGCAAGCTGATGGAATGGCTCAAAACAAAATTATCCGGTTGGACATTCGGCTGCATCCGGCTGAGTATTTTTTTGATCGATTTGTCCGGGAATTATTCCAGGAACTGTGCAGCAAAGTTGGAAAACCCCTGGAGGAGACTATACTTTTCAATCCGGCGGGCAGTATCATGCCGATTAGCAATAGTTTGTTGTTAAAGGAAATTAGGGATCTGACGAGTCGGATTTCAGATGCTTTATTTGTCCTTTGTATTGATGATTTGGATCTAATTCTATCTGCAAAAGAAATCACTTCAGATCTGTCGGTTGATATTTACAAAGTTATCGGGTTATTAAATGCGCTTTCAGAAAAAACGGGTGAGTTGAGGGTGGTGGTTTACGTAACCATGCAGCAATCTCCCGAGCAATTTCAGATACAGTCATTTGGGTCTCCAGCCTTGTTGCAGAGTTCGTCGTGGATCGAACTTCGGAATTTGACTGCCCCTGAATCCAGGAAATTTATTGATCATTTCCTGCCCGGTGAAATTACCCCCCAGGCGTTTCAAACATTGATGGATCTATCGGGTGGGAATCCATTTCTTATCAAATTGATTCTGAAATGGTTTAGAGACAATTGGAAAGCTGGAATCTCTCCCCTTACGCCTGAAGAAATGTATGCTGCAATTCCCGCCATCCTGGACAGCCCTCAAGCCAGGTTATTTATGACCACATTACTGAATGAATTATTATCGTCCCGGCAGCGGGAGCTTTTGCACACCATCCATGCAAGAGGGGGGATGATGGAAGCGGATGTCGTTGCCTCTCTGGAAAGAGAATATCAACAGGAAGCAGAACATTTACTGCGATCTGGATACATGGGGTGTCGGCAGGATGGAAGCTGGGTGATTGGGATGGGGTTAATATCCGGGTGGATTCAGTCCCATCGTGGCTATACCGGATCACTTCACACCCGGATTCTTGAACTGGACCAGCTCATCATTGATCGAAAGACTCGGAACGTTTCCTGTCGGGGAAGGGAAATTCGTGTTACTGACCAGGAGTACCTCTTTTTGGAACTCCTTTGCCAAAAGAGAAATGAACTTGTTACACGCGAAGATATCACGAATAAGTTGTGGCCGGAAGATCGTAGAGGGGTGGAAAATTCCGCAATTGATCAAATTGTCAGCCGAATTCGGGCAAAGCTGGGGGAAGATGATCCGCATAAATATATCCAAACAGTCCACGGCAAGGGATTTATTTTGAGGAATTGCCGGTTTGACGCATCCGACATGTGATAGGAATCATCATGATTAATCTAAATTTTCCCCAACCGGTACACGATATTTCCAATTTTTTTAACCATGGTCAGGAATTGAAACAGGCTCAAGATGCTTTGCGATTGGGATCCAAGCGGTTGGTGATCGTGGTGGGGGAACGCGAAATTGGAAAAACATCCTTTCAAAATGTGACGATGGAATGGCTGCGGGAATTAAATCAGCCACCATATCTTGTGGATATTCCCATGATCGGGAACATCCAGACTGTGGATGAGCTGGCTCTGGAAATTCTACAGGGATTATTCCTGGCAACTGGTCAGACATTTGCAGATATGGGATTTGTCCAACCAGAACAGCTTCAAACACTGACTGATCCGGATATTTTTCGCCAGATGATGTTGAAGGGACTTCCCGATCCAAGCCAACCCATTGTAATCCGGATCGATGAATTTGATACTATTTTAAATCCCGGTCACATTTCACAGGAAAATATTCATAAAATATTGAGCCTGGTGCGCCATCTGGTTGTTGCATGGAAGGATATCCATGTTTCCCTGTTTCTTTCCATGACATATATTCCCACGCCGACAGAACCGGCTTTTTGGAGTGCCATTTCCGGTAACACGAGGGTTGAGCTTTTTTCAATCATTGGTCAGCTTTTACAGCACGCAGAATTGATTCCACTTCAGCCATTCGATCTGGATGGAGTAAGGAACTTGGTGGAGGGCATTTTTCAGGGGAAGGCTCATCTGGATGGGGATGCTTTGGCGGAACTGTATTCGATGGGTGGAGGGCATCCCTATGTAACCAAATTGATTCTCCATAACCTGGTTGGGCTCTATGGGGTTGAAAGAATGGAAATTGTGACTGCAAATATGGTCCGGCATGCCGTGGGGGAAGCGCTGCAAGACCGCCGGATGGCATTTGTGTTTGCAAACATATATCAGGTTCATTTCACAGAGGATCAAAAACGGGTTATGTTGCTGCTTGCTGACAGACATAAGGCAATCTCAAGCGGGGAATTACTATCCCATGGTGAAAACACTGTCCGTGCTGCCGAGGAACTAACCCGCCGGGGTTACCTGCAAAGAAATCAGCAGCAATGGTCGGTGCGCGCACATTTTCTTCATCAATGGCTTGGACAATGGGATTTGTTTAAGTTGGAATTGGAAAAACATAACCCTGGCAGTCAATCCACATCCCGATTTGATGAGGGACAACACCAATAAATAACCGGGGACAGGGATAACAGCCAGCACGAGCCAGGTATTGAATCCTGTCATGAAATGTCAGGAATATTCAGGGCACTGGGGGAAATTAAATATAGTGTTTGACTCCCGAGGGCTGTAATATATGCATGGATCAAAGCATATGGATGTCTGAATGCGGAACGATGCCAGAAGGAGGTAATCATGAACTGTGGCTTCAATCCAGCACCAATCGTCCGGTTTGTTTTCATCCTGCTTCTCATCTTCTTCTGCTTTGGCATGTACTTTTACCATCACAGCATCATGCCGCAACTTCCGGAAGATGACCAGTTCCCAAGCCCCGCGATACCGCAAGTGGATGGTGGCAACACCAGGGTAACCTCCAAACCGGGGGCAAATTCCATGGTGGATCCTGAGATGTACAATACTCCTGCTTCCATGGATGATCAGCAGCAATTTGCGGATTTGGGTGAGATCTGGTACACATTCCTTGTCATATTGATAGTGGGGGGGGTCCTTGTGTTTGTTCTTTTATTGCTGCTCATTCGGCGGGGAATGAGAGAAACAGAACTTCGGCTGGTAACCGAGCAGCGTAAACTTCTGGAATTGCAATTGTGCATGAAGGATCGATCCCGTCAACAGCCAGATTGGGATGAGTGAGAACTTGCGAGAGAGGGTGATTGAAAATTCACCCTCTCCTCATTTTAAGGAGTTGGTTGTATAATCACCGGCTTGTATGACCAAACCGGCTGATTTGACTTCACCATGCATAACCTGTGGCGCATGTTGCGCCCATTACCGGGTTTCATTTTATTGGGGGGAGGCGGATCCGGAGCAGGGTGGATTGGTGCCGCCGGAGCTTGTGGAACCTGTTAATGAATTTTTCTCCTGTATGAAGGGGACAAACCGCACCCATCCACGCTGTGTTGCCTTGGTGGGGGAAGTTGGGAAGGCTGTTCATTGCGGGATCTATGAGATGCGATCCACATCATGCCGGGAATTTGGAATTCATATGCATGCCGGAGTGCCCGTTGCATCGCCCCAGGATTTGGCAAGGTGCAACCAGGCTCGTGCTGTCTATGGGCTGCCTGCGTTGCATATCCCTGCCGCTCCCGAACGGCAGCAGATCTGGACACGGATTTTGCTGGATCATTACCATCGATTCCATACCCATAAACCGGCTGTCCATCCTCACGGGAAACCCAGATCTGGCTGGGTGATGCTCTCAAAACGCCATCTTAAACAAGCTGCCCGGAACCTGCATTATAATCAGGCATAATATTTGCTGTCTTTTTTGGGTCAGCAAACCGCATGTCCACAATTTCCGGCAAAGCCAAGACCCGCGGGGAATCGGTGATGGGAGCAGCTCTATGAAATTTATCAACTGGATCAGGCAATGGGTCAAACCGATGACGCTGGCGGAAAAGCAGGCGGTCATTGCTGAATTGACCGAAGCTGCATCACCGGGTTTTGACTTCTTCCTGCTTGTTATTTTATCTGGCACGATTGCCACCATGGGTTTGATTACCAACTCGGCTGCAGTCATTATTGGTGCCATGCTCCTGGCTCCCCTGATGTCTCCAATTATTGGCATTGGGATGGCATCCATCACAGGGGACAGTAACAAGCTCAAAAAATCGGTTTCTGCTTTATTGCGTGGCGCTGCCCTGGCGATCGCATTATCGTTTTTGGTGACGTTGGTTAATTCTTACATGCCCATCATTTCCTTGCAGGAACTCCCGCAGGAAGTCTTGTCTCGCACCCGCCCAACTCCGTTGGACCTGGGAATTGCCCTGGCGGGTGGGATTGCTGCCGCATATGCCCTGACTCAACCCAATCTCTCTGCAGCTCTGCCGGGTGTGGCAATTGCCACAGCTCTCATGCCCCCACTGTGCACGGTTGGGATTGGTATGGCTGTTGGTCGGTGGGACGTTGCGGGTGGAGCAGCATTATTGTTTTTGACAAATGCCGTTACCATTGCTTTTGCTGCAGTGCTGGTGTTCTTTGCCCGGGGATTTTCCAATTATTCTGCCTTGCAGAATGGCAGGCTGCCGCGCAGCCTGCTTTATTCGGCTGTTTTTACACTGTTATTATTGGTACCACTGACGTATTACAGCCTGACATTCTTCCGCGATGCATCGGAGAACCGAAAGATCCAGGAAGTGGTCACCCGTCATGTAGAAGGGCTTGAGACTGTAGACCTGGTGGATATGGAAGTAACCCGAAATGGTGATGCTTTGAACATGGAGTTGACCCTGCAGAGTAACGCCCCCATTCGTTACCAGGATGTGGTGTTATTGCAGGAAGCCATTGTTGGAGAACTCAACCGGTCTGTCTCGCTGAAAGTCAATCAAATCCTGGCTGAACGATTGGATCCATTGGTACCTCCCACACCAACACCAACCCTCACACCAACCCGGACTTCAACACCAGGTCCCAGCCCTTCTCCCACACCAACATTTACTTCAACTGCTACGGCGACTGCAACTGCAACACTCACCCCGTTGCCAACCTCAACGCTGACAGTCACTCCCACGCCCGCATTGGCAAGGATCATTGCAACCCGTCTGCCTGCCATGTCGATCCATCAAACCCCTGGAGGTCCGGTGATTGGCACGCTGGTTCCCGGGCAGATGCTGACCATTCTCTATGGCAGCGAAGTTGTCAATGGAATGCAATGGCAGGAAGTGTTGGATGGGGAGGGGCGGCATGGATGGGTTCTGGCTGTTTATCTTCACCAGGTCACACTGACGCCGACAAAGACCGCAACCCAATTGCCGTGATCTCCTTTTTTTGTTTGATTTGACTTCTTCGGGTTTACTAAAACGTTTTTGGTATAATGGGGAGACAAAAATTAAACCTGAAAGGAAAAGTTATGACTGCAATTGCTGGGATTGCAAGAGGGGGAGAAGTCAATCTTGTGAATCAAATGTTGGATGAAATGGCATATCGAGGGGGAGCTGGAAGAGAGGTTATTGAAACCAGCCTGGCAACACTGGGCATTCTCTGGAGCCGGGCAGATCGAAAAAAGCGGATTCGGCAAAGCGAGTCCATTCTTGTTGAAGATTCGACCGGAGTTGGTCGTCTGGCACGAGCCTGCCTTCAAGATACGAATCTGCTCCTGGAACGTGATTCTTTGGGAAAAGCCCCCTTATATTATGGGATGGATGATCAAGGGACAATCAGCTTTTCCTCCGAGGTAAAAGGCTTGCTTGTCAGTACGGAAGATGTGCACGAAATGCCCCCCGGTGTCGTCTGGAGAGATGGAGAGATCCAAACAGCACATGTGCTTGAATTAATGAATCCCTTGGACGAAAAACCAGTGAGTATTGCCCGTGAGTTGCGTCGCCGGTTGGAGGAATCAATTGCCGCCTGCCTTCACTGCGGAGAGATTGGTTCCTGGCTGTCTGGCGGATTGGATTCCAGTGCCATTGCAGCACTGGCTCGTCCACACTTCAATCAATTCCACACCTTTGCCGTCGGACTTGCGGGCGCGCCAGATTTACATTATGCTGGGATTGCGGCTGATTATTTGGGGACAATTCATCACGAGTTGCTTGTCGATACGGATGACTTGTTGAAGGTCTTGCCGGAAATGATTCATCACCTTGAATCTTTTGATGCCCTGCTGGTTCGGTCCAGTATGACGAATTATTTGGTGGGCAAACTTGCGGCGGATTACGTCCCGGCAGTATTTTCCGGTGAGGGGGGCGATGAACTATTCGCGGGTTATGAATATCTCCATGACATGGAAATAACAGATTTGCCTGCCGAGTTGGTTGATATCACCAAACGCCTGCATTCCACTGCCTTGCAGCGAGTGGACCGCTGTTCCATGGCACATGGCATGGCAGCATTTACACCCTTTTTGGCACCTGCGGTGGTGAATTATGCCTTGCAAATTCCACCACAATATAAAATATATAAAGGCGTTGAGAAGTGGATCCTGAGGAAAGCTGTGGAAGATTTATTGCCACCGGAAATAACATTCCGTAAGAAGGCAAAATTCTGGGAAGGTGCAGGCGTAACTGACTTATTGGCAGAGGCTGCTGAAAAGGAAGTTACCACCAGTGACTTTGCCAAAAAACGGTATCTACCCAACGGATGGATTTTAAATTCAAAAGAGGAATTGCTCTATTATCGGATATTCAGCGAGTGGTTTGGTGATGCTGGTGACTTGCATTGGATGGGGCGAACAAAAGGAGCCCCGATGAATTAGACCGGGAGAGATGCCATGCATATTTGGGATGCTGTGAACTTGCAGGCTGGGCAATTTGACTGGTATGGATGGGTAATTCTACCTCTGATCATCTTTGCTGCCCGGGTTGCAGATGTAACCCTGGGAACCATCCGGATTATTTTTGTTTCGCGCGGAAAGCGGAACCTTGCTCCCCTGCTTGGGTTCTGCGAAGTTTTGATCTGGATCATTGCCATCAGCCAGATTGTCCAAAATATTCACAGCGTCCCAACATATTTTGGGTATGCTGCCGGATTTGCTGCGGGCAACTATGTTGGGATGCTGCTGGAAGACCGGCTGGCGCTGGGGACTGTCATCATCCGGGTAATTATACAAAATGGCGGTGTGGAACTGGGGCAGGCGCTGCACGATCATGGATATGGCTTTACTGCGGTCGATGGCTCCGGTTCCAGCGGACCAGTCAAGCTGGTATACAGTGTCATTCCCCGAAAAGATTTGCGCAAAGTGGTGGATATTATTCACCAGATTAATCCTCGTGCATTTTACTCTGTGGAAGACATTCGTTCCTCAGAATCAGGCGTGTTCCCTTCGCGCTCCCAAACATCAGTTGGCAGCGTACTGGGCAGAAAAGCCAAGTAGGTTTTAGAACCCTATTTTTTCAGTCCCGGGTGGGGGTGCCTGTGCAGCCTTGTGCAGGTATACCCGATCCCGCAGGAGAGCAGCCAGCGTGAAAAGCCAAGGAATTCCCATCACCCCCAACGTCAATTGAATTTCCAGCCAGGGTTGGGGCGGATATGGGGATTCCCAGTAGGTGATCGGCACAAAAATCAGGGGTTTGCTGCGGGTAAAGAATACCAGCACTTCAGCCATCCATAACCAGGGTGAAGGCAGGAGGACTGCCAGCGCCAGGACCCAGGGGGTGTACCACGGCTGGAACCATGTGATGGTGACCAGCAGGAAAAAGTACAGCGAGTGGAAAGCGGCTTGCGGGAAACCGATTTCGGGTTGTCTCCATAACCGGAATGCCTGCCAGAAGACCCATATGGCAGTCAGGATCCATGCCCCCAATGAAACGTATGGGGAGGCATATCCACCGAGCCAGCCTTTTAGCAATTGATATGTAACAGCTGGGAGGGATGTTGTGAATAATGTCTGCTGGTGGGCAAGGTAAAAATTTTGAAAACCGCTGAAAAAAGGCGCATAGGTGGCGGCAACCAATGCAGCGCATGCCATTCCTGCCAGCAAGGTGAACCGCACCCGGGACCGGGTACCGGTGAGGCTTCGCCAGGAGAAAGCCAGTGCAGCGGGGAGCAATAGTCCCGGCACAAACTTAACCAGCACTCCGCCCGTCAGTGCAAGAAAGCCCGGCAGGAGCTTGTTTTCCAGGAATGCCCAGCATGCCAGCAGAATAAAGAACACCATCACAATGTCATTGTGACCATTGCCGAAAGTCTCATAAAGCAGAATGGGATTCCAGGCAAACAGCAGGGTGCGGGGCAGCACCTGGCTTGGATTGGACCGATGCAGAATGCGTGCAACCACAGCGGTGCTGCCAATCCAAAAAACGCCGGAGAGGCATTTAAAAGCAATCACATTGGCAATGATGCCATCTCCAGCCAGCCGGGCAGACAAGCCAGCCAGCAGTTCCCATAGAGGACCGTATGCAGTGGGGGCATCATGCCACCACATATAGTTATAGAAGGGGTCATTGGGATATTCCGCTGGAAGGTTGATGAAAGGGTTGCCCGAATAGACACCAGAAATTCTGCCGCGGACGATGTAATCAAAAATGTCGGATGCCCCATACGGATACATCCAGAGTAGTGCTGCTGCGGAACCCAGTCCGCCCAGGACAAGCAGGATCCAGCCCCAGGCTTTGGGTACTTTTCGAATTAACCACCAACCAGCGCCGTTCAATAAACCCAGGGCAATGAAACCAAAGATCATCCGGGTTTGAATATCCGGGACGGATTTTTGAATATGCCAGAGGCTGAGGAGAGGCTTGGATATATATTCACTCAACAATGCGGGTTGAACCAGGAATTGCCAGATGATGCCAACCGACAGGGCTGCTGCTGATGTCAAGCCAAGCAAGGCAAGAATGGTTTGTGTGGATGGTCGTGTTTTCAAGGTGGTTTCCTGTCTGGCGGATGACTGTATTATACGGCAAACAATGGGATTGAAAACAAGTGGTCTGTTGCAGGCGGGAAGTGTATAATTTTCTACACAGAATTACAATCCCGGAAAGAAGGCAACAGGATGCACAACGAAGACGAGTATAATCCGGCTCCAATTGACACATCCCACGTGGTGTTACCGGATGCGGTGAATGAACTGACTGAGTTGTTGGCGCGGAATGCCCACGAGGTGTGGGCGCAAACCCGCCTTGCTGAAGGTTGGCGCTGGGGACCGGAAAGGAACGATGACCGCAAGGAACATCCCTGCCTGGTTCCTTACGAGGAATTACCCGAGGTGGAGAAGGATTTTGACAGGGTCATTGCCATGCAAACCATCAAGACCATTGTGGCGTTGGGGTTCCGGTTGGTGCGGGCGGATGTGGAATAATCCTGAACCATTCTTTTAACAAGGAGTGCACCTGATGAGCCAGGGATTGCGGCAGATGGAAAAGTGGATCGTCCGGCGGTTTGGAGTGGTGCTGTTGATCACCGGAACAATCATCAGCCTGGTGTTTGGGTACCTTGGATTTTCCAAATTGGGCGCAGTGGGCGGTTATGATCTTTCGGGATGGGACCGCATCTACCTGACCTTGCAGTTATTTATTGGTCAATCCGGATATCTGGCAACTCCCATCCCGTGGGAACTGGAGGTGGCGCGCTTCCTGGCTCCCCTGGTTGCAGGCTATGCTGCTGTTGGCGCGTTGGTACTGGTATTCTATGAGCGATACCGGCAGTTTTGGGCAATGCTGACCTATCGGGATCATGATGTGATCTGTGGGTTGGATGCGATTGGCTACCTGCTTGCCATCCGGTTGATGGAAGCTGGCAGGCGGGTGATCATCATTGAGCCTGATGGGGATCACAAAAATATTGCCCCCGCCAGGGACTTGGGGGCGGTTGTCCTTGTTGGCAACCCCACAGACCCGGCAGTCTTGCGCCGGGCAAGGGTGCAACTGGCAGATACAGTAATTGCCGCCTGTGAATCGGATGGAATCAATTCGGATATTGCCTTCCAGGCTGGCAGGTTGGCAACGCCCGGGCGGACGTTGAAGTGCTTTGCCCATGTCATGAACCGCTACCTCTGCCATTACCTGATGGGGCAGGCAATTACCACGCAGACAAGTGAATACTTTCAACTGGAATTTTTTAATATTTACGACAGTGGTGCCCGTCTGCTGCTGAGCCGGGATGCATTTGGGAAATTCCTCCCGGAAGACCGTCCCCCGCATGTGGTCATCCTTGGGCTGGGACAGCTGGGTGAAAGCCTGGTGGTGCGGGCGGAGCGTCTGTGGCGTGCCAGGGCAGCCCGGAACGCTCCAAAACTGCGGATTTCACTGCTGGATACCCAGGCAAGTCAACGGCTGGAGATGCTTAAGATGGAGTATCCATTCCTGGAGCAGACCTGTGAGATCATGACCTACGACCTGGATATCCAATCTCCCGGGTTTTTGCAGCAATGGCCGCCATTTGGACAGTCTGAGATGGATGAAATTGGAAAATTTTATATCTGCCTGGATGATGATACAACAGCTTTGACGGTGGCATTCCTTCTCCAACAGCGTTCCCGGCGATATGGCATCCCCATTGTGGTCATGCTGAACCAGTATAATGGGCTGGCAAAAAGCATTGGCTGGCGGCGGGATGAAGAATTGGACAGGGGGGAAATGGAAGATTCCAGCCTGCTGGTTTTCGGTTTACTGGACCAGACCTGCCGTATGCACATCCTTGGCGAAGGTATTTATGAAGACCTGGCAATTGCCATCCACCAGGCATTCCAGAAAAGCGAAGCTCAAAATGGTCGCAGCCTGGAGGATGCCGAAATGGCGCCCTGGTACCCGCAGCCGGGACGGGCGGGGCTGGCGGAAAAGTACAAAGAGGATAACCGCCGGCAGGCACGATCGATTGGCAGGCGTTTATGGAGCGAGGGGTACGGGATTGAGCCGCTGGACTGTGTGGAGAATTCCTGTTTCGCTTTTAATGATGAATTATTGATTTTGGATTCCGCCAATGGTTGGAGTGAATCAGAACTGGAAAGGCTTGCCCGGCTGGAACACGAGGATTGGATGGCGGAACGCATCCGGCAGGGTTGGAAACCAGGACCGGTGCGGAACAGGGAGGGGATGGTGCACGATCTGCTGTATGACTGGCACGACGAGCCGCTGAAGGAGGAAGCCCGCCAGAAAACCCGCCAGATGATCCGGGAATGGCCGGGCTTGCTGGCGCAGGTGGATTTGCAAATTTACCGGCGGAAATCCCGGGGTTAATTGCCTTCGGATGGTTTGGATTTGATTTTCAGCAGCACCGGCTTGTTGAAGTATAGAACAAAAACCTCCTCATCCTCACGGACAAGGAGAACATGATCATTGATTCACGATATCGGCAATCTTGAGGTGAGTGCCCCAGGAGGGAATTGAACCCCCAACCTAGGCGTTAGGAGTGCCTTGCTCTGTCCATTTGAGCTACTGGGGCGGGCGCACTAATTATAGTGCAGGAATCCCGGAATTGTCCATGCCCTTCAATTAAAAAGGAGCATGAGCATCCTTTATTGATTTGACCATTTTCAATCCGGTGTCAGTCCTACCCAGGGCAGGAGCCGTCTTCGCGGCGCACCAAAAGTATTGATCGGACCTCTGTTGGGTTCCGGGTCTGTCCATGGCGGGGAAAATCACCTGGACATTGGGTGGAAAATCCACACTCAATTGTGAAGGATGCTCATGCAATTACACTATAGCATTATTTCAGGTGAATTACAAACGAATTAAATTTCTAATTTTGGGAAATAAAGATCGCCAGGCATGGGGGGGACATGCATGGCGATCATCAGGGAGGGAACTCCACCCGTCTGACAGATGAACCGTCACCGGATGAGACACCTGAGTCAACCAGTAAAGTAGGTGTCATGTGGATAATATACATCAAAATTATCAAATTAACATTAAATTGACTTTAGAATTCAATCTCAATCCGGCGGATCATTTTTCCTGCCCTCGTTGAAGAGACGGAGCCACTCATCAATATCTGGATTGCTCTCATCCTTGCCCGCATGGGTGGGTGGCTCCGTTCGGATTCCCTCGATCAGTTTCCCCGCAAATACGTCCGAGGAGATAACAGCAGCATGCACCGCCCGGGCATCATTCTGCACCCTGCGGTCGGAGGAAATTACGGTGATGTTTTTTGCCCGCTTTCCCAGGGTGTGCAGGTGGGATGCAATCGCGTCATCGGCGGTTTGACCAAGCCGGACAAAAACGGCTGTAACCGGGTGATACCGGCGCGTTCCCGCCTGGTTTGCCGGAGCTCCATCAAAAAATACAGTCGCCGTGTCGTGGTGAAGACGGCAGTAAACTTGCAACATCCGGATTAACTCCATTTCATCATCCAGGTTGCTGAGCCGCATGCCGGGTATTTTTGGGATCAGATTATGTCCATCAAGTATCAGGTGCATGGTGATTTTAAAATTTTACCCATTTTCCTCATTCCGTGCTATGATTCAAGGAGGTAACCCATGAAGCAGTTTCCAAGATCCGTCCTCTTTCTGTTATTGAATATCCTGGTGACCATTGCCACGGTGGCAATTCTCTGGCTGGCATGGATTAAACCGCAGCAGGAAGCCTTGTTGAAGGAACTCGGGCTGCCGGTTGGCGTGAATCCTGGACTCAACCCATCTTCAGCGGAATCCATTCCCACCCCAACCCTTCCCCCGTTGGACCAGGTGGTGCTGGAGGTGAAAAGCGTGACAGGCATGGGAGAATTATCCTTGGAGACCCTGGTTCTGGAAAGGGTGGGGGAAGGGGATGTCTGGCTGGCAGGCTGGCAGGTGACTGATGAGGATGGCAATCTATATCAATTTCCCGAACTGCTGTTGCAGGGGGGAACCATCCGCCTGCACAGCGGGGCTGGACGGAATACATTGCCTGATTTATATTGGGGGCTGACCGCACCGGTCTGGGAATCCGGTGAGACGGTGACGGTTATTGATTCAGCCGGGAATGTGCGCACAAGAGCGCAGTTACCCTGAACGTTCTGGAAACATACGGGAGATCATGACACAGGCATTTTACCGAAAGTGGCGTCCCCATCTTTGGGAGGAAGTGGTTGGACAGGAACATGTGGTTCACACCCTGCAGAATGCCATCCGCAGTGGGCGGGTCGGGCATGCTTACTTATTTGCAGGTCCTCGCGGGACGGGGAAGACAACCACTGCCCGGCTGCTTGCCAAGGCTGTCAATTGCCAGGCGGAGGATTTGCAGAGCAGACCCTGTGATCATTGTGCGTTTTGCATTGCTGTCAATGAGGGCAGGTTTTTAGACCTCATTGAAATTGATGCTGCTTCCAATACCAGCGTGGATGATGTGCGGGATTTGCGGGAAAAGATTAATTTCCGACCCACGCAAGGAACCTACAAGGTTTATATTATTGACGAAGTCCACATGCTGTCCACGGCGGCATTTAATGCCCTGTTAAAAACCCTGGAAGAACCGCCGGAACACGCCATCTTCATTCTTGCCACCACCGAGGTTCACAAAATTCCAGCCACAGTGCTTTCCCGCTGCCAGCGGCACGAATTCCGGCGGATCCCGGTCATGGAGATTGTCCGGTATCTGCAAAAAATCGTGAAGGAGGAAAACCTTCTGGCGGATGATGATGCCTTGGTAATGATTGCCCGCCAGGCAACTGGGAGCATGCGGGATGCAGTATCATTGTTGGACCAGCTGGCATCCACCGGGGATAGAATCACCATTGAGGTAGCCCAGTCTGTACTTGGGACTGCTCCCAGCGAATCGGCTGTGGAGTTGGTGAATGCCATCATGGATCGGAACATGGCGCTTGGACTGGACTGCATCCACAAAGCCCTGGATATGGGCACTGACCCGCGTCAATTTGCCCGCCAGGTGGTGGATCACCTGCGCAATATCCTGTTAATTGCTTCCGGGAATGCCCGCCAGGTGGATGCCACGCGGGACATGCTGGCGCGCCTCTCCGGTCAGGCGGAACGGTTTGACCGGGGGCACCTGTTGGAAGCGCTGCGTCTTTTTAACAATGCGGCAACCGAAAAACACAGCGGCTGGCAGCCGGCACTGCTGCTGGAATTGGCGTTGGGAGAAGCGATTCAATACCGTTCAGTTTCTGCCGGGGAAGTGGCGGAACAAACCCCGCTCCCGGTGGCGGTTGCTGTTGCGCAGCCCCATACGGTAAAATCACACCACAAGCCCGCCACGCAGGAGCCAGACCCGGAAACGGAACCCGTACTGGTGGAGCGGGCACAATCGCCAACAGAGGAATCGGCACCGGCTGTTTCAATACCGGCAGACCCTGCCCCGGTTGTTTCCGGAGGGGCTGTCACACTCCAGGTGATCCTGCAACGCTGGGATGACATCAAGGCAATTGTAAAGAAAACCCGCCCGGCTACCCAGGCATTGTTGAACTCGGTGAAGACGGTAACCT
>ENA-UPSM01001059-UPSM01001059.1-activated-sludge-metagenome-genome-assembly--contig:-NODE-1059-length-37708-cov-16.327915_pt1 | contig 37708 bp, 43 predicted proteins | sample MGYA00238181_ERZ773283 | MGnify/ENA primary metagenome ERZ773283 (study PRJEB29023, sample SAMN05720199) | activated sludge metagenome | isolation source: Anaerobic digester | place: Japan... | reverse complement strand
GTTGCAGGTACACATGGATTTTTAGTACAGGTTCCATTTATTTGACAAGTGTATCCATTTGAACAATTTCCACAATTAATGCTTTTATTGCATATTGTATGATTTCCACACTGAAGTTCTAGTGTTGAGCAATTCTCTTCGCAGGATATATTTTGAAGTTGAGTCTGGTTTTGAGTTTGATTTTGTGGTATATTTATTTTAATACATTTGTAATTTTCACAAGAGTAACCTTCTGTGCATCCCTTTCCACAAGGCTCTCCACAATCATTTGTTCCACATTCTGCTTTATAAGGACAAAATTTAGAGCAACTGACATTTGCAAAATATTTATCTTCAATTTCCCCAAGAATTTCTTTTCCAGATTCATCTTCTAATATAGGGGTAATAGAAATACTTTGGATTTTTGAAGCATTAACTAAAGCCAAATTTATTAATATATTCTTATTTTCAGACTCCTCAATTGAAATATTTTTTCTTATTGTTTCAGTTTTATTTCCATCATAAATAATAAAAGTTAGGGCTACAAATTCTCCTTCTCCATATTCTCTATTCACAACTATATTTATAAAAGAATCATTTATTTTCTGAACTCTAGATATTTTTAAATCTAAATTAGATTCATCTAAAGGGATAGTATCTACGTTTTTATGATTTCCAAAAAAATTTCTAAATAAAATCCACATAATGACCATCAAAACAATAACTATAATTACTAATAGTATAGTTACACTTGAACTAGGTATTTTTGTCTCTTCTTTATCAATCTTGTTTGTAGATTGAAAATTCGTATTCATCTTTTGTTTCACCTACCATTTCTTCACCTGTATCTAATTTGAATATAGGAGCTATTTTTATTTTAATTATGTTCTCAGGTTGTATTTCAATTAAATTAAATGTGAATGTTTTCATCTCTAATTCATTTAAAATAGTTCTTTCAACAAAAAATTCAGAACTCTCTGCTGTTTCTATTAAAAAACTTGTACCAATAAATTGCCCTTTTCCAACATTTCGTTTAACAGTTATGTTTAAAGAATTTCCTTGATACTGGACTTTTTCTATTTTTATATCTAATTCAGATTCATAATATTGTATTTGACTTGCAGTCCCTCTTAAAGGCCCTCTTAATACAATCCAGATTATAGATGCAGTGATTAGTATCAACATTGTTATAAGCAACATGTTAGAAGATTTAGATAATCCTCTTTTTTTGTTCACTACTCTCATCATTTACTAAAAGAAAACCAATTTAAATATATTCTTGTTAATATGTTCATGAGAAGAATAAGAAATTTGAAAGTAAAGAACAGAATATTCTTGGCACCAATGGAAGAAATAAATGATCCTGCATTTAGAATTATGTGTAAAAAGGCAGGTTGTGGTTTAACCTTTACAGGCATGATTAATCCTCTTTCTAAAAAGAAAATATATCTAGATGACACTCCTGGACTTCAGATTTTTACCACAAATACTTCAGGTATAAAAGAGTTCATAGAAAAACATGATAAAGAAGTTTCACTCTGGGATTTTAATTTAGGATGTCCTGCTAAAAATGCTAAGAAACATGGTTTTGGAAGCTACCTCAAGGATTTAAAAATAATTGAAGAGATATTGAAAGTTATGAGAGCTAACACAAAAAAACCTTTGATTCTAAAGATGAGAAAATCCAATATTTCATTGGATATTCTAAAACTTGCAGAAAAATATTGCGATGGAATAACAATTCATCCAAGAACTCAAAAACAAGGGTATTCAGGAGAACCAGATTTAAACTTTGCAGAGGAAATAAAATCTAAAACATTTCTTCCTGTAATATATTCTGGAAATGTAAATGAAAAAAATTACAAAGAACTTTTAAAAAAATTTGATTATATTATGATAGGAAGAGAAGCTATTGGAAGACCAGAAATATTTTCTAAAATAACCAACACTACTTTCAAAAAATCTTTTAAACAATATCTTAAATTAGCAAATAAGTATAATCTTCCTTTTAGACAAATAAAACTTCAGGCTATGAATTTCACAAAAGGTATTGAGAATTCAACTAAATTAAGATTAGAAATATTTAAAATAAAAAATATAGAAGGAATTGAAAAATTACTCGGTTAATCTCTTAAATTTTATATCCTACTCTCGCTTTCCTTTCTCTTTTCTAGATTTTCAAAGCAATTTAAGCAAGATTTAAACAGTTAACAGAAATTAATGTCCTTGATTCATTTCCAAGATAAACTGGGAATGGCTGACAAGTATCTGAGATGTTTATTATCTGCATCACTGCATTGGTATACCCATATGTAAAACCCTGTTCAAATATTGACATCTCTCTTGTATATCTTGCTTCTTTAAGTTCTGTAACCAAAAAGTAAATTCCAGCTGCAAGCAACAAAATAACCAAGACAATCAATATTATCTTTATAGGTTTGTTCATCTCTTTTCTTACTTTCATATTATATTTAAAAAATAAGGTTTTTTATATGTTTTGATTACTTAATTTTAATTAATAGATGTATAAAAGAAATCTTGTTTACTTAATAGGTTTCATTTCTTTCCAAGCAATATCAAACATCTGTTCAAGTGCATGAGCAAAGAATTCTGTATTAATCCACACACCAATATCATAATTAGGATGGAATTTTTCATCATCCAAAAGCATAAACATTATTTGATTTCCATCAACAATTACGAATCTAGCTCTTATCCCTTCCATTTCTTTCACTTCAGCAACTTTCTTTAATTCTCTTGCATATTTTATATTATTATTATTTATAGGAGAAGCAATTCTTACTTTCACCCCTCTTTTTTTAATTTTTTCAAGAATAGGCATCAAAGCCTCAAGTTTTCTGTTAAGACCCTCTGCTGTTGTAACAATCGTGATTGTCTTTTCAGCATCACGAATCATCATATCTAAGTGGTTGTATAAGTTCTGTCTTCCCTTAATACTTCCAGATAATTCACTTGGTTCAACAAACTTAATACCTTTAGTAAATAATCCATTTAGTTCTTCAAGAACTTCATCATCTTTAAGTGTTTCAAGTCTTTTTGTTCTTTCTTGAGCATATTTTATAAGGTTTTTCTTAACTCTTTCAACAACTTCTTCAGGTTTAAGTGCAACAAACTTGATAGGTTTACCAAGTTTCATAACAATAAATCCTTTTTTTTCAAGACTTTCTAAAATATCATATGTTCTTGAACGAGGTACATCTGAAATATTACTTAGTTCCCCTGCTGTTGAGGTTCCCCTCGACAAAAGAGCTGTCCAGACCTTTACCTCATATAGGTTCAAATCAAAAATCTTTCTCAACCTACTTAGGAATTCGTCTTTTACTATCATTTTGTATATATTGGTTTAGCGACATCTCCTTTTAAACTTTGTTATAATAAAAGAGTAAATTTTTTGGATTACCGGTAGGTAGTCACTTTATGACTATCCCTATTTCTCCTCTTTTATCTTTAATATTAAAAGATACAGTGTTTTTAAATTTTTCTTTCTGTAGGGTTGCAACAAATTCCAGTTTTTTTGAGTTTGTTCTAAGTTTAATAAAATCAGTTTTACTCCTAATTATTTCTTTGAATCCGTCGCTGGTTGCAATATAAAGTTCAATATTTTCTTTTTTGCTCAATCCTAGTTTCTTTCTGAATTCTTGAACCTGTCTTGCAATTTCACGCGCATAACCTTCTGATTCCAATTCAGGAGTTATCTCTCTGTCAAGCACTACTTTTAGTTCCTCCTCTTCTTCAATGACAATTTCTTTTACATTTAATTGTGATTTTAATATTTCAATTAGTTCTTCTTCAAAATCAAGATATTTTCCACAAATTGTAGCCCTTTGCAATGGCCATTTTAATCCAATTTGAGCTTTATCTCTTTCAGCTAAACCAATTTCAATAACTTTCATTATTAATTCCATTTCTTTTTCTAACTCTAAATCTATTTTATTTTCCTCAAATTTTGGCCATTTTGAGAGATGAACAGAGTTTTTAGAGAAACCACTATAAATATATTCAGAGATATGAGGAGCAAAAGGCGCAAGCAATAATGAAATTTTTTCAAGAACTTCCCTTAAAATCTCTTTTGTATCTTCCCTATCCCTTGTCATCTTAATATATCCTCTTGAAAAATTGTTTACAACAAAATTATTTATCTTTTCAAAAGGCTTGTTTAATTCATAATTATTTAAATCAGCTGTAACTTCTTTCACAAGATTGTTTAGCTTGCTTAATATCCATTTATCTTCAATCTTATAAGAGCATTTTTTATTATCTAGTTGTTTGTAGTAGGTATTACAGTTATATAATACATTCAAAAAACCCAAAACATTCTCTTTCATTAATTCATAAGAAAATCTTTTTTGATTTCCAACATCTGAAGTTAAAAATTGCAATCTTACAGCATCAACACCCGCTTTATCTATTATTTCTCTTGGTTTTATGATGTTTCCTTTGGATTTTGACATCTTTTCACTTTTCTCATCAACAATATGCCCCATACAAATTGCATTCTTATAAGCAGGTTTATCAAATAGTACTGTACCTAGGAAATGAAGAGTATAAAACCAACCCCTTGTCTGGTCAATTCCTTCTGCAATGTAATCATAACTATATCTTCTTTCAAATTCTTTTTTGTTTTCAAATGGATAATGGAATTGTGCAAACGACGCACTTCCAGAATCATACCAACAGTCAATTACATCTGGTATTCTTCTCATCTCTTTCCCGCAAGAACACCTTAATTTTACTTTATCAATCCAAGGTTTATGCAAATCTATTTTTTCCTTAGGCATTTTTATTGCTTCTTTCTTTAGTTCCTCAATACTTCCAATTATTTTTTCTTTACCACATTCACATTTCCAAATTGGTAGAGGTGTTCCCCAGAATTTGAATCTTGAAAGTGCCCAGTCTTTAGCACCATCAAGCCATTTCCCAAATCTTCCTTCTTTAATGTGTGAAGGATACCAGTTTATTTCTTTGTTTAATTCAACCAATCTCTTTCTTGTTTCACTTGCATTGATAAACCAAGAATTTATTCCATAATACAACAAAGGAGAATCACACCTCCAACAGAATGGGTAATCATGGCTTATTTTTTCAACCTTAAATAAAAGATGCCTTTTCTTTAAATCTTCTTTAATATCTTTTTCAGCAGATTTAACATACTTACCTCTTATGAACTCAGGAACAATATCTAAAAATTTTCCATCTTGTCCAACTGTATGAACCTCGGGTAATCCAATTTCTTTACCTAAATTATAATCTTCTTCACCATACATCACAGCAGTATGCACCACACCTGTACCATCCTCAGTTGTAACAAAGTCTGCAGCCACAATCCTGTAAGAATTATCGGACTTCAATTCTTTTATCTCATATAATGGTTCGTATTCTAATCCAATTAAATCTTTTCCTTTAAGCTTCTCAATTATTTTACACTGTCCTTTCAAGAGCCCTATTTTTTCTTTTCCAATTATTAATTTATCTCCATCAGGTAATTCAACTTTAACATATTCTATTTTAGGTCCAACAGCTAATGCAACATTTCCTGGTAATGTCCAAGGAGTTGTTGTCCATGCTAAAATATATTCATCTTTTTTTCCCTTTATTCTAAATGCAATATAAACAGATTCTTCCTGAACTTCTTTGTAGCCCTGAGCAACTTCATGACTTGATAGGGGAGTTCCACATCTTGTGCAAAAAGGAAGAACTTTGTATCCTTCATAAAGAAGTTTTTTCTTATATAATTCCTTTAAACTCCACCAAACACTTTCAATATAATTATTTTCTAATGTGATGTATGGGTTTTCCAAATCAATTAAATAATTCAGTTCTTCTGTTGATTTATTCCAGTCTTCTATGTTTGAGAAAACACTCTCTCTACATTTTTCTATGAACTTATCAACCCCATATTTTTCAACTTCTTTTTTTGATTCAAGTTTAAGCTCTTTTTCAACTTGAACTTCAACAGGTAATCCATGACAATCCCATCCTCCCTTACGCGGAACAGAAAAACCATTCATATATCTAAATTTACATATTAAATCCTTGAATGTTCTTGCTTCTAAGTGATGCAATCCAGGAGGAGCATTCGCAGTAGGGGGTCCTTCTAGAAAACTAAAAAGAGGTTTTTTTGGATTATCCTGAACAGATTCTTTTAATTCTTTTTTGTGTTTTTTCCAGATTTCTCTCGCAACTTTTTCTACATCTTTAAAATCATACATTTTTACTTAAACTTAATAGAGTGATTAGTTTTTAAGATTTTTGAAAATTAAAACTTACCTTTTTCTTTGCCTTTTAGCCTTTGATTTAGCGTTTGTTTTCTGCGTTGAATATTTATGATCTTTTTTATCTCTTTCATTATAGTATGCTTGATATTCTCTAACTGCTTTAACATGTTTTGTTTCAGATGCATTTGGGGCAGGTTTCCCTTGGTTATATGCTGATAGAGCCTTATCCCAAGAACCATATCTCTTGAAATCATCTCTAAGGTATTTTGCTGCTGCTTCTGCAGATTTTCTTACATCAAATCGTTCATCTATCACAGCTAATTTCCCATAATCATAATTATGCTTTTTAACTAATTCCTTTAATTCAGCCCCGTGGGCTTTGTCTGCACTAGACCTGTCAGAAGTTCCGTGAACTTTTAATCCATAAGCCTTTGCTGTTCTTGGTTGAAACATAAACAATCCTGCTCCACCATCTCCCATAGCATTTAATCTTAAAGGGTCTCCATAGCTCTCTCTCATGACAAGTCCTTTTAATATTCCTCTTGGTAATTCATATTTATCTTCAATCTCGTCTAATATCTTATCCCATCTGTAAGTTCTTTCAAATCTTCCTTGTGTAGTCATATATGGAGAAACAACTTTTACTTCTTTATTTATTTCAACATTCTCTTTGGTTCTTTTTTTTAGTTTATCTTTTCTTGCATGATAAGCTGGAGCTGCAATAAGGCCAATGCTTCCTGCAATTGCGGCAGCTTTAACCCAATTGGAAACTTTTTTTTCTAAATTACCTAAAAAGAAAATTCCAAGAAACAAAAAAACTAATGTAAATATTGTAATTAAAGAACTTTTAACACCAATACCGATTATTGCTCCTGTTATCTTAACAGAGAATATATTTGCCAAAGACAAAATCATAGAGAGGAACACAAAAATTAATCCTAATATTTTCATTTTATTCATATATCTTATTAAGGCAAATACAATTTTAAAAGTTTTTGTTAAATCAATTATAATAGTATTTAAAAACAAATTTTATTTTATACTTAAGAATGGACAATTATTTATTACCTAGATTAGATTCTTTGTCTGATGAAGAGAGGCATTTATTCTACAAAAGGTTGACAGACATACTCAATGATAGATATTCTTGTTTTGTTTATGGAGGTATGAATAATTTTGAATATGCCACAATGCCTAAAAATAAGTTGGAAAGAATTAAAATAAATTTATACAATCACATGTTTGAAAATATAAATCCGCCAATGAGGGTTATCACTGATTTTTTATCTCCAAACAAAGTTAAAGAAAAATTAGATATAAATTTGTCTAAATTATCTACACTAAATATAGATGATACAGTTTTATCTTGGTTGTAGATATATAATTTAAGAATATTAACTAAATTCTTCAAGCATCTTCTTTTCCATAAAGTGAAGCTCTCCAGGAATGATTATGCAATAAGGTTTTTGAACATTTGTAAATTCTTTTATTTTTTCTAGGTCTTTGTAAATTATTTTTTGTTTTTTTGTTCCAAGTGCTTGACAAATAATTAACTTAAAAAGTTTAAAATTATGTTTTTTTGCTGCTTTTTCCAGCTGTTCAATTGCCTTTTTAATATCCAATCCAATATCCACAAGAAGAAGTGTATGTGCTTTTATAGATTGGTTTTCTTTCACAATTTCCATAAAACTATCAGGTTCATAAGATTTTTTCCATTCTGGTAAAGAAGTTATTTTACCAAATTTGTATACTTGTAATCCTGTTTCTGCAATTCCATCCAGAACAGATGCATTATTTATAATTCTGTATTTAATCCCAGATAAAATCGCTTCTTCAATAAGGGTTATGTGGGTTGTAGCAGTTAGAGGGCTTCCATAAACAAGCAAAGCAACATCCATTTTTTTTGCCTCATCTACAATCTCAAGGCTCTCAACCTTTTCTCTATCTGCAGTAACGAACTTTTTTCCAATTTCATCAATAAGTGCCTGATGAGTGTAAGGAAAATCTACAGTATAATCCTCAAGATAAACTTTCTTGCATCTTTTGATTATTTCAATTGCTTCTTTAGACAAACTTTTCTCATTTAATCCTAATCCAATTAAATATAACATAATATAATTATAAAAATAAGGTTTATATTATTTATTAATAGGAATTTAGTTTCAAAGCTTAATCTTAAAAACCCTTTCTTTCTATTATTTCAATGAAACCAGAGGTGTATTCAATCCTAAGTGTAATAATAGTATCATTAATCTCTCTTGTAGGAATATTTTTTGTTTTATTGAAAAAAGACAAACTCAACAAAATAATTTTATTTCTTGTTTCACTTTCAGCAGGCTCTCTTTTAGGGGGAGCATTTTTGCATTTAATACCAGAATCATTTGAAAAATCAAGTTCAGGATTAATAACTTCTTCTCTTGTACTCTTGGGAGTAATTTTGTTTTTCATAATTGAACATGCTATACAATGGAGACATTGCCATATTCCAACATCAAAATCTCATCCACATTCCTTAGGTATAATGAACATTATAGGAGATGGCTTTCATAATTTTCTAGATGGTTTGGTTATTGCTGCAGCATATTTCATAAATATACCTCTTGGAATTGTAACGACTCTTGCAGTCATCCTTCATGAAATACCTCAAGAAATAGGAGATTTCGGAGTTTTGATTTATGCAGGATATTCTAAAAAGAAAGCCCTTTTCTTTAATTTCCTTTCAGCTTTAACAGCAGTTCTTGGTGCAATTGTAGGAATTTTATTTGCAGGTAGCAGTGATATGTTTGCATTAATCGCAATACCTATTGCAGCAGGAGGTTTTTTATATATTGCTGGTAGTGATTTAATTCCAGAACTGCATAAAAATCAAGAAAAACATTTTTCAATAAATAAGATTATAGGGATTATATTAGGAATTCTACTAATGTATGGATTAACTTTTTTGAAAGTGGCTTAATTTATAACAATAATTTTTTATCGTAATAATATTTATAAATTTCTTGGAGTATTCTTTTTTATGGTTGAAATAGGGAAAGTTCTGGAGTTATTCAATAAAACAAATCCAAGTAATGTTGAAAAAATATGGAAGGGTTTTATGATAAAAAAGAAGGATTTTTATTTTTATTCTCATAATCTTTTTAGTGAGATGTATGAATTAACTATCTTTGAACAAGGAAACATAGTTCCTCTCCAAAAATTTGTTTATAATGAAAGAAATAAAGAAGGAGATAAAAAAGTAGAAGAGTGTTATAATCTTCTTCATAGAAAATACTTTGAATGGAAGAAACATGAAGAGGAAGTTATGATTTTTGAAGCCCAAGAACAAATTGAAAAGAATAAACGAGAAGAAGAAATGAAAGATGTATTAAATGAAGCAGAAAGAATCCAGTCATTTAAAAAGCTTGAAAAAATTCTGTCTTAAATATTTTATTTTTTGTTAGCTAAGAAAACTCCAAGAAGTCCTAAGAAAAATAATGCTGCACCGTGTATAACAGAACCACTAACAACATCTGCAATCGCATTACCTGTTAATGCAGGATATCCTATTGCAACTCCCAATATCATTGAACCTAAGGAAATAATTGTTATTGCTTTTTCAAGTCCAGAAGATTTATTTTTTTTGAGATGTTTCTTACAATATTTCAAAATTACTTTATTGTCTTCAAAATAGTTTTCTGATTTATCTGATTTTGCAATCAATCTAGAACCTCTTCTTGCTAAAGCTTCCTGATATTTTTCAACTTTGTCTTTAGGCATTATTTGTTCTTGGTCCAATCTTTTTTGAAGGTTTAAAAATGTAAAATACGCTTCTCTCAAATCTCCTGAACGTATTTTTTCGTCCATTGAAGCTAATCCAAAAGTATATTTCTCTTCTCTTATTTCCACACTATCTCCTCTACTAGAAGAAGGAGTATCTATCTTTCTAGCTATTCCATAAGCACTAAGAGGATTATATTTAGCAAGTGAAGCCATGTGTTTTCTTTTACTAAATTCTTCATTCCCTTTCCTAGATTTATAGTAAGGTTCTTTCACCATTTTTTACAAATTATTCAAGATTTTTGAACTTATAAATATTTCTAGTACAAGGTTTATTTATTTGCCATTTAGAACTTTCAACCCTTCAATGCAATCTTCAACAGAATAAGGACTCTCGCATACAATTGTTATATCTTTATCTTTAGGCAAGTTTTCAAACAATTCTTTCCATTGTTTTTTCTCGACTCTAATATGATTTCTTTCTCCTTTATCACCATACTCTATTCCTGAAAAATGGCAATGCCATTTTTTCTGTGGAAATAATCTTTTTATTTTTTCATAATCAACTTTTTTTTCTCTTGCTAAAATATGAGCAAAATCAATACAAAAACTACATCCAGTTTCTTTAACTAATCTTGAAATTTCCTCAGGACTCCCAAAAACATTTACCTTACCCATAGTCTCAGGACAGAGTTCAACATCCCATTTCTTTTTTTCAATTGTTTCCATGATTTCAAGAACCCTTTTTTTAATATTTTGGAATGTTTCTTCTTCAACTCTTTTTTTGTCTTCTAATGTTTTAGCTTTTTGAAATTCTTTTCCATAAAACCCTGGATGAAAGACAATACTCTTAGCACCTAATTCATGTCCTATTTCACAACATTTTAAGATTCTTTGCATACTTGCACGAACTTTCTCTTTTTCTTCAGAATTTAAATTAATAAAATATTGAGCATGAATACTTAAATCAATTTTATTTTTCTTTGCAAATTCTTTTATTTCTTTAGCTTCTTCTTTATCTATATAAACTTGCTGTACAAAAAGAACTTCACAATTATTGAATCCGTTTTTTGAGAATTCTTGAAGGGTTTTTTCACTTTCTCTGACACTTCCTAAACCAGTTGGACCTATTTTTATACTTCCCATATAAACAAAAACAAAAAAGAGTTTTTAAGATTAATCTAAGTACAGGTAGGACAATACGCTGTATAAATTTCATATGCTGAATTAGCATATGCAGGTACACTATGAGCCTTGGTTTTAGTAGTTGATCCTATCCAATCTGGAACAAGGGAATATTCTGGATTTTTATTTGTTTTTTTAAGATATTCTTCTTTTATGTAATTGTAAATGTCTGATTCTTCAAATGATTTACTATAAAATGTACCGCTGGATATTGGTTTAAGTTTTCTTTCTCTAGCAAAATTAATTATGGCCTTTTCTGTTTCTCCTCCCCATAGTCCATCTGCCTTTGCATTATAGTACCCCAATTCTTTTAATTGTGCTTGAACTGCAGCATTTCGTGGAGTATATTTTCCAAAGTTATAAGCTGCAGCAATAGATTTAACTTGGTTTTCTGTCATTCCTCCAGGGGTTGGCGAATATATATTAACTAATTCTGCTAAATATCTTTGTCCATATTTTATAGAAACTTCTTTATCTCGATACATCTCTATTGTCGAAGGTGTTTTTTCATTGAATTCTTTAGCATATTTTTCTATATCTGCAGTATTTATTTGCATGTATCCCAATGTTGGGTTTTTTGATACTGCTTTATCTAATCTAGTTCTAGCCAATGTAGACTCTGCAGCATACCATTTAGAATCTCCCCAATTAGACTCTTTAGTTATAATTGTAGCAGTTAATGCATTAAATTCATTAAATTTAGAATCAGGTATATTATATTCTTTTTGCCTCTCAGTACTTGATTTTAGTAGTGCTTGGTTCCAATCAGTATATTTTTTAACATTATTAGCCCTAAGCAATTCTTCTAAATTAAATCCAGTGCAGCTAATTGCATTACAATCTATGTGGTTTTGGTAAGTAGTTACAATATCTGGAGTTACAAAAAGTTCATTAAGGTACTGGCTTGATTTAGGTCTAGTTACACCATATAAAGAGTAACTTGGTTGATCTAAAAGCACATCTAATTCTCTAACATTAAATTGACCGCCTATAAAATCTGAAACTACAGGAGTAGATATAAGTATTTCTTTTCCAGAATCAAAAGATAACTCTTTCCCATCTTCAGTATAGAATTTTTTGTTTTTTAATGTGAGAGGTTTAACATAACCTGTTTCCTCATCAATGTAATTATAGGTGTTAACATACATTGAGTCATCATTTTTGACTCTTAATTTCCCCTTTAATTCAGTAAATACACTTTCAGATTCTCCTTTTATTATTAAACTTTGTTCATTTGATCCAACAATTACTCCAATATGGGTATTTTTTTGACTATTTTTTCCTTCTATTGTAGCTTGTGTTAAATAGTGTGAAGAAGGATAATAAAACGAGACAATATCTCCTTTTTGAGGAGTGACTTGTTGAGGAATATAATCTTTACTTAATATACTCTGCATTTTATTAATAGAATCTGAATTTGTTGTAGAGATTTTATTAAAAATAACTTCATCGCTTAATCTCAGCTTTTTTAGCCTGTTATACTCTTTTTTCAATTCAGTTTCAATCTCTTTAAGTTGTGTTCTTTCTGCAGTTGTTAGTTCATGTTCTTTACTATATACTATTCCTCCTCCCTGTTTTAACATATTATACTGAATCTCCCAAGCATCTCCATGGACTCCATTTTCACGTAAATATTTCTGAGCATCACCTTGATTAGTTAATTTTATTCCACCACCATATTCTTCTTCTACCAATAAGCAACCTACCTGTGCTCCTCCAGAACATACGACTTTGTTTACATCCAATCCAAGAATTTTTGCACCGCGTGCAAGTTCAACACTTCCTATTTTATTATTAGGACTAATCAAATCTAATTTCAACTCTTTACCTTCATTATCAATATATTTAATTGTAATCGGAGTAGATACTGAAGTAGATTCAAGAGAGGTTCTTAAATTTTCTTTAAACTCTCCTCCCTCAAATAAATATTTTTTTCCAGCTATTTCAAGAGATCCTCTACCTTTCATTGTAATATCTAATCCATTTTTACCATTAGTTATTGTTGAAGACCCTCCCATCATATTTAGATTAATGGTTTCTTTCGATAATTTTGTTGCTTTTTCAACAGAATGTTTCCCAAATTGCCCATCTGGAGTAAGTTGATTATCTTTTTGCCATTCTTTCAATGCATTTTCTGTTCTAAATCCAAAATATCCATCAACTGAATTTACTTCTTTACCATAAGCATTTGTAAATGTTTTTGATAAATACCCTTGAGAAATTAACATACTTTGAATACTTTTTACATCCTCACCTTTATCCCCTGATTTAAATGATTTTCCATTGGAAGATTTGGATAAATCAAAATTATACACATAATTAGCTTTTTCTAAAGAGTTTTTTCCAAATTTACCATCACTAGCCAACCCATTCTCTGCTTGCCACTTGATTACTGCTTGTTCTGTTATTTTATCATAATTACCTGTTGGAATTACTCCAACTATTCGCTGTATATTCTTTACATCATCGCCAGTATCCCCATTATAAAAATATTTTCCATTTTTTGCATTTGATAGCGATATTGGAACTTCTCCATTACTAGAAGTGGGTACACCAGGATTAAAACTTAATTTAAATCCACTTCCTGAAGAATATAAAGAATTACCAGAAAATCTAACATCTTTTCCCAACAAAACATTTTTAGATTGAGCATCTATTTTAAAATCATTTAGAACAGAAACTTTACCTTTTGGAACATAAAATTGTTTATCATTCAAAGAATATTTCAAAGAACCATCTTTAAGAGTATAATATTTAGACAAAGTTAATTCTGCACCGTTCAAGGAAGTATACATTATTTCTTTAGGAGTTGATTGAAAAATATTTTCAGAAAGCCTAGGAGTTTTCATAGCACTATTTGAATTTGAACTTACTTCTAATACTCCGTTTTTATATACTGCTCTTGAACCTTTTTCTAATGGAAGAAACACTCCATTAATATATATAGAAGTTTCATCTGATGCAGTTAAATCAAGGCTGTTTATGGTTCCATCAACATTCAGCCTAATAAACGAATTAATGTTTTCAGTTGCGGGTTCAATATTTGAGTAAGTATGCATATTTCCATCATTTCCTATTAAATAAAGAGAGCCATCTGCTTCAGAAAAAGTAAATAGATTGTTTTCTAAATCTGCATTAATCCCTTTAGAATTAATTGAATCAAATATCTCGCTGATAGACAATGCTTGAATTAAAATTACATTTAGTATAATTATCATTAATGTTAATAAAGTATTTTTTAATTTAAGTTCCATAGTTTAATTTATATGCAAATGAAAAAAACAAGTCATCTTCTTTGCTGTTTAAAGTATTTATTAATATGTAAGAATTATCTGAAACCGCAGGATATAAATAAAGATTATAATTCTTTGCTTCACACTCTTTAACTAAACAAGAAATGCACAATTCTTCTCCTGATAGTCTTTGTTTTTCAGTTAAATATTTAGCAAAATTATAGTATTCAAGATAGTTTGTTTCAACCTCGGCGGTAAAATTTTTTAATCGTAAAGTATTTTCCATTTCATTTATATAAACTGAAGAATATAATTTCGCCCTTATCTTATTTTCAGTTATAAATGAGCTAGCAAAAATCTCTTCTTGGTCATAACTTATGTTGTATTCAAATTCATCAAAATTAAGACAAGAGGTAAATTTTGAGACTAAACCAACAGATATTTGATTTTCAAGTTCTTCTTTAGATAATATTTGAATTTTATCGTCAATTAAGTAATATGGAATAGAAGAGCCTTCCATCTCACTAGAACTATCAAATTCTACAAAGTCCTGCTGAACATCATAATATCCTCCTTGCATACTATTTATATAAATCACTTCTATTAAGGATTGTTCTAAACACTCCTGAAGATAATTATAAAGAGGTGCATAATCTTTTGTTACAGTTTCTTCTTTTTCAGATAAATTATGGCGAAAAGCAAAGAACAAAGCAACACCAGCAATTATTAATACAGCAACTATAATAAAAATAGTAACTTGTCCCCTTTTACCCATCTTTATATCAATAAAATATATCTTTTAATATTTTCTATACTCGGTTAATTTTAAATTTTATTTGATTTTCTTCAATATATCACTTTTTATTTTTCCTTCTTCTCTTAACTTCTTTCTTATCTTTTTTTATGCTCCTTGAAGTTACAATTGCAATAAAAAGAAAAGTAAATAGTAGAGCATCATTTCTAATTATTAAACTCACTATTGCCCCAACAAAGCACACAAGTATAATCAAATAAAACCACTTTCTACCATCTTTAAGTTCTTCAGGAGTATTTCTTGCAAGAACATTTCCTATAGGTATCCCCAATATAAGAACAAAAATTCCTAAAGCTAATTTAATCACCTCATTCATAAATTATATTATTATCTATGCTTTTTATATTTTCTTGATTTCTTGTTTAATCTTTTTATAACAAAATAAATCCCAAGTATAATCAAAATTATCAAAACACCCCAAGATAAATAATCAGAATAATGGCTTATACTCTCCCAGTTATTTCCTAGAACAAATCCAACATACATTAAAAATGAGTTCCATATTCCTGCTCCTATTGCAGTATACAAAATAAATCTTTTAAGATTCATTCTTCCAAATCCAGCAGGTATTGAAATGAAATGTCTTACAATAGGTATAAATCTTCCAATAAATATGGTTAATTCACCTTTTTTAGAAAACCATTTTTCTGTTTTAGCTAAATGTTCTTCATTCAATAAAAAATATTTTCCATATTTAACAAGGAATTTCTTTCCTCCCTTAAATCCAATATAATAAGACAACAAAGAACCAATTAAACTTCCAATTATAGAAGAAAATACAACCCAAAAGAAAGTCATTTTACCTTCTGCAATTAAAAAACCAGCAAAAGGCATAACTAATTCTGAAGGAATTGGAAAAATCATACTTTCGAGAATCATTAAAAATCCGATACCTAAATAACCCATTGAAGAAATCGCACTAATACAAAATAGTGCTATCTGTCCTAGTATTTCTGATATTATTCCCATCTTTTTTTAAGTAAAAAACACTTTTTATATTTAACATAATTTTAAATACACTCCTTATTTAATTATTTCAGGAGGTATAATATGGCATTAGGAATTGGAGGAACTTTAGTTGGTATTGTTGCTTTAATCTGTGCTGTCTGGATTATTTATGATGTCTGGGCAAATCAGAAAAAAATGTCAAGTGGGTATAAAATACTCTGGACAGTTGCAGCAATAGTATTTAGTATATTTACTGCAATAGTTTATTATTTTGTTAATAGAAAATAGGAGAACTTTATTTTTCTTTAATCTCCTTTTTATTTTTTATATTAGTTTAAGAATTATATTCCATTAATTTTGTTACAAGATTATTTATTCTCGTTGGAACATCAGATAAATTTCTTGAACAATATCTAGTCCCTTTAAAAGATATTACCTCATTATACAATGAGAAAGATTCTTGAAGTAATTTTATAGAACTTTCTCTTTCAGCATTACCCTTTGCTTCACATTCTTCTAAAATGCCATATATTCTTTCAACTTTATCTTTGTATGTTATTTTAACCATATTTTCTCGTTTATTTTTCATTTTATTGTCTATTTTCCTGTATAGAATACTTTAAAAAAGTTATTATATTAGTACACATACATAAAAAAAGAGTGTTTCACTAAAATCTAATATGGTAGATAGAAGATATGAGGGTTTCAGTCCAAAAGATAAAGCAGTGGAGTATTTTTTGGAAATAGTTTCTGATTGCAGAGAACTTCATCCAACAGCTGCACTAGATAAATTTGACGATTTAGAATATTTATTTAGACAAGAAGGTTTTAATGGAGATTTAATAGGAAAATTAAATAAAGCAAAAAATCTCCTAGATTCATTAGAATCTTATAATACACATTCCAAGGAATACTTTGAACAATTTAAAGAATTTAAGAATCATCTTGCAAAAGTACAAGAAGAATTCTGTGATAAATATAGATAAATTGTTGAATTTTATAATCAAAAATAATTTAAATGGTTTGTTTATTTTACTTCTATGTTTCAAAAATACTTGGTCCTAGCAAGTAAAAAAGATAAAGCTGGCATGAATATTACAAATCATCTTTCTCAATTTAGAGAAAATCCTCTTTTATCATCATGGGGAAATAAACCTAGTTTTGATTTATGTTTTGTTGAAGAAGAAACAATATATACGAATAATTTGGATTTGGAAAAAATAAATCAATATGACTTAATAATATTTGCTTCAAAACATCAATCAGAGAAAAAAGAAAAAAGTTTATCTGTTCATGCTCCTGGAAATTTTAGAACTGCAGATTTTGGAGGAGAACAAGAAAAAGTCTGTCCAGCTTCTGCATTATTCAATAAACTTTTGTTCACAAAGCTTCAAGAAAATGCAGAGAATGCCTCTTTAGATTACAAGGTAACTCTTGAATGCACTCATCACGGTCCATTAATTTCCAAACCCTGTGTTTTCATTGAAATAGGTTCAACTGAAACAGAATGGGTAGACAGAAGAGCAGGATTCATACTTGCAAAAACAATAAAAGAGACAATAGAAGAATTTCAAGAAAACAAATATAGAGAAATAGCAGTAGGTTTAGGAGGACCGCATTATTGCCCTGGTTTTAATAAACTTCAATTAAAATCAAATGTTGCTTTTGCCCACATAATTCCAGAGTATGTTATGCCAATATCAGAAACATTTATTCTTGAAACAATAAAAAAAACAGTGGAACCAGTAGATTTTGTTGTCTTGGATTGGAAAGGATTAGGTAAAAGTGAACAAAGACAAGCTGTAATAGATATACTTGAAAAGAATTATATTCAATGGAAAAAGACTTCTGATATCACGAGATAGGTTTTTAAATAATACAATTTATCTATTTCTCAGACTTATTAACCGAGGAGGGAAGGATGGATATGGAAATATATGGAAGAAGAAAGATTATTGAAGGAACAAGGAAAGAAATATAGTCTCAAAGATGGTGCTTCTTCTAGTGTAATGGAAGGTATGGGGTTAAAATACATAACTCCTTATGCACTTTCATTAGGACTCTCAAACAAATTAATAGGTATATTAGAAGTTCTTCCAACTCTTATTGCAAATATATTAAGAATTTTTTTAAGTAAAGCTTATTACAAAAAATCTAGAAAGAATATGGTTTTGCCTTTCATATTCATTCAGGCATTTTTCTGGATACCCCTGCTTTTGGTTGGAGTTGCATATTTCTTTTTTCAATTAAAACTAATTTATGCTTCATTATTTTTGATAATATGTTATTCAATAATAATAATCTCAGGGTTAATTGCCTCTCCTGCCTGGACTTCATGGATGCAGGACTTAGTTGAAACAAATAGAGGAGAATTTTTCAGTAAAAGGAGTAAGATAAATGGATTTGTTATAGCAATAAGCATGATTACAGCAAGTATTATACTTGATTCTTTTAAAGGAGAAAAAGTTTTCTTAGGGTTTATTTTACTTTTCTCTTTAGCTGCAATAGGAAGATATTTTTCATTTCATTTCTTAAAAAAGCAGTATGAACCACAACCAACAAGAGACGATAAAGCATTTTTCAGCTTTTTACAATTTGCAAAAAAAATGCATTCTAATAATTTTGGAAGATTTGTTATATTTACATCTTTGATGTCTTTTGCTGTTGTAATAGCCTCTCCGTTTTTCTCAGTATATATGTTAAAAGAATTACAGCTTTCTTATTTTGCATTCACTTTAATAGTTTTAAGTTCACTTGTCTCACCTATATTTTTCCTTTCATTTATAGGAAAAAAAATCGATAAGTATGGAACAGTTAAAGTTATGAAAATATCAGGATTCTTGATTTCATTTGTGCCTTTATTATGGATAGCTTCGTTATTATTGATGAACTCTCCACAATGGGTTTTAATAGGGTATCTTTTTGCAGTTGAATTCTTTTCAGGGTTTGTATGGGCAGCATATAATCTCTCAGTATCTAACTTCATTTATGATGCAGTAACAAAGCCAAAGATAATACTCTGTTTCACTTATTTTGGATTTGTTAATTCAATAGGTTCATTTTTAGGAGGATTGATTGGAGGACAACTTTCAGGTTCAGCATCATTTTCTATATTTGGATTAGGAGCAATACTCTCTGTATTTCTTTTAAGTACAGTATTAAGAATTTTACCTTCAATATTTATATTACCAAAATTAAAAGAAGTTAGACAAGTTGAAACTTCTAAGGCAATAATACAATTGAAAGTAAAAGAAAAACTAGAATATTTCATAAAATTAATAACCTCTTATAACCCAAGACCAACTTAAAGATTATTTTATTTATACAATTCAATTAGTCAATTTCCTGATTTTCAAGTACAAGATTATACAAATCTACTAAATCATCTCTTATATGTTTTATATCTGTTTCTAATGAAAATAATCTAACAGAAATACTCTCAATTAATTCTCTGTCTGTCTTTTGTTTTATTAAATTTGCGTATTGTTCATATCTTTCATTTTCTATTTTTTCTTCTTCACTCTCATCCTCATATTCTTCATCTTCAATTTCATCATCTAATTCTTCTTCATCTTCAAAGTCATCTTCTTCAATATCTGTTATGTCTATTTTATCCATGTTATCCAATACTCTTTGAAATTTAAAGTTGTCCACAATTACAATGTAATTGAGTGCACTCTGGATCATGACAGCGTTTTGCACGACCACACTTTTGACAATAAATGTGCTTACGACTTACAGAATTTTTTTTCTTTGCCCTCTCTATTGAATGGATGTCCTCTAAATCAACCATTGCCATAGATAAGTATACGAAATGATTATTTAAAAACCTATCATAAATTGTCTTAAATCACATATTGATTGGCAAATAGACAATGTATAATATTTCCAGAATCATCAAAAAAATATGGGATAACATAAATTGTACTTACATTATATAAATTGCTAATACTAACAGGTATTGTCACTTCATTCATTAATTTAATCAAAGAATATTCTCTATTAGATATATAGTAGGTATCAACATACTTCATATCATTTAATATACTTGTAGAATTAGTGAATACTAAAGCTACTCCTCCAAAATTTTTATTTTTAATTTTCTCTTTGGTTATTAATTCCACTTCATAATTGTTTTCTCCTTTATCTACAACATTTGTTATTTCAATAGATAAACATTCTGAACTTATGTCATCTGTTGTATAATTTTTTTCAGTCAAACGAATTATTAAAATAAGAACAATAAATATAATAAATAATATTGATAAAGTTATCCAAATATTAAATCTTCTTTTCTTAACACTCATAAATGAACTAATAATTAGATATTTATAAAAACAACGCCGCCACTGGGAATCGAACCCAGGAGCCCCGAAGGGCACGGATTAGCAATCCGTTGCAATACCACTATGCGATGGCGGCTCATATTTGAGTATATTAAAATATTTGCCTAAAATCCTTATAAATATATGGTTTTTCAATAATCTTATTTCAAAAGATTTATAATCAAAATTTTCTAATTACCCTGAGGTAAAAGACAAATATGAACAAAACATTAAAACTTTTAATAATATCAGACATATTTGTTTTAAGTGGTTTTGGTTTAATTTCTCCTATTCTTGCAATATTCATAAAAGATAATCTTGTTGGAGGAACAATAACTGCAGCAGGAGTAGCCAGTGCAATTTTCATGATAACTCATGCACTTCTTCAGCTTTTATTTGCTTACAAATTTAATCCTAAAGATAGATTATGGATGTTGAGATTAGGAACTGCTTTGTTTGTTTTAGTTCCAATAGGATATATTTTCTCAACACATATTTACCATATTTATATAATTCAATTTGTTTATGGTATTGCAGCAGCATTTGCATATCCTTCTTGGTCAAGTTTATTCACATCTAATCTTGAAAAAGGAAAAAGAGGATTTCAGTACTCAATTTATTCATCTTCTGTAAGTATAGGAACAGCAATAACAGCAGGAGTTGGAGCATTGTTAGCTGAGAGAATAGGATTTGAATTAGTATTTGCAACAACTGGTTTATTCGCAATTATAGGTTTTTTTATTTTAATGAAACTTGAAAAAAAGATTTTAAAGAAAATATAAATTTATTTTTCTTCACCAGGTTTTTTACCAGGGTAAAGTTTAGTGAATTTTTCTATTTCATTTAAATTAATTCTTGACATAACTAAACCTTCTTTATCATACAACTCTGTAAGAATTTTATGTGGTGAAGCAATAGCAGAATAATCAATTAAATCCCATTCTTTTTTATAAGGATTACACACACATACAAAATTCAAGTTTTCAAAAGCTCTTGAAAGCACCATTGATTTCAATAAATTCAATTCATTTAATTTAGGTTCTTCTTTATGAGCTTTAGCTTCATATCCCCAATAAGAAGGACAAAAAACAATTTCAGCACCTGCTTTTTTCATTTTTCTGAATAGTTTTGGAAAAGCCAAGTCCCAACAAATAGCAATTCCAATCTTACCAAAATCAGTATCTCTTACAAAAATTCTTTTGCCGTTTTCTTCAACTCCATCACCATAAAGATGTATCTTCTTGTATTTTCCTTTTATTTTGCCTTCTCTATTAATTAAAATAGCCATTTTATAATGTGTTCCTTTAGAAATAAAATTATCTGTTATTATTGCCCAAATAGAATGTTCTTTACAGGTTTCTTGAATTTCTTTTATTAATTTGTGATTTAAAGGTAATTTTTGAGCTTTATTTATACAAGTTTCAGGAAAACACACAATATCTGCTTTTTTTTCAGCAGCTAGAACAATATATTTCTTTATTCTGTCAACATTATGTCTTCCTGTATGATTGTATTTTATTTGTGCAAGTGCGATTAGAGGCATTTTTCTTTTCATTGTAAAAAGTATAGGAATTCATTTAAATCAATTTTAACTCGCCTTCAGGGTATTTAAATTTGTCGTCGATAAAGCAAAGATTTTTAAAGGCTTCTTGAAAATTAAAGTTCGTATAATCAAAATTTACATATGTAGTTACTAAATTAATTTTATTTTTTAATATGTAGTTACTAATACATCACCTTATCTTTTTTTCTTTTCCTTAGACATGGACTTTACAACCACAATCATAGAAATTATAATTATAATAGTTAAACTAGTCACAAAAGTGAATTTAACAGAATTCTGTTGTTCAATTGACTTTCCACTAATTATTATTTCAGGAGTATTAAGTATCTCTTCTTCATTTAAAGAATTTAATTTTTGAGCTTTGTTCACATTTTTCAAGAATCTTCTGAAATTAACTCCAGATTCTTCTTCAAGATATTTTACAGTTTCAGAATTAATATCTCCATTATAATAAAGAATAGTCATTATTTTTGTATTTCTTAAATACTCTATTAAATCTGCAAAATCTCCGTAAAGATAATTAAGTTGAATTACTGTTGAATAATCATTAATGACTTCTATAGGGTCAACATTGTAAACAATAACTGCTTTTTTTGAATTTGTATCTTCATTTACTAAAGAGAAACTAGGATAAGCACAAACAATCCCTGCAATTAAAATTAAAAACAAGAAAGCAAAATATATTTTCACCCCTCTTCCCATCATTTATTTAAGGTTTAACTTATATTTAAGTTTTAGGGTTTTTTGCTTTTTTTCTGCCTTTATTCTCTCCTCTCATAATTTTTCCAAGATGGATTATAGATAATTTAACCCCTAAAAGAATAAGATAGGCAATATACAATACAAATAACACTGCAAAAAAATCACTTAAAGTAGAAAGAAAAAGTAAATCCACAAATATCAATAGGTGAATTAGTATCTTTATCCAATGGTTCATTTTAAAATCAAAAGTAGCGGGGGTGGGATTTGAACCACACGACCTCCGGGTTATGGGCCCGACGAGCACTCCAGACTGCTCTACCCCGCTATCTATTTCAAAGATGTTTTTCGTTTTTAAATTCTTCGAATATAATGGCTTTGATTAACTCATATAAATGTTTATAAAACATCTAAAAGACTGTAATTATATGGAAAAAGTATTAGAAAAAGCACTAAAGACAAAAGTAGAAGAAATAGAACAAAATTTAGAATTGGATTTTGTAAAGGGTCCAGCATATCCTGTATCAGTAAAAATAAAAGAACAGGGGTTTGATATAGCAGGGCATGGAAAAGTAAGGACTAAATATCCTCTCTCAAGTTTTATTGGAATTTTAGAAGACAAAGAACCAATAAAAAAATCATTTTTTGGAATACCATATTCTAAACACTCTAAGGCAGAATATCTAGGAACATTATGGTTCAATAACTCTAAAAAAGGAGCAAACGAATATTCCAAATGGGTTTTGAATGTTAATGGAAGAGAAAATCTCTCAAAAATGACTAAGTTAGGAAAGATGCTTTCAAAAGAATACAAAATACCTGTAAAATTAAGCTTAGGAACAGAATATGCTGTTGAAGAAAATTATATTTTAGATCTTCTTTAAGTTTATCACATATTTTCTTGTTTTACACTATTTACAACAACAATTTTTAAAAACAAACTTGTTTTAAGAATATTATGGGTGATTTTATTCTTGGTATAGACGAAGCAGGAAAAGGACCTGTTATAGGGCCAATGGTTATTGCTGGTTGCTTAATTGACACTTCAATTGAAAGAGAATTTAAAAGATTAGGAATAAAAGACAGCAAAGAATTAACTCCAAAAAGAAGGGAATTTCTTGCAAATATAGTAAGAGAAAAAGCTGAAACCTTTGAGATTATAGTAGTTCATCCAAAAGAAATTGATAAGAGTTTAAATTCAGGAATGAATCTAAATAATCTTGAATCAAGAAAAATAGCAGAGATAATAAATAAGATAAACAAGGGTTACAAAAAAATAAAAGTGGTTATTGATTGTCCTTCTGTTGGTGTAACTAAATGGGTTGATGCTTTAAAAATGAAAATAAATAATTTATCAAACCTTGAAATAACTTGTGAACACAAAGCAGACAAAAACTATGTCGCAGTTTCAGCAGCATCAATATTAGCAAAATCAATACGTGAAAAAGAAATGAATATCTTAAGAGAAAAGTATGGAGATGAAATAGGTTCAGGATACACTTCTGACCCAGCTACAATTCATTTTTTAGAATTGCACGCAGATAACCCAAAAAATGCAAGCATCTTTAGAAAAACTTGGGAAACCTGGAAAAAAGCTTCAGAAAAACTCACTCAAAAAAAATTGATTTAAGATATTCTATATTAATGCTTAAAAACCCAAAAAACTTCTGATTTTAAGGGTTATTTTAAATGACTAAGAATAAAAAACTGGTGATGCAAATAGAAAAAAACTTGGAGGTTATTTTTAATGGCTTACATTAAAAGACTGGTAATGCATGGTTTCAAGAGTTTTCCAAGAAAAACAGAAATACCTTTTACATCAGGTATAAATGTTATATTAGGACCAAATGGTTCAGGAAAATCTAATATATCAGATGCATTATGTTTTGTTTTAGGAAGATTAAGCATAAAATCTATGCGTGCAGCTAAAGCAAGAAATCTTATTTTTCTAGGAACTAAAGCAGCTTCTCCTGCAAAAGAAGCAATTGTAGAAATTGTTTTTGATAACACAGATAAAACTTTTTCAATAGAATCAGAAGAAATTTCTATAAAAAGAATAGTAAGATTAAACGGACAGAGCATCTACAAAATAAATAATGAAACAAAAACAAGACAAGAAGTCCTTGGATTGCTTGCTCAGGCAGGTATAGACCCTAATGGATTTAATATAATCCTACAGGGAGAAATACAAAATTTTGTAAGAATGCATACAGAAGAAAGAAGAAAAATAATAGAAGAAGTTTCAGGAATTTCAGTATATGAATCAAGAAAAGAAAAATCCCTTAAAGAGCTCGAAAAAACAGAAGAAAAACAAAAAGAAGTTTTCTCTATATTAAGAGCAAGAACAGCTTACTTGAATAACCTTGAAAAAGAAAGGCAGCAAGCACTCAAATATAAAAAACTTGAAGGAGATATAAAAAAATTCAAAGCAAGTATAATAAAAGTAGACATAAATAAAAGAAAATCACATCTGAAAGAGATAGAAGAATCAATAGCAAAGAAAAATAAGGAAATAGAAAAAATAAAGCAGGAAATATCCAAGCTTAGCGAAGGTATAAAAAATTACGAAGAGAAGATAGTAGCAATAAATAAGAAAATACAAGAATCAACTGGACTTGAACAAGAAAAATTAAATCAAGAAATAACTTCTATAAGAGCAGATATTGCAGGATTAAATGTTAAAATAGAAAATAGTGAAAATAAAATAAATTCTATTCTCAAACAAAAATTAGAAAATCAAGAGTCAATACGAAAAGAAGAACTTGAACTTAAAGAACTACAAAAAGAATCTCCTTCTGTTGTTAAAAAAGAAAAAGAAATAGTATCAAAAAAATTAGAACTTGAAAAGCTTGAAGAAAGAAGAAAAAGATTTTATATGATTAAATCAGAATTAAAATCAATAAGAGAAAAATTTGAGGATAAAAAATCTGCTCTCCAAGGTTATGACAATGAATCAAATTTCTTAGTCAAACAAATAGAATCACTATCAGGACAATTATTTGACAAAAGAACTTCTCCTGAATCAGTTGAAGAATTGAAATCTTCTTTATATAATAAAAAATCTCTTTTAGAAAATTTAAATAGGAGACAAATAGAATTAGAAAAAATTTCTTTCTCAAGTGAAAAAGAGATTGAAAAAGAGAAAAAAATAACTGAGACAATATCCAAGATGGATATTTGTCCTTTATGTAAAAGCAAGATAACAAAAGAACATATAGAAAATATTCATAAAGAAATCTATCCAAAAATATCTTCACTTACAAAAGAACTAGAAGATTCAGACAAAGAACTCTCTCAAATAGGAATGAAAAAAGAAATTTTATCTCAAGAAATAGAAAAAATATCTTCAGAGGTTTCTAAGAGAGAAATGGACTTGATAAAAATATCAAATATAAATGAAAAGAAAAATGCAATAAAGAGTCTTAATGACAAGATAATTATCTCAAGGAAAGAATTAGCTGAGATAGAGAAATTAAAGAATAATCTTGAAAAAGAATTAGAAGAGAATTCTAATGTAGAACAAAAATACGAGACTGCAAGAATTGAACTTCAGGAAATATCTTTGCGTACAAAAGAAAATGTAAATTCAGAAATTGCTTTTAAACAGAGAGAGTATGAACGTTTAAAGATTTCCTTGAAACAACTCTCAAGAGAAGAAGAGGATGTTAAAGAAGAGCTTACAGGTTTTAAAAAGAAATTTGATGAAAAAGAGAAGATACTTGAAAAGAAAAAGAAACAAGAAGAAGAACTAATTCAAAAGTTCCAGGCAATGATAAAAGAAAGAGATGACCTTCAGGCAAAAATAAGAAAAGATGATCAAGACACTCTTATAAAAAAGAATTTCATATATAATATAGAACAGGAAATAAATAATGTCAAAATAGAGAAAGCAAAGATAGATGCAGAGATAGAGAATTTAGAATTAGATATGCTTAATTTTCCTGATATAGAGACTATTAGAGGTTCTAGGGAATTTTTAACTGAAAAATTAGCAAAGATACAGGAAGCATTTTCTCAGATAGGTCCTGTAAATATGCGTTCAGTTGAAGTCTATGATGAAATAAAAAAAGAATACGATGTAATAAATGAAAAAGCAAACAAGATAACAAAAGAAAAAGAAAGCATCCTAAAGATAATCCATGATATTGATGTAAAGAAAAAGAAAGTTTTCCTTAAGACTCTCGGAGAATTAAATGAGATATTTTCTAGAAATTTTGCACAAATAAGTGTCAAAGGACAGGTTTCTCTTGAACTTGAAAATCCTAAAGAACCTTTTGAAGGAGGAGTGGGAATATTAGTTAAAACAGGGCATGGTAAGTATTTTGATGTTACTTCTCTTTCAGGAGGAGAACAAACAATGGTAGCACTCTCATTAATATTTGCAATACAAGAGCTTAATCCTTATTGTTTCTATATATTGGATGAAATAGATGCAGCTCTAGATAAAAGAAACTCAGAACGTTTAGGAGGACTCTTAAGAAAATACATGCAGAAAGGACAATATATTGTTATAACTCACAATGATGAAGTTATCACAAATGCTACAAATCTTTATGGTATCTCGATGCATGAAGGTATAAGTAAAGTTGTGAGCCTTAAAGTCTAATTTATATTCTTAAGTATGCAATTTTTTCAAAACAATTAAATAAAAGTTATGCTTCTATATTTAATGGATCGTGAGGGATTAATTAAGAGTTTGAGGGCTAAAGGATTTAAAGATAACATAATTCAAGCATTTTGCAATGTTAAAAGAGAGGATTTTGTAAATGAAGGATTCCAGAGATTAGCTTATGAAGATATTGCTCTGCCTCTTACAAATGACCAAACAATCTCACAACCTTCAACAATAGCACTAGTACTCTCTCTTTTAAAACTTAGAGAAAATCAAAAAGTATTGGAAATAGGTTCTGGATGCGGATACACTCTGGCACTCATAACAGAGATAATAGGAGAACAAGGAAAAGCATATGGTGCAGAGATTGTAAAAGAATTAGCAGACCTCTCAGTTGAAAAACTAAAAAAATACTCTAATGTTAAAATATATAATAAAAATGGGAAAGAAAAATTTGAAGAAGCCCCATTTAATAGAATTTTAATAAGTGCAGCTCTAAAAGAGATACCTCATGAAATACTTGACCAATTAGCAGATAATGGAATAATAGTTGCTCCTCTGGGCTCAGGATTTCTTCAGACTCTAACTGCAATAAGAAAAATCTCAGGAAAATATATTATTGAAAAAGAAATACCTGGATTTATGTTTGTCAAATTTATTGATTAAATTTTAAAAAAGAAATGGAGAAAGACTAAATAAAAAATAAAAAAAGAAAAAAGGAATTTAGTAGTAACTTTCTCCGAATTCTTCAGTTTTTTGTGGTTTTCTACCTAATAGTACAATCAACACAACTAGCAATACTAAAAAGATTATTGCTAGAACAACTGTTAAGACAACAATTGGATTTACAGCTCTTCCTTCAGCTTTCAAGTTAAGAGTAACTTTCTCTACAACTTTGTTATTAGAGAAAACATTAACATCGAAGTTGTATTCTCCTTCTGATTTAGCCATAGCAGTTACTGTAACTGTTTTGCTTGATCCAGCTGGAACAGCAACAACAGCACTATCAACACTTGAAGAAACTTCGCCATTAGATTCTGCTACAATTGTGTATACAAGTAAACTATCTGTTGGGTTTACAAGCAACAAACTGTATTCAGCTTCTTGACCAACTGCAACTGTCTTTTTGTTACTTGTTACAATAACGTTTTTAGGCAAATTGTTTTCTATAGCAATTTGTCTAACAAATGTTGATTCAACATCATCGTTTTCAACAAGTACTTCAAGGTTATAGATACCAGCTTCAACTCCATATGGAATTTCTAGGTATATTCTACCACTAACTGTATCTTCCTCTTTACAGTCTTTAGTGCAACTTTCTTTTGTTACAAGGTCTCCAAAATAAGCTGTCTTTTTAACACCTAATGTTGGAATTCCCACAGTTACATACAAATCTTCCAAGTCATTGTATCCCATGTTCTTAACCAATATATCAACTGGAATTGTTTTACCAGCATTAACTGATTGAGCAACACTTATAGATTTAACAACTGGGTTGTATGAAGGTCTTTGAACTCTTAAAGCAATGTTTTCATATTCTGACTCATAATCTGAATTCCAGATTCTAACTGAAAGTTCTAAGTCATCAGATGTAACATCCTTAAGTTCAAATGGAACTTTAAGTCTCAAAGATTTTGTATAAGTATGTCCAGCTTCTACATCAAAAGAACCTGTCATAGCTTCAACACTATCCTTGTCACCTTCAAGTTCAGCTTTTATTCTAACGCCTGTTGTAGTTGCAATAGATGTGAAAGTTACTTTAACAGTAACATCTTCACCAGCTATAACACTCGGATTGTTGTTGATGTTCATTCCATCAACTTCAATTGTAACACATCCTGCAAGAGGAGCATCACTTGGAGTTGTTATAAGTGTTCCGCAACATTCACAATCAACATTAGTTGTTGGTTCGCATCTGCAAACTTCAGCGCTAGCTATAGTAACCAAGAACAATACCATTGCGATTGTACAAAGAGAAACCAAGATTTTCTTTGTATTCATTTTTGCTCTCATTTTATTTAATTGCGTAGAAAGTTTTTTTCTACAGTATTTTAAGGGTAGAAGCAGTTTATAAAGTTTACGATTGTAGTAATTTAAGAGTTACACCAAAGTAACTGAGTGTCAGTACATACAGTGAACAATTATAATAACTCAAAATAAAAGTCAAAATATCCTGTTACTTAATGTTACCCATTGTTACTAAATCTCGTGAAAAATAAAAACAAGATAAGGATTTCTCCTTACCTTGAATTATCATAAAATTAAAAACTTAATAATTTAATATTGTTGCTTGTTGCAGCAAAATTTCTTGCAACAAGAACCTTACATCCTACATCTTCAGCTGAATCTATAATAGAACCTGTTACAGTTCCATCAAGAACAATTGCATAAGGTCTTTCATTCACTCTTCTTAAACTTCCACCAAATCCTCTAACAGATATTTCCTTTATCTTATTAAGAGAATCATCTAAAAGAACAGCTCTTCCAGAATCCTCAATTTCTCTCAAAATCTTTTTTAGCTTTTCTTTTTCTTCATCACTTAATTCTTTTGTTCGTGAAGATCTTTGAAAACCATTTCCATTATTCTCTCTTCTTTGAATACCTTCTCTTTTAAGATACTCGTTTAATGGAACTTTCTTTCTTAAATTCATAAGAATTTCTTTTCCTGCAAGTTCTTCAACTTCTTTTCCATCAGGTGCCATTACAATGTAATCTACATCAGCATTTTCTGAGACATTTTGAATTATAAGTTTTCCACCTCTATCTCCATCAACAAAAAGAGTTATCTCTTTTTCTTTTCCAAGTTCTCTTATTGCATTAGGCATTTTAGTACCATTCATAGCAATAACATTTGTAACACCAGCCCTTAAAAGATTAACAACATCTGCTCTTCCTTCAACAACAATTATCTCTTTTCCAGAGATATTTCCACATGGTAATTTTTCATCTCCATACTCTTGTATGCTTGAAGTCTTTGCAGAATCCTTAATTTCATTTGAAATCTCTCTTGAGTCTGTAGAACCTTTGATTTCAGACATAAGTTTCTTAGCCCTTTCAAGAATATATTCTCTCTTGCTTCCTCTCACATCTTCAATTCTTTCAACCTCAATCTGAGAGTCACTTGGACCTATTCTTTCTATTGTCTCAATTGCAGCAGCTATTAAAGTTGTTTCAGATTGGTCAAGAGCAGTAGGAATTTTTATTTTACCAACAGTCATCTTGTCTCTTCTTTCTAAATCAACTTCAATTCTTCCTATCTTTCCTTCTTTTTGCAATTCTCTCATTTCCAACTCAGCACCCAATAAACCCTCTGTCTGCCCAAATATAGCACCAATTACATCAGGTTTTTCTAAAGCACCTTCAGCTGTAAAATTCGCATGTATCATATATTTTATTGATACTGGACTTATTTTTGCCATTTTTTTCCTATTTATTTAATTTATTTGAAATCTAATGATTTCTAGAAAAATATCGCCTTATCTTTCAGCATATCAAGGCTTATTGCCTACCTATTTCTAGGATTTTTAACTCTCAATCCCTCTGTTGACCCTAAATTAAGTCAGCAAGACTCTCGAATTTGAATGTGATGTGATATCGTGATAATAATTGAATACGATACTTTTCAAAATATAGTAATTTAGATAGTTTAAAAGTCCTTCGGTTACCTCAAAAAAACTAGATTTTATCTTATTTCTAATCAAAGAATACGCCTAGTAATAGAATCATAAGCATAAATTATACCTTTCTTAGAAGTTTTATAACCTGTATCTTCTGCAATTGCATCAATAGACCATCTTAAGAAATTCATTTTTGCTTTAGAAAATTCTTTTTCCAGCATATTTATTGCTTCATTACCATTTTCTGCAGCAACAGTTGCAACTGCACTTGTACCGGGACCATCTTTATAAAATAAACCATAAATAGTATATTCTAAAGGATTAGACCTAGTCAAGGCCTTTCTTTTATTATGAACTCCTTTGTTAAAATCTCTTTTGTATTTATCCATAATTAATTCAATGAACTTAAATTTAAAAATTAAACTATAATCAAAGATATATATCTATTTTATCTTCTTCTGCTCAAAACAGACGACTCTCTAAATTTACCCAATTGCTCATACAATGTCAATAATTTACTTTTAATCTCAGCTCTTTCCTGTTCACTTATTTTCATACTAAGAAGTTTTTCATAAACTTTAACAGCATGGTTTCTTCTTGATTCTTTTTCATACTGTTCTGCTTGTTGTTTATAAAATTGTTTTATATCTTCATAAATATCTGCTTTTCTTATTATTGTAACTTCTTCCATAGCTCTCCTCATAACAGCATCTGCTTCATCAAATCGTCCTCCTTGTATGTATGCCTTTGTTTCTTTTATAAGATAATCTCCTCTTTCTTGTGCAGAGAGTGCTAAAGTTGAAAGATTACTGTAAATTTTAGCCACATCATTGAACATTCTTTTTGATTCGTAAATTTCTATAAGTTTCATAAAAGCAAATTTCTTCTCATGTAAAGGAGGTTTTTGAGCAATAAATCTGTTAAGATAATCAATCTGAATAAAATCACCTTTTCCCTTAAGCTCTTTTTCTATCTCACTCTTAGACATCCCTTTAGTAAGCATAAATATTAGAATACTCGAGGGTTTTTAAGTATTGTTAATATTGAATTTAAGACGAAAAAGGATTCCTAAGGTATTTTCTGCAAGCTTTGCATACTTTATCCATAGCACCACTAACAGGCCCTTTAAGTGCAACAGATAATTCTTCTAAACCAGAATATAATTGTTTTCTTCCTAATTTTCTATCTCCTGTTTCTTCTCGTTTATACTCCTTAATCATCTCTTTAAAACACTCTCTCTGATAAAAATAATTTGTACCAACAAACTCTTTAGCAAATTCTTCTGGACTCAGTCCCCTCATATTTTCTGGGTATTTAGAACACTCATATTCTTTAGTTTCTTCTGTCATCTTAAATTATCTCAAAAATCTTTTTAGATAACCCTTTTAATTCACCTTCCCCCATTATTCTAGATTTATAACATTCTGCTGTGCTTTCAACAATATATTTATTCAAATATTTACCAAAACCATTGCAAAATCTGCATTCAAATTTTGAATTATTGTTTAAACATTCATAATCCTCAATCATCAGTAAATAATCGTCTTTCTGTTTCATGATAAATTATCTTTATTCTTGTTTTATAAATCTTATCCTTTTCAATTGATTCAATACTTCATAAACTTCTCAAAAGATTGTAAAACTGCTGGAATAAAATTTGAAAGAATATCATTTTAAATTTTTTAGAATTTATTTGATTAAATTTTATTGAATTTTTTAAGTTTATTTTATAGAAAAATCACCTATTTATTTCTTTTTTACAATTTCCAAACACATACCAGCAGCTACTGTAGCTCCAGCATCTCTAACTGCAAATCTTCCCATAAATGGATTTTCTTTAGCAGTTTCTAAACATAAATTTCCTTGTGGTCTTATTCTTACTTTAGCAACATCTCCGTTCTTCAAGAAATCAGGATTCTGTTTTATAACTTGTCCAGTCTTAGGATCAATTTGTTCTATTAATTCTGTAAATTGGCAAGGTACTTGAGCTGTGTGTACGTGGAATACAGGAGCATATCCTTTAGCCAACACAGTTGGATGATTTATTACAGCAATTTGAGCAATGAATTCTTCAACTATTGGTATTGGAGCACTTGCTTCACAAATAACATCTCCTCTTGCAATATCTTTCTTTCCTACTCCTCTAATATTAACACCTACATTCATACCAGCAGGAGCATCAGGCAAAGTTTCATGATGAGCTTCAATAGTCTTTACTTCACCTGGAATTCCAGTTCCAGATCTTCCTGGAAGAACTATGACTTTCTGTCCAATTTTCATTATACCAGTTTCAACTTTTCCAACTGGAACAGTTCCAATTCCTGTAATTTCATATACATCTTGAACTGGCATTCTCATTGGTAAGTTTGTTGGTAATTCTGGAGCAGGGAATAAATCTATTTGTTCCACAACACTTGGTCCTTTATACCAAGGCATCTTATCAGTTTTTTTGAAAATATTATCTCCTTGTAATCCACTAACAGCCAAAAAAGGTGTGTTATCTGGATTTATTCCAACTTGTTTTAATAATTTAGAAACATCTTCTTTAACTGTCTTGAATCTATCTTCTTTATATTCAACAGCATCCATTTTATTTATAGCAATAGCAAGATTCTTTACACCCATTGTTCTTAAAAGCCATAAGTGTTCTGTTGTTTGTGGTTGAACTCCAGCAGGAGCAGCAATAACTAAAAATGCAGCATCTGCTTGTGAAGCACCAGTAATCATGTTTTTAACAAAATCTCTGTGTCCAGGTGCATCAATGATTGTGATTTCATATTTTTGAGTCATTAATTTTTTGTAAGATAAATCAATTGTAACTCCTCTTTCTCTTTCTTCTTTAATACTATCCATTATATAAGCAAATTCAAATCCAGCTTTTCCATGTTTTTGAGCTTCAGTTTTTAATCTCACCATTTCTTGTTCTGATACTGCACCACCATCAAACATTAATCTACCTACACAAGTAGACTTACCAGCATCAACATGCCCTACAAACACTACATTCATTGTTGGTTTTTCTTTTGCCATTTTGTTACCTTAAATAGATTCAGTGAAATATTAATTTCACTTTAACTATAAATTAGTTAATAAAAAAGTTAGTTTATAAACTTTTTGATTTTATTTCTTATATATTATTTTATAGAATTTATGAAATTCTAATTTATCAACGGAAAATACTTTCCAAACTGTTACTTTTCTTAATTTTATCTTCTATATTTGATTCAATTTTATTTTTAGAATCAAATCTAAATGGATGCCAATCTCCAGTATTAATTCCTTTTCCTAAATAAGAACCGACGTAAACTTTCCAAAGTATTGCAAAACTCAGATAACCTACTTGTACTAAATAATTAGCCAAAGCTTTTCTATCTCGAGGTTCTTTAAGATTATACCAAGGATTTTTCCCTTTTCTTAATTTATATTCTCTCACAGTATGAGTAGCTAAACCAACTCCAGGAATATAATATGGAATTTTTTTCCAATTCATATAAAATATATATTAAAAAAATTATTTATAAATTTAATCTTGAATATTCAATCTATAAAAAATATCCTTATACCTTTTTGCAACATATTCAGGACTCAAATTTTTTATAATATTTCCTCTCTTATTTATTTTATTAATATGCCTTTGTCTTAAATCTTTTTTAAAAAAGTTTTCAAAATCAACACCTATCTTGTGATTATTTCTATCGCGAACAAGAACTCTCCCAATATAAGGAAATCTCAAATTAGCAGTTATTATAGAAAATCTGTGTGCTCCTTCAGAATAATATAAAACATCATTCCCTTCTTCTCCTTCTACTTGATATTTTATTGCAATGATTCTGCTATCTTCTCCACTATCTTCCTGAAATGTTAAATTAACTTTGGGTTCATTTGAATTTGATGCAATTCTTTCAAGATAATTGTATCTGTTCAATCCACTTTCAGTAAAGATAATTTGGGGTAGTTTAAATGTAATTTTTTCCATATGATTTTTTCAAGAAATAAATGATTTAAAAAATTTACTGTTTACTGATTCTCAGCTAATCCTTTTCTATCTCTAATCTTCTTTATAACATCTGCTTGTAATGCAACAGGTATTCTTTCAAAATGCTGGTCAACTAACGAAGATGTTCCTCTTCCCTCAGTTGCACTCCTTAAATCAGAACTCCATCCAATCATTTCAGCTACTGGAATCTTTGCCTTTAATTGAGCTTGTCCAGCTTCCTGAGTCATATCTAAAAGTTGTCCTCTCTTTCCACCAACAAGTTTTGTAGCAGCACCCATAAACATTTCTGGAACTTCAATTAAATGAATTTGTAAAGGTTCAAGAAGAGTAGCATTTGCACTTTTCATTGCTTCAGTTATGGCCTCTCTTACAGCAGGATAAACCTGAGCTGGTCCTCTGTGAATAGCATCTTCATGAAGTTTAATATCTTCAAGTGTTACTTTCATTCTCATACAAGGTTCTCTTGCCAAAGGCCCTTGATCCATAACCATTTCAAATGCATCCAGTATCATTTCAATAACTTCACCAATATGAACTTCTCCTCTTGTCTCGTCGAAAAACATATTTCCTTTATAGATATCTTTAACATTTCTTATTTCATCACTTCCCCATCCAATCTTTGAAAGAGTACTTACAACAACATCGTTCTTTTTCTTCATTCTTCCTTCTGGAAGTTCTCCTTTATCAATTAAATCAGATAATTCATCATCAAGAGGTTCAACTCTGATAAAGAAACTATTATGCTTATTTGGACTTTTTCCTTCAAATGCTTGTCCTGAACTCTTTCCAACAGATTCTCTATATACAACAATTGGATTAGAAGTTTTAACATCAAGTCCTTTTTCTGTTTTAATTCTGTTCTCAATTATTTCAAGATGCAATTCTCCCATTCCAGAAATTAAACTTTCCCCTGTTTCTTCATTAATAGTAACTTTAATTGAAGGGTCTTCCTTTGAAACTTTTCTTAAGATTTCAATTAGTTTAGGTAAATCAGCTGTTTTTATAACTTCAATTGACTTTGTAATTACAGGTTGGAATATGTGTTTTATTTCTTCAAATGCAGTTTGCTCTTTGGTTGTGATTGTTTCACCAACATCAAGATTTAATCCACTTACTGCAAGAACATTTCCTGCAGGAACACTCTCTAATTGTTCTGGTTTTATACCATTATAAACCAAAACCTGTTGAATTTTACCTGGCTTTTTTGCATTATTTGCATATACATCCATTCCACTCTTAAGTGTACCAGAATATAATCTACCAGCAGAAATTTCTTTTCCTGAACGAGGATCAATAACAATTCTTGTTATAACAAATCCAAGTTCTCCATCTTTATCACATTTAATCAAATCTTTCCCAAAATCACTTTCCAAATCTCCTCTCCATATTTTAGGAATTCTGTAAGATTGAGCTTCTATTGGATTAGGTAAATGTTTAATTGCCATATCTAAAATAACTTCATATAGTGGCGCATGTTCCCATACCCATTTGTCTCTCTCTTCATGAGATAAAGTTCCATCATATAATTTGTAAATATCTTTGAAACTTATTTTTTTCTTCATCATAAATGGAATTGACAAAGCCCAGTTTTCTCTTGCAGAACCAAATGCAACACTACCGTCAGTAACATTAACTTTAAACTTGCTTGCAAATTCCTTTTCAGCAATCTGGTCGATTAAATGATTGAATTTTTCAATTATTTTTTTGAAACGTTCCTGCATTTGTTCAGGAGTCACTTGTAATTCATTGATTAATCTGTCAACTTTATTAATAAAAAGAACAGGTTTAACTCTTTCTTTAAGAGCCTGTCTTATAACTGTCTCTGTTTGTGGCATTATTCCTTCAACTGCACACACTAAAACAAATGTACCATCAATAGCTCTCATAGCTCTTGTAACATTTCCACCAAAATCAACGTGCCCAGGAGTATCAATCAAATTAACCAAATATTCTTCTCCTTGATAATTGTGAACCATAGAAACATTTGCAGCATCAACAGTCATCAATCTCTCTTGTTCATCTGAATGTTGCCATGTTGCCATACCCTCTTCCAAATCTCCAGCATTCTTTGCAGCCATCATACCTGCAGCAGCCAGTAAATTATCTGTAAAAGCTGTCTTACCATGGTGAATATGTGCACTTGTAGCTACATTTCTTATATTATTCTGATTAGAAACCAATCTTCTAATCTTATCTAAACTTGTTTCTTTTTCTGCCATTTTATGTTGCTAATTATTAAAGTTGATAAAAATAGTTTTTAAATCTTTTCAATATTTTCTAATCAAATAATCAATTTAACATGATTTTTTTCTAAAAGAGTTTCTAATTCTTCTTTTCCAAACCCAGATTTAAATGTCCTATCAAAATAATCTTTCAAATTAACCCCAATCTTTTTATCTTGAGCAACAATTTTAACTGTGTAATATCCTTCTTTTGAAGAATAAGATAAAATAGGATAAATATTTCTAAAATAAAATCTATCTTTCTTAACTAAAAATTCCTTTATTTCTCTTTCAACATCTTGTAAATTAGGTATCTTATAAGTCATATTTATACAAACATAAATTATAGTTTTTAATAATTACTATAATAATAAGACATATGAAGCTTAACGAGCAGAATCAGCTTGAGCTTCAGATTACTTCTGTTCGAAGAATGAGAACACCGCAACAAAGTGAGGACTTATGAATATGAAGCTTAACGAGCAGAATCAGCTTGAGCTTCAGATTACTTCTGTTCGAAG
>ENA-UPSM01001050-UPSM01001050.1-activated-sludge-metagenome-genome-assembly--contig:-NODE-1050-length-37882-cov-11.583472_pt1 | contig 37882 bp, 70 predicted proteins | sample MGYA00238181_ERZ773283 | MGnify/ENA primary metagenome ERZ773283 (study PRJEB29023, sample SAMN05720199) | activated sludge metagenome | isolation source: Anaerobic digester | place: Japan... | reverse complement strand
TGAACGTGCATATGCTGAAATGATGGCAGAACAAAACAGCATGCCATATCCTGAGGAAGAGGATGAATATAATCAGTATCTTCAGGCACAAATAGAGCAGCAGATGGAAGATGAACGTGCATATGCTGAAATGATGGCAGAACAAAACAGCATGCCATATCCTGAGTTTGAAGAACCCCCGTTCGATGAACTACAACCGGATGAAATGTCACCGGAAGAACTGAATGCTATTCCAATCTCAGAAGAACAGCTTTTCATGGATATTCAGGAAGATGAAAGAAACGAAAGTGTTGACAACAACTAAAAATATGGAAGAATTAGAAAAATTAAAGGAAATCATTCGCAATAACCGAATGAGTACACGTCCTGAATACTATTCGGGAAGGGGTGCAATACTCTGTGACCTTGATGGTAAAATACTTGAAGGTATCTATCAGGGTATCTTGAAAGAATTCGGGGAAAAACCTGCCAGTAATTTCGTTAAAATGGTTGCAGACATCAAAGTTATTTCAGCAACAACTTTCTTGCAGGAACTTTATGAACTGTTTCACCGGGATTGGAAATTCAAAAAGAAAAGACAACATGCCAGTGGCATTGCTGTTCAGAAAAATGAAGACGGTACATATAATGCGGAACATGGTGTTCTTGGCATTATGTCATCCCTTTTCAACGACAGGGATGAAACACAAATGATTAAAGGATATTTCCTTTCAAAGCATGGTGTAAAGCCAAAAGAGAATATAAGCAAGGATGGGTATTACATGTATATAGAATATTAATAACATGGGTTGGTTTATAGCTATAATAATATTCGTCCTATTGGTTGTGTTACGGGTAGTTTTACCCGAATCACCAGCACCCAAATGTGACCTTTGCAACGATAGTGGGTTCATTGAAACAAACATTTGGTACGATGAAATCATCACTGTTGAGTGTCCAAAATGTAACAGTAAAAAAATATGAAAAACTCAGAAATACACAATTGTTTGGATAAGAAGGAAATTAGAGACTTCCTTAGTCTTTCTCTGGTTAAATCATTTGAGAGTGAAATGCAGAATAAAAAGGAAGAAATTCCTTATGATAACAACCCTGAACACACTTTTCTGTGGGCAATCAAAGACACTGAAGCACAGATAAAATATTTGCAGCGCAGCTTGGAAATTCTTAAAATGAAAGAAGCAATCATTCAACTGATTCATGCAAGTGGTTGGGAAGAATTCGATGTCAGTGACATAACAACAAAAGATTTGCCGTACAGACTGAAAATGAATTTTATCGGCACGGCAAACGAATATCATGAACTTGTGGAAAATATTGAAAATAGTTAATATATGTGGAATTGGCAAGAAATTAAAACCGAAGGAAGTGACAAATTAAATCTTCCAAAATTCGATGTCCCCGTGTTGCTTTACATGGAAAAAGACGGTAAAAAATATGCTATTGTCGGATATCTGAAATCTATTGATGCAAAAGGTGCTCATTGGAGTAACAACAGTACCAATATTTTTGACCTTTTTGATGGAATTTTTAATGGTCTCGGTAGCAAGGTCGGTGAAAAGGGAAATGAAGAATTCATACCAACACACTGGTGTTCAATAATAATTCCGGGAAAAGAGGATAATGATTCATATTCTGAAGAAGATTTGCATGAAGCATTTACTGCTGGATTGAATCGAGGTATATTTGTTGCCAGTGTAATTCAAAAACAACCGATTGATGGTGAATATCCAACATATGAAGAATACGTTGAAAAGAAAAAATCTAAAAACAAATAAGATATGAGATTTGGTGAAATTTATAACGACTCTCTACTTGGAAGCCAAAGAGTTATTGAAAAATTTCTGTGGTTTCCCGTGACAATTGACTATCAGACTCGTTGGCTTGAAACAGCTAAAATCAGACAGATTTGTATTCAGGCAAACAAAGAGTTTAGTTTAAGTGGCTATCTTTGGAAAAATTACGCATGGATTGACGATGACAACAGAAAAAAATAAACCCCATATAAGGGTAAAATCAATGAGCTTAGACCAAGGGCACTACGGTATCACGACATATAATTGTAGTGAATGTGGTCATGATTGTGAAGGACATGTTGAAAAATGCCCGAAATGCGGTGTGGTGTTTGAAGGCAAATCAACGTTTGAAGCTGAACCATATCCGTTTGGCGGGTCTGATTTTTGATGCAGCATTTCAAGTAAAATCCAGTCTTTAATAAAAAAGATTATGGGAAGCAATCTTGAAGAAATGATACGGAAAAACAGGGAAATGTTTGACAATGAAATTCCCCCTGAAAATCACGAAGAAAAATTTCTTTTCAGATTGAAAATAAAATTCAAAGAATGGGTTAGTATTGTCCCACATCTAATTAAGGTTGCAATCGTTACCGTAATCATATTTATTCTTTCTATCACTGCTTGGAATAGCTACATCAGAAAAGACAGACATGAAGTTACACTCAAAGAAAAAATAGTAAACATTTTCAAAAAATAATGTTATGTTAGACTTGATAACACTGAAAACAGCACCTGTACCGCTACTTGCATATTGTGGCGGTGGTAAGTTCATCGAAAATGAAAATTTTGGTGAAAAAGATTCTGCAATTATGTACTGGTTGTTTCAAGATTGCGGTGAATCATATAACCTGCAATGGTGGTGCAATGGATGGGTGGTTTTTTATCAGGAAAGCTACCTGACAAAAGACCATAAGTTCGAGCATAAAAAAGACATATCTTCATTTAATTTTTCACATCATGGTTCAAGTGCTGAATGGAAACATGTTTTCCAAACCAGAGAAGAAGCTGTTTGGAATTTTAAATTATTTTGGGTGAAACTTCATGAGGGCGAAAACCGTAAAGCATTAAAATTACTTCACAATTCTCAATATGGTAAGATGACTTCCAAAGATTCAACGTATTTATAATAAACGGAATCAATGGGCAGAGTTAGACAAAAAGTTGCATTAGGACTTCAACTTCACGTAAAATGGGTGAGGGTGATGCTAATTGTATCGGCAGTAGCAATTATTGGTTTAATATTTCTGCCAAAATTTACTGGATATAAGTCAGAAGCTGTACAGGAAATTGCATTTAGCGTTGATAGTCTTGCTGCACCAGCACCTGCCATAGAAGAACCAACGACATCTATTGATACCAATAGAAGGACTATAAGCAGAAGACCAAGCAGCCACATGCCCATGCGCCAACCAGTACAAGTTCAAATAGTTCAAGAAGATGAGCCTTTTGATTGGAAGGGAACGGTTACTTGGGGAATTGGTGTATTAAACGGACTTGTGCTAATTGTCTTAAATATTAAAAATCTAATCCTAAAGAAACGTCCTTAAATAAAAAACCCTCAGAAATCTGAGGGTTTTCTTTTATTGTTTAGATTTGTAAAGCAAATCATAATTTTGGTCATAGAGTAATTCAAATATATCGGTTTGTGCAACGCTACCCATATACCATTCAGGATTTAAATTCTTTCTTGCTTTATGTTCACTTTCATAGCAATAAGTAAATTTATCACTATCATTTTTGAAAGTATCAATGTGAAGATAAACAAGTAATAACCATTGAATGAAATTCCAGTATTGATAACTAACTGAAACGGCATCAAGATGCAAAACATAATTAATGGTTTGTTTTTCTTCTGCTTCGCTAAGTGGGGTTTTACGCCTCATAACAGCAAAATCATCATTTTCCCAATCATAATGTTTATCGAAATCCCAAGGTTGATAGCCGTTTTCTACACTACCGAATACATATAACGTATCGGCAATCCAAACAAAACGTGCTGCATGACTATAAAGAATATTGGTTGGATATCCTTGTCTTTTACCCCATTTCTTCATAACTTTACGAATGGTTCTGCTTAAAAAATTATTTCTATTCACCAATAGAGTGTCACCTGTTTTAATGTCTTTTTTATCCATAGTATTGTTTTTTCATATAAATACAAAAATTTTTGACGAATATTTGCTTGCTATTTCATTTTTTTTTCGTATATTTGCACTATAAATTCACGAATTGACATGTCATACAGCACTAAAATTGAGATTTATAAGATAAAAAACGCTGAATTTGTAACTCCATTGGCGCAAGCACCTGAGAGTAAAATAGCAAGACATAGCGTTGGGGATTTTGTTATTGTAATAAACAATGAAGTCTGGGTAAAAGATAAAAGTGCAACCTATACCGCAGAATCAATTGACCCTGATGACTATCAAAAAGCAGTCTATTCCCCCGCCTTTGTCAGAATAAATCCAAGTATTTTTGAAAGGATAGATTAAAATGATAAGGCAAGTTGTTAAAAACGAAAAATTGTTACGTAAGCTTTTGCGTGAAGAAATACGTGAACGTGCACTTCCTGCATTTACTCCTACTGAAGAAGAATTGGATAATGCGGTGAATGATTTTTTCAAAGACCATGAAGTTAAAACATACCCGATTTTTATTCAATTTGATGTATTGTTTAAATTCCGGGCATTTGATTATACATTAATATTTTCTTCCTGCATTTTGACTAAGGATGAAATGCAGAACATTTTAAATGAACTTTAAGTATGGATAAAAAAGTATGGAGAGCAGCAGAAGCTGGCACTAATGATTCTGGCGATGACCAGAAAGTTTCTGTCGTAAAATCAGATTCAAATCACATTTATTATTATTCAGATGTTGACCACAAGTCTTGCCTTGATTTAAATAAGGCATTGCAGGATAAAGTGGATGAACTTATGTGTTCAGCATTGAAAAACGGCTTCGGCAGACCAAAAATTTATTTACATATCAATAGCTACGGTGGCTATATTTTCTCCGGTATTTCAACAATGGACACTATTCTCAGATTAAAAGAATTTGCAGACATAATCACTATTGTTGAAGGCGGTGTTGCATCTGCAGGAACTTTCATTTCAGTTGTTGGAACTGAAAGGTGGATGACCAGAAATTCTTATATGCTCATCCATCAGCTATCAAGTTGTGCCTTTGGCAAATACAGAGACTTGAAAGATGACATGAAGAATAATGATGAACTCATGAAAATGATTAAAAACGTTTACTCTCAATACACAAAAGTTCCTGTGGCAGAACTCGATAAAATTCTCGACCACGACCTGTGGTGGGATTCTGAGACTTGTTTGAATTACCAATTGGTTGATAAAATCATTTAATATGGAAAGGATAATATCATACAAAAACAATCAGATTATTATATCTGATGAAAAAATCGAAGTTGGTGATAAGGTGTATGTAACACTTGAACATGACCCACCGTCAATTGAAACAGTAAAAAAAATTCAAGACAATTTAATTTATACAAATGAAAGCGGAAAAAACTGGATTAAAAATTATCAGTTCATTGAAGTCCCTTATGGGATTTTCAAAATCAAAAAAACAAACGAGAACTGAAAACGAAATAATTGATGTTTTTGAAAAGCATCGATTAATGCTTGGCAGGATGATTTCCGGGTCAAAGTCAGGATACTGCCAAAAATATCCAAAGCACGATGTGCGTTTCAACGCAAATATCTTCATTCCAAGTACTGGCAAGGTATGGTTTGGTGACTTGGATATTACTGTTGACAATAAGAAATTGCAGGATGTTTGTAATGAACTTGATGAAGAAATGATTGTCGTTCCCGAAATGATGGGTAGATTTGGTGCGGAAGAAGAACCCTACAAAAAAATATTTGAGCATGCACACACCAGATTCACACCAAATGCTGTTGAGTATGATGAAAGGCTTTATGAGGGATTCAAGATAGTAACTGTTGATAAACTCAGAATTGTTACCAGTAAAGGAGTGAGTTGGATTAAAAGAAAAGTAAGAAAGAAATAGCATGAATAGTAACAGTAACAGCTATACAAACGCACCGCAAATTGTCTCTTTAGCTGATGTAATTGCACATCAATCGCAACCCGATGGGTGGATATGTGAACAGTGCAAACATCATGGCGGTGGATTGCACTGCAATAAAAACATATTCATTTCCTTTGTTGGATGTTATACTAAGGATTGTCAAGCATTTGAAGATAAGGGTGGTATGACAGCACAAGTCAGTCCTAATGTAAATTTCAATTATGGTCAATATCTGGAAGAAAGAAAGAAAATGTGGCTTGATGAAAATTGTCATAAAGGAATGTTTGTTGGAAATGGAATTACGCCATTAAGACCAGATATTGGTTTTTATCTTACTGTGGAAAATATTGAGATACCACAAGATATTTTTCCCGAAGAATTCAATAAAATTCAAGAAGCGCATTTTAGCGTATTAAACAAGATGCGGGAACACTATAAAAACATGAAAAAATGAATATGTACTTATTTATTGAACTTGCAAAAAGAATTGCAAATTCTGATTTGAAAGAACTTGAAAAAAGGTATGAAGCCATTGTAAATGGATATTCCGATATGTTCACCCAGATTGAATTGGGAATGATAAGTTTCAGACTTATGGAACTTGCAAAAAAGGAAATAAAAGAAGCTGAAAAACTTGAACGTGAATGCGCTGATGATGTCAATAGTATGGTTTGGATTCAAGTTCCTGAAGGTGACAGTATGGACTTCTGGGAAAACAAATACGGTTTAAGAACATGGACACGTTTATTTCATACGGTAAGTGAAAATGAGGATTACACATTAACTGCTCAAAGAAGTTATTATTGGGTTGACAGGGTAATTATAATGGATGAAAACAGACGTGTTGTAAACGATTTGAAGTTTTCAGATTTCATCCAGCATCCGCTTTACAACGAATGGATTCCGGTAGAGCCAAAAGAAAAAATAACTCCACAAACATATAAAGAAGAATAATGAGTTCAAGACGTAATTTTTTAAGAAATCTTGGTGGATTGTTCACTGTATCAATCTTTGCACCAAGTCTGCTCAAAGCACTTGAGAGGTCAGAGGGTATTGATAGTACCATAAAATTAAAGGAAGATACCACACTTAAAACCCTCAGTGGTTCGCTGGATATGTTAACCACTGAAGATAGGGAATGGACAGAAGCGTTCTTCAAATATTTGAAAAACCATAACGTTGGTTTCAAATGGGAAAGAGTGTACAGTCCCGTATTTGAAACAAAAATTGGTCGTGCATATCAATGTGAATTGCGTCAATGTCGTGTTAGATTTAACATGCATTGGGAAGCAAAGGGACACTATGAAACAATATGGAAAAATTTTAGCGCAGCAACTACTACATTTTTCCAACCAAGAACACTTGATGAATATCGCCAAACGATTTTCGCACAAATTTGTAGCGAAATACGTGAAAGAAAAAGAGAAAGAGTTTATCTTTATCAAATAGCAATGTCTCCTTTTCTAACCGACCCGATGGATTTCGAGTGTTTTAGAAGAGTTTGCATCAGGGGCGTAGAAATTTAACAAAATTTGTAACATTTTCATTTTTCTGTCGTATAAGTACAAAAATAATATTATGGAAAATAAATGTCGTTATGCCGAAGCGTGGCGTGGCAACTGTAAAGAAGCTGCAGACGAAAGTGGTTTTTGTGAAAAACATAAAGGCATAAAATGTGTGAGTTGTGGCGCACAGGCAACACACGATTGCCCGGAAACCGGACAGCTTGTTTGTGGTGCACCGCTTTGTGATGATTGTGAACACACCACATATGAAAACGGTTGTAATGGTGGCATTGGCTTTTTCGAAATCTCCAAACGTCCTGAAGGGATGAAAGAGCATTGCAAGAAATCAGAACAAAAAGTGTTTCCTTGGTATGTTACTTCATTAAAAAAAGTATATGCTTATTTTAATGAAGTTCTTGACAAATTCGACAGGGGTGAACTGACTTATCTTGAAGCAGATAAACTTCTGAATGATTTTATTGTTGAAAAAAATAAGGAAGAGGAAGAAGCTCGTGAATCACTTTGAAATAATACCAGACCAGCAAACTCCCAAAGTTCTGCAGGAACTTATGGATGAAAACTACATCAAAGAACATCGTGGTCTGTTCCTATCATTTCTCGAATTTGCAAAAGAACAAAGAAATGCTGTTGGTTTGGCTGCAAATCAATGCGCATTGAATGGCGAGAGATTCAATCAAAGGATATTTGCCCATAGAGACACGAAAACGGGCATCTGGCAGCTTATTATAGACCCGGTGGTGTTAGGATACCTTGGCTATAAAGAAGCGAAATTAGAGGGTTGTTTGACGTGGATTGGGAAAGCAATAGTTGCTGAAAGATTTCCTGCAGTATTGGTGGGTTATTATGACATTGATGGCAATTTGGTTCGTGATAAAATCTTCAAAGGTTTTGATGCACAGATTTTCCAGCACGAATATAATCATATTGAAGGCATACCGGAAGAAATTGTTGACTGCAATTATAAATTGCCAACAGAAAAGAAACCCGGAAGAAACGATAAATGCCCCTGTGGTAGTGGTAAGAAATACAAACAATGCTGTATGATTTACGAAGAATAAAGTAATGTATAATCTCACTCAATACAGATTAAAAGTCAACGGCATATACTATCTTAAATGTGTAGATGGTAAAACAAGAAAAGGTGTGTTAGTTCACAGCACTAAAAGAGGATTTAATTTTGTTGACTTCTTTACTAACAAAATGTTGCTTCACAAACACATTTACCCAATTGAACATGATAGGGAAAATGCAAAAGAATTAACTTTTCTTATACCAATGAACATCATTCTCAGCAGAATTTCACATAAAGAAATTAACACTAAATTGCTTGATAAATTCATTCAGGAAACAATGAATAGGTCACGTACTGATGTTCTTTATGAATGGATAAAAAATGGTACAATTAGTTCGGAACAGTTTAATAAACTATTACATTTCATATAAAAATTTAAAATAAAATAATATGTTTACAGAACACAAACCTTGGGAATGGACTGCCGTTAAAACTGAAGGTGGTGGCTATAATCTTGTCAAAGCAGACGAAGAAACCCGCAAAAAACAGCTTGAAGAATTCAAGAAGAAATGCAAAGCTGAACTTGAAAAAACCATAAGAGAAATTGAGGATTTAGTATAATGGAACGATTAATGAATGCCATAAAAGCATTGGATGAAATGCTTGAATATCTTGACAAGAAAGAATATGCTTGTAAAAGTGATGGCATTGGATTAACAATATTTCCTGACGGTGAATGTAGTATAAGTCCAATTGGATGGCATTCAAAAGAATTTGATACGGCTGAAGAATTTATCGAATACATGGAAAAGAAACGCTGGAAAAAAGACTACAAATAACATGAACGAAGTAATCAAAGAAACCAAATATCTTTTGTTCACAGTCAATTGTGTCAAAGGGAAAACCAAAGTAATTGATATTGTAAATATACATCATCATGAAGTTATTGGTGAAATCAAATGGTTTCCAAGATGGCGACAGTATTGTTTCTTTCCAATTGCTGAAACGGTGTGGAATAAGACCTGTATGGAAGATGTGTATGAAGTAATCAACACACTAATGGAAGAAAGAAAAGAAAATCAAACAAAATTTTAATAAAAAATTTGGTTGTTCCAAAAATTATACTTTAAATGGAAGAGGCAGAAAAATCGGTGGAAAAATGCGTGCATTATGACTGCGCACAGGGCAGACACAAATGCTGCAACGAAAAAGTGAAATCAAACAGATGTCTTGGCGTTTGTTCATCGTATGAAGAAAACGTAGCTGGAACATCAATTGATTTTGTGAAACTGAACAGTACCATAAAGAAACTGAACAGTCACTTTTTCAAGTCCCTAATCAGGTTTGATAAATCTGAAAATCTTAATCTGTTGCCTACAATTGAAATAAAATTGAAGCATAATAAATATCTCTCGGAAGAATTCTTTACGTTTAAAGATAATTTCAGACCTGAACTTCTGAAAGTTCTTGAAAAATGTGGAATCACTGACGTTATGTTCAATAACACGGGGCACACCTTTTGGTACACCGATAAATAAATCACATGGCAGAAAGAATACTTTGCGCTGCAATTTGGTATAAGGATTTACCTCTGGTTTACACAGATTTTCCACCAACGCATTTGCGTCCAGTTAACTGTGACAGAGGTATAATCTTTTGTGCACAGCGACATTTGCAATGCTTATATCAAATGATTGCGATGACAGGCAAAATGCAGCATGAAGCAGGTGAAGAAGTGCAGGGTTTTCTTACAAGCACCAACAGGTTTGTTGACCGGAAAGAAGGGATGAAAATCGCATTAGAAGCCAATCAGGTGATAAATCCATACCATAGCGATATATTATTTAGCGAAGATTTGTATTGATTTTTAAAAAGTCTTGCACTTTTCAAAATAATAATTTATTTTCGCCATGTAATTTAAACAATTAAATATTATCGCATGAATAACGTTTTAAATGTACCCGTAAATCCGACAGGCATCTATGTAATCGGAAGTCTGAAAAACAAAAAAATTCCCCAATTTGCAAAAGAACTGAGAGATACGCTTGGTGTGGAAGTATTTGATGATTGGTTCTCACCCGGTCCGGAAGCCGATGATTTCTGGCGCAAATATGAAAAGGTTCGTGGAAGCACATACAAACAAGCACTCAGTAATTGGGCAGGAAAACACGTATTTGAATTTGATAAATTTCACATCGACAGACTTGGTATTGGTGTAATGGTTATGCCAGCAGGTAAGTCAGGACACTTGGAACTTGGTTACATGCTTGGTCAGGGCAAGAAAGGATATATCCTTTTTGATGAAGAACCTGAACGTTGGGATGTGATGTACCAATTCGCAACAGGAATATTCTTCAATAAAGAGGAACTTTTAAATGAATTGATAACTGTCTGTGGTGTGCAGAAAAGAATTCTCATGGAAGGAATTGAAAAGGGAAGTAAGTAGGATTGTTTGTATTCATATGTTTAGGTTTTAGTTAGGTAAAAACCCCACTCATCAAAAAAAGTGGGGTTTTTTTGTAACATATTCAAAAATTATTCGTATAATTGCGTAGAAATAAATGGCACTATGAAAGGTGAATATAATTCAATATCAGATGCTATCAGGAAATATCCTGCTCTTAAACAGACAGTAAATCTGGCGAAAGAGCATGGTATAAAACTGGTTAGGCACTATGCAAAATTCACCAAACGTGGCAAAGTTTGTCAGCATTTATGGTTGGCACACAGTGATTTTGACAAAAAAGATGATTGGCAAAGAAATCAGGATTTATTGTGCTGGCTGAAAAACTGCAGAGATTTAAAACGAAATTCAATACAAGCATAACATGGCAATGATAAAGAAAACTCATAAGGTAATCGACATGGTTTACCATGAAGATGAAGGTAATGAAGTCTATTGTGGCACATATAAAGAGTGCCTTGAATGGGCAAGTGAACAGGGATTTGGCTACAAGGTTGTGCCGATGACCAAAGAAGAAATGGAAATCGTTAACAAAGCATACGAAAATTAATATGGAAACAATTACCGGAACATTTGAAATACAATTCGACAATAAACCAATGGGTGCTGTTGTCAGAATTAACGATGAATTTGGTAGATGTATCCTGAGAGTATGCCAGATTCCCCAAAACCTTGTTTTCAATCCTGATGGAACTGTAAGGGAATTTGTTGATGTTGTCGCAAAAAAAGAAAATATATGAAACGTTCAGAAGTATCGCTTGCAGAAAAATTCAGAGTTCTGTCAATGGCATTCGATGAACTTGACAGACGACCTGATGCGACATGGCAAACAGACATCATTGGACTTGCTTGCCAATTCAGTGTTGCTCCGAAACTCAAGCGTGAAGATTTCAATGAAATCATGAAAATGACTGTCGGAGAAATTGTCGAAGTTTTGACGAAAAACAGAAAAATGAAAGTCGTATCAAAAAGAAAACCATATGCCTTGATGTCATTGGAAGAACTGGAAGTTGAATTACAGGAAGTATGGGATAAAGGCGACAATACTGACGAAGAAATGGATTTTCTTATCAGACCATTGGAGTCATTGATAAAAGGAATTGTCAGTAAACTTCCCAAGCCAAAAATAACTGATAGCGATTCTTGGTGGACTGGACGAAACAGAATTAAAACATTTGCTTCATGGCAGGATGCTGTTGCATATTGGGAATCAAATCAACTGACACAAAAAGATAAAGACACCAATAATTCGATTTTAGCATAAAATAATTGAATGTTTGTAACATTTTTATATCTTTGTCGTATAAGTAAAAAAACGAAACAATGAAATTCTTAGAAAAACTTAGAAAGAAAATTGCTCCTACCGAACACGAAAAACTCGTGGAAGCCATTAAGAAACACCCCGTTTGTGGTGCAATAAACAGTGATTTGAGAGAATCTGACATAAATGGAAAAGTCATGATATGGCTCAACCCAAGTAATCAGGTTTGTTTCAATTTCGGCTGGTTTGAATATCAGGACTTCTATGACTGGATGGAAGGAAAGGGTGATATTATCAAAGGCAAAACTCCCGAAGAAAAACAAAAGTTTTGGGATGTTGCAGTTTTTGAAACTCAACATTCAATGGCGTGGGCAATTGGATATCACAAAAAGCATTTCGATTTGATTGATGAAACATATCATCCCGAAACGAAACATGAATATGGGATGAATAGGTATCCCAAAACCCCTTTGAAAATTACTAAAGACAACCATAAAGAAATTATCTCTAAGGTGATGGGCGATGTGTGCAGATGGTATGGCGATACTACTGTTGAAATGACAGTCGGTTCTCGTGCATATACCAAGATGGAAGCTGAACTGCAGGGCGTTAAAGCAACTCTTTATGCTCTTGGTGTTGGTTATTATGGTGCTTGCAATACCCCGGAAGATATTGAAAACCTTTCATGGATTTCAGAAATCTGTATTTACAAGGCAGTGTATCTTTACTTTATAAAGAATGAAATTCCTCTGCCCGACTTTGATTTTGTTTACTCACATAGATACGACAGATAATATGGAAGAAAAAATTAACAACGACCCTAATTACTGGAAAGAAGCAAATGATTTTATAAAAACGTTTGTTCCAGAAGATATTCAAAAAAGATTTATTGCTTTCTGTAAAGAAAGAAATTATAATCGCAATGAAATGATGTACTTCAAAATATTGGTTGGAGAAGCACTTGAATTCGAAGGCACTATGGCAATACTGAAAAACGATTGTTCGCAGGAAAACACCGACCCAATAGCAAAAAGCAATGAAAAAGATAGTGGTAAATAATCCACCGGAAGTGGACGCTGACAATCTGAAGATATTAATCAATAGTGATACTATGGATGATTTGGCTTCAATGATGCGAAAAGAAGAACGTGCAATGAGAAAGCAAAAAAATGCTTATAAAGCACAACTCAGGGGATTAATAAATATTGTCGGTCTTTACAGATGGCTGAACAGTGACATGTCGTATTGGCAACCAGACGGTATTGTTGAAATCGTTCTCACCGATGAAAAAAGAGGGGGTTATTCAACATACCAACATGCCAGAATAAAAGATGATGAGCAAAAACTTCTTTACATGAAAACATCGTTTGATGATGTGAGGAAAATTGACCATTATTATGTGTGGCAAACAACCGGATGTTGTGAAGACGATTACAGTGGCTATCTTTTGTTTCCACTTAGCAATGGAAAATATTTTAAAGTTTATTATACTTGTTAATCATGTTCAAAAAAAGAAAACTCCGCAAGTTAAAGAGATATTATGCAAATATAATGTATCCACAATCGCCATTTCCAAAAGGCTACATTGAGGATAAGACAGCATATATCACAACACTTGAATGGTTGATTGGTTATTACGAAGGTAGAACTGCCAGTACACCAAAGGAACTGCTTGAATCCATGATTACTGCTACTGGATATTATAAAAACGATACCCCGCCTGAAGCAGTAAAGGATAATCTCAAAGCAATTGTAATGTTATACGATTGGGTATATAAAAACAGAATAACCGGATTTTAGTATGGTGATTTCAGCAGGTTTACTTATAATACACGACAATAAAATACTTTTGGTGCATCCTACCAATGCTCCTTGGTATGGCACTTTCAGCATACCTAAAGGGGAAGTTGAAGAAGGTGAGGAATTAATAACTGCAGCATTTAGGGAAGCAGAAGAAGAACTTGGAATTGACATAAGAAAATGCGAAAATTCAATATATCTTGAACCGCAGTGGGTTGAATATAGAAAAAAATCTGGTGGTGCTCCATATAAGAAAGTAGCATATTTTGTGGTTTGGATTTATGAAGAATTACATCCCGACATATTCAAATTACAAAAAGAAGAAGTTGATTGGGCAGGTTTCCTTGAAAAACAGGAAGCTGAAAAAAGAATATCTCCAAGACTGAAAGAAATACTAAATCATTTAAATTGAAAAGGAAAATTGAAAACTTAAAGTAATATGGAAGAAACATATTTTGTAATAAGAAACTCTGACGGTGATACAACCGTTAGAGCAGTCACCAAAGAAGAACTGCTTCGTGACTTGGACGATGGTGAATACAGGGATGCGTTTACCGAACTTCCTAACGACCCTGATACTAATTATTGGGGTGAAGGTGTGCTGATAATCAAAGGCAGAATGGTTTCCCCAAGAGCAGAACGGGTTGTAACCAAATATGACATTGACTAAGATGCTCACACAAAAAGAAATAACCGAAGGTAACGAAAAGATTGCTAAGTTCATTGGATGGTTTCAGGATGAAGTGCAATCACTATTTGGTTCAAGTACGTGGTATGAAATCAATGGTTCGGCAAAATATGTTGCATACTCCATTCAAAGCAATTATCCACATTTGGATTTGCCTTTTCATAGGGATTGGAACTATTTGATGAAAGCAGTTGTCAAACTGGAAGATTTAGGCTTTTGCGTACACTCTGCAAACTATTCCAAAGCCAAAGATGTGAAGAATAATCTTGCAGACCACATCGGTTTTAATATGCTTGAAGATTATTATACTGATATATCAGGAAGTGTTCAGGAAGACGGTACTACCAGATATTTTCAAATACAAAGATTGGATGTTGAAAGCAGATTGGAAGCATTGTGGAGAACTATTGTAATGTTTCTTGAATATTATCAAGACAAGACCGTAAGGATTGTCAATATCAGTAATAACGAAATTAATAGAGTTGAAAGAAAATGAAATTACTACTCTGTAAAAATTGTCAGGATGTCATCAGACTCATTCAAGGTGAAATAAGAACCTGCAAATGTGGTGCTGTTTCGGGAAAATATCTTGATGATTTGAATGCAATATATTCCGGTGATGAAGCAGTGCCACTTGGATTTGCCAATAGTACGCTTGTAGAAGCAATACGCAATCAACCGGAAGATGGAATGGGAAAAACCTTCACAGCATTTGTTATTCCAAAAAATTGTTATACCTTTGAAAAAGTTGAAAAAGTGGAATGATGACAAAGAAAAAACTTAAAGAAGCGTTGAGAGACTTGGAGTTTTCAGATAAATATTATCTGGAAAAAGTCGTGTTAATATCACAACTACTTGAAGAACCAACGGCTGGTCACATTATTTGTGACGGTATTGTTGAATGGTGCAGAAAAATCGGATTAAAGCCAACTTGTAATTGTGAAGATAAGACGGCTTGGTGGACTTGTAGCGCAAGATAATTATGGAATGGTTCAAAGCATCACCACTTATTGTTTTCTTTATTATCATGATACTTTATTTTATCGATATTTTTGAAGATGATTTTAAAATAAAAAAGAATGGCAGATAAACTTAAACTCAAAAAAATTGTTCGCAAAGGAAAGCTTGGCGAAGAATTGTATGTCGGCAGTAACCAAGAACCCGGATATACTTCATATTTCCGGGACTTCCCAAACATAGTAACGCAAGGCGAGACTATTAAGGAAGCACAGACAAGACTCTGGCACGTTGTTTATGACGTACTAAAATATTTCATCAACATGCCCCGAAAATCCAATGATGAAAAGAAGGAAGCACTGAAAACCTTTTCAACCAAATTCTTTTATTATTGGTATAATAATAAGGGAAACAACACGCAGGAAGGTTTCGATACTTGGTGGGAAAAAGAAGGTAAGAAAATCGCAGAAGAAAACGGATTGATATGAAAGATAAATCTACCGCAATATTTGAATGGCTCGTATTTGCAGTATTAATTGCAATTATACTCATACCAATATATTATATCATAAAAAAATATGAGATTACTCCGGTTCAGGCGGGATTGCTTGGTGTCGTTTGTGGTATGTTGTTTATGAGAATTGCCAAATGGATTGTAAAAGCGTATGAAAAAAAACGTAGCACCAGAAAAACCAGCTAATTTTAAAGTTAATGCAACTTTAAATGAAAAGGGTGAATATTACCAACATTTTGGTATTCATCCAAAGCTTGCTATGATGTATGGTGACAAACCGGAAGATATCGTTGAACTTGAAATGAAAGTCAGCGATGACCAGACAGTTCCACCAGCAAACGAAAATGATTTATCGCCAGATTATTGGGGTTGGTATAGCAATGAAAGAAAAGAATTTACTCGAATGATATATGCAAAACGTTTCTTGCTTGAAATGTGCTTTCCATATGGCATTAAACGAAGCGAAGATGCTGGTGAAGGTAAAGCATATCGTTTAGAAATAGTTAGTGTTGGAAATTTAATTGAAAAAGATTAAATTTTTTGTAACATTTTTAAATCTGCTTCGTATAAATAATAAAAATGAAATGAAATTTATTGTAAAATATTGTGGCAGTTTTGGATTTATAAAACCTTGGACTGCTGTGAGAGACAGTAAAACAAAGAGTTGTGATTATCTCACCCCATCCATCTTGATGGGTATTGAAAGGAAGCTTTTTCCTGAAATATCGAGAAATGAGAATGGAAAATTAAATACAATTGAAAGATATCGTCTTTCATTTCAAGACATTTCTTTTCAGCAAGAAAGTACACGAAGCATTAATTATGAAAGAACTGGTGATAAAAAACATTTTATTGCCAATGCTTCTACAATCAAACGTGGCTTGCTTATAAATCCGGTTCTTTATATTATGTTTAACTCAAAAGAGCATGCAGAAATTGCATTGAGTCAGCACATTTGTCTTTGCAGAAACGAAGATATTTTATTGCCGATTGAATTAATTAAACTTGATAATGAAAGCGAATTTGACGATGAAATTAGATTCTCTGGATATGAATCGTTTTCGTGTGAAATGAACGACAATAATAGTATCTATTGCGGACTGAACAAATACACAAAAAATAATCAATATATAATTCGTAAAATATTTGGAATGCCAGAAAATTTACAATAATTTTATTGTTCAATTATACCTAAAATGGAATCAAACAAGCATCCCGAAATAAAAGCAAAAGGTAGTCCCGATTATACTACTCTTTATGACCATCTTTATCAAGTTAAAATTGCAACAGAAAGATTTGCAGAACATCTTGGTCTTGACAAACAAATTGCAGGATTTGGCGGTGTTCTTCACGATATTGGGAAAACTGCCCCAATATTTCAGGAAAGGCTAAAATCCGATTATATTCATCAGGAAAATGAAGAACCATACCGTCATGAAATTGCATCATTATTTTTTCTTTCTTTATTTGACAAAAAGATACATCCACAGTTAATTGAAATGATTCTTTCACACCACAAATCAATTGTTAAAGACAGAAGGGAGCGTGGATTATTCGATTTAATTGAAATTTATGGTGTTGAAGACGTATTTAATTTACACTCAAAAGATTTTGAATCATGGATGCCAATTGCATTAGATATTCTTAACTGCTTTAATATAAAAGTAAAACCAATTAGTCTTGAAGAAGCAAAAAATAATTTAATTGAAGTTATAGAATATTCACAACAAAACATAATTAATGTTTATGACTATTCAATTTGGCGTGGTGTTTTAATGGGTGGCGACCATTTTGCATCTGCATTATTGAAAAGCACTGAACAGTTCTTGAAACCAACATTTAAAATACCCAATCTTTCATACTATCATAATAGAAGGAGCGAATTATATCCGCTTTCATTGAAAAAAAGCAATTCGAGGAAAACACATACAATTGTTACTGCCAGTACTGGTGCAGGTAAAACTGATTTTTTATTGCGCAGGTGTACTGGAAGAGTGTTTTACACGCTTCCATTCACCGCATCAATCAATGCAATGTTTGAACGAATAAAGAAAGATACTGAAAAAGATAACGAATATATTGATATTCGAGTATTACACTCCGCATCAAAAATACAAGAAAAACGTGGAATTCGTGAGTTAAAACTTATTCAATCACATTTCGGGGCATCAATTAAAGTATTAACACCGCACCAGTTGGCATGTATTGCATTTGGTACTAATGGATATGAATCGGTATTGTTAGATTTAAGGGATTGTGATGTTATTCTCGATGAAATACATACATATTCTGACAATATTCAAGGCATTGTGTTGAAAATTATTGAAATGCTCAAATCAATTAATTGTAAAATCCATATTGGAACTGCAACATTACCAACTGCATTATATAATAAAATATTGGAGATTTTAGGAGAAGATGATGTTTATCAGGTTAAGCTTTCTAAAAGTGAAATGGATTCATTTGACAGACATGTTATACATAAACATCCGGCATTTGACGACAAAATGTTTAATGTTATTGAAAAAGCAATAAAGAATAACGAAAAGGTTTTAATTGTAAGAAACCGTGTTGCTCACGCACAGCAAACATGGGGAGAAATGCGCACGAGATTTCCTGAGATTCCAACACTTCTTCTCCACAGTAGATTTAAACGTGGAAGAAGAAATGATATTGAAGCTGAATTATTGAAATTAAATAAGACAGACAAACCGTGCATTGTGATTTCAACACAAGTAGTTGAAGTGAGTTTGGATATTTCATTCGATTTAATGATAACTGATTGTGCGCCCATTGATTCATTAATTCAAAGATTTGGTAGAATAAACAGAGATAGGTCGAAAAGCATGAAGCCAGTTTTTTTATTAACAAAAATTGCTTCATTGTTTAAAAAATCGTTATATACAAAAATATATAAACCGATTTATGTACTTGCACCCCCTGCTGATAAAAAGGAAGCAATGCCATACGTTCAACATTTACTTGCAAGAACGTATGAAGTGTTGCCTGACGGAGAAATACTGAAAGAATCACAAATTCAGGATTTGATTGATGCAGTATATCCAACTGTTAAAGTAACAAACATTGATGCAGTAAGTATTTTTGAAAATGGTGAATTTAACTCTCTTTTTAAATTACAACATCAAGCAAAATCAATATTGTTTGAGCAACTTGGTATTATGTCAACCAATGTTATCTTAGATACAGATGTTCCAAAATATATGAAAGCTAATTCAGAAGAAAGAACAAAAATGGAAATTCCTGTAATTTATTATAGCATTCAAAAACTGGAATTGGAACAATTAAAAGAAATGTCACACCGTCCATTTATCATTAACCATGAGGTATATAGTGATGAAATTGGTTTGGACATGGAAAGACTTAAAATTTCTGGTGATGCAACAATTTTGTAAAAATTTGTAACATATTTAAATTGTTTTCGTATAAGTATTAAACATAAAAAGTTAAATCAAATGATTATCTCATATTACGGTAAAAAGTTTTTGAAAAAATACAATGAAGTTGAAAATAAAAATTTGACTCCAAAAGAATTTTTTGTTAATATTTTTTATCCAATATTTTTTGGTGGCGATAAGCCATTGATGAGAATAATGAATTCTCCTTTTAATCAAGATAATCCAATTGCAAAGAAAAACAGACAAACTGCAGAGGGTAGAGAAATAATCTTAAACGAATTTTTTAATAAAATAAAAAACGGAAAAATTGATTCGTGTATGTTTGTTGGTGGATATGCAGATGGATTATCATCTACAACGTCTTTCAATCTTCCCACCGAATATAATCATATTATCGATGAAGACGAAATATATTATTCATGGATTGGACATGGATTATCATTGAATTTGAACGGTATTAGTTTTCTTTTTGATAATGACAATATTCTTTATGATGTTTATTTGGGATGGGAAAAATATCGTGAATTAATTTCGCAAAAACTCTATGAAGAATATAATGGTAAAGAAATTACCAAGTGGAATACGCATTGGCTGAAAAATAAATATGATACATACCCCGATAAGAAATTTAATCCATTTGACGATGTAGAATCATACGATTCGAAGAAGCATATATTAAAATCAACATCGTGGGTTAAATTATTGTTTCTTATCTCAAATAAATATTCCAACGAAATTATTAACGTATACGCATATAGGCTGGATAGAACCAATGAAACTTACGGAATGGTCATTATTGAAACAAAGAAAATCAATGGTTTTTTAGGCTTCTGTAAGGAATATTTTGGGACAAATAATTTTTTAAACCAACCAAAACTCTATGAAACCATTTTGGGAACTGGCTACTCAATTGAAAAAATTTGTGAATTTGGTTCAATTGGAATTGTTGCACTTAAACCGGAATTGTTCAGAATGGAAGAATATCACAACAAAACCGTTGAAGTTCAAAAGAAGATTAAAAAACTTTATGGCGAAGCAGTTGAAAATGAATTTAATTATAAACTTTATAATATCTATCTTATGGCAAAACTAAATCTTAAAGACATTGAAAAAGATGTTAAAGAAATTGCTGAATCTCTTTATAACTTTCAATACGATACGAGAAAAAACAGCAAAACACTGGTTGATGACATTTTAACCACAACCAATATGAGTGGCTTCCAAAAAAATATGAGCGAAGCTATGCAAATTTGTGTGGAACAAAAACTTCCACAACATGCAGATGTGCTTCAAAAACTTATGAACCTTGCATTATCAGATGAAACTAAGCTCTCTGACCTCATTTTCTTCATCAAATTTCACTTTCATTTGACTGAAAGCAAAAAAAATAGGTAATTTTGCAACAAATTACAAATAACATCGTATAAGTATTAAATTAAACTATAAATAAAATGAAAAACGATTATTTAATTGTACGAACTCTTAGGAAAGTCGAATTTACGGTATTCTGTGTAGATGCTGACCAAAAACAGTATTATGATAAACAATTCGGAGTGAAACTACCGTATTCCTCTGGACAGCAAACTAAAAGGTCAATCATGGAATCAATTCTGAATGTTCTGAATCTTCGTCATGCACCAATTGTGTATAATTTTGAGGTAAATAAAGACAAGCTCGAACAGAAAGAAATCACCCAACCTTGTGACCCGACATATACCGACCAATTAATTGGCGGTTGGATGTCAACACCTGCTAAAAAGGGGGGTAAAAATGATGGCGATGATGAAGTAGTTGAAACTACCGATAAAAATGCATATAAGCGCAGAAGTCCATTTTCAATTTCAGCGATGACTGCTGTACATCCACTGCTTGCATCACTTGTCAATGAATCGAAAATGACGTTCGATAGAACTGACAGCAATGATGAAATAATGGTGGTTCGTGACAGTAAAGGCAAAGAAATGAATGAAGATGCCATTAAAGCGTTTCTGGAAAAAAGTAATTCAAAACTTACAAAGCGGAAACTTATACAAGGCAAAGACCGTGCAAATGGATTTTTCAAACTCGATGTTGCCATTGATTTGCGCAAACTTTTCAGAGTACCAATTCTTCTCCACGATATGGAAATGAGTGAAGACACAACAAAAAAACTCAAAAGTGAGGGTTGGACTGAAATTAATGATAATTTAGGTACTTGGCTTGAATTACCCAAAAAATATCACGTTCAATTTGCAGAAGCAATTGCTTGGGGTATTGTGAACTGGAAAATTACTTCCAATCAATCACGTACTTATGATGCGATGCCAGTTCTTTCTGTGGCAATTTCACACAGGGCAGATGAAATACCAAATGTAATTCGTGGCGAAATCGATGAAATTGATGGTAAAATAAGGGGTAAATTGGTAGTTGATACCAATTATCCAAACACCAAAGTCTATTCAACTAATCTTCTGAAAGGCTATTTGAAAGACGCTGAAACATCCTATACCGCCATTGACGATGCGGTTAATCACATCAAGAACGCAATTCTTGATTACTACGGTTCAAATGACAAGTCATCGGGTGATTTGGAATTAATCTAACACAAACATAAAGCACCATCAGTAATGGTGGTGCTTTTTTTTATAATCAATAAATTTTAATTATATGAAACTCAAAATCGAATTCAGCAAAAATACAGAACCAGTTCCCTTCACGTATGTAAGTAATCTGAATGGTTATCTTCATAAGGTTCTTGGAAGCAATAATGAATATCATGACGATATTTCCCTTTATTCCACAAGCTTTCTTCATGGTGGAAAAATAAGTAGAAATATGAAATATTTGGATTTTCGTAACGGAGCAACATGGTATGTTTCCTCACCGGATAGTCAATTTATTGCCAATTTTGTAAATAATGTTTATCAAAACACCAATTTTGCATTCGGCATGGAACTTCAAACAGTAGAAGTGGTTGAAGCAGAACTCATCAATGAAGGCGAATTCTATTTGTTTCACACCAAATCGCCAATTCTTTTAAAACAAAGAGATTTCGAAACAAGGAAGAACATCTATTTTACTTATGAAGATGACGTTAAAACGACTTCTGAACTCATGAAGTCCATTATACTCAAGAAAGCAGAAAAGGCTGGAATCGCAATAAAACCCACCGATTTTGACATTTCTTTCAACTATGAGTATCAGCAGAAAAAAATCAAGTGGATAACAGTTAAAACGGTTAATAACAAAACCAGTGTATGCCCCGTATTTGTGAGAACAGCAAAACCAGAAGTAGCAGACTTCATATATGCTGTTGGCGTTGGTCATTCAACTGGTTCTGGATTTGGTTTTTTATTATAAAATTTTAGTTGTCGATGTGCAATTCTAAGAAAATACCAGTACATCGACAACTAATTAATCTGTTTAATATCAACATGATATGCGTTCTTTGAAATATTTAAAGGAAATTTGATGCATTCAAATTGACGTTCGACAATAATTGATATATTTATTCAACGAATCGATTGATTATCAATCGATTTTTTTGCTGAAATTTGAACCGCTTTTAATTATACCATATTGGAATGTTAATCAATAATTTTAGATGAAAATAAAAAATTAATTAATGCTTTTAATTATACCATATTGGAATGTTAATAAGACTATGTTGATGGCAAAATAACCACAAGGAAAACTTTTAATTATACCATATTGGAATGTTAATTCTTTAAGCACTGCTACTCTTACACGCCATGATTCACTTTTAATTATACCATATTGGAATGTTAATCTTACAATACTTACCTTGGGATATGCTGATTTAAAGCTTTTAATTATACCATATTGGAATGTTAATAAGTTAGGTTCTAACGTCTGTGAACCAGTTAAATCACTTTTAATTATACCATATTGGAATGTTAATGTTACACTATTCACGGGACTTGGTTTCGTAAATCACGCTTTTAATTATACCATATTGGAATGTTAATCTGGAAATTTTTAAATCTGTGAATTTTCCACAACCTCTTTTAATTATACCACAGTGGAATATTAAATCACACAGCTTTGGCATAATTTCTTCTTATTTCCCCAAAATGTATTTATATTTGTAGTATGTTAATTCTTGTCACAGTTCCAGTAATTTCGCAGGATAAATTATTTTAATTGTGCCCGAATGGAATGTTAATGCTGGTTGCGTTGTCTTACCAGTAGCAGCACCAAATAGAGTGTTTTAATTATATCCACAGGGGAATGTTAATGACCAATGACTTAAAGTTATACTAAATCTTTCAAGAGTTTAATTATATTATATTGGAATGTTAAGCTATACTAATAAAGGTGTCACCGACCATGTTTTAATCATATCATTATGGAATGTTAATTACATTGTAATTGATTATACTGGACACGTCAAGTTAATATTACTTTGATTTTGTCATAATTAATAATATCTTTGTGGAATGTTAATTCATCGGTTCGTTTCATTCACGCCATCAATCCAGCGTGACTTTTAATTATGCTGTTATGGAATGTTAATCTCCAACATCTTGCATTTTTTAAATACCACGTTATTGTTTTAATCATATCGTTTGGAATGTTAATAGCAACGTCAATTATTACGTTTAACTAAAAGCAATAATGTTAATGATATCTGTAAAGGAATGTTAAATCAAATGTTAATTACAATGCTTATCTCAACGAATTAATTATATCATATCGGAATGTTAATGCCTCAAGATTTGTATAAGCAATACGTGGAATACCACCATGTTAATTATATCCACAGGGGAATGTTAATGTGAACGCATTTTTATTGTATACGCTGTTAGTTGTGTTTTAATTATATCCGTAAGGGAATGTTAATTTTGTCATTGGCATTGTGTAAATATTCTTCGTTGTGTTTTAATTATATCCGTAAGGGAATGTTAATTCAAAGGGTAATAAGATAAAATACAATATGGTTGTGTTTTAATTATATCCGTAAGGGAATGTTAATATTGATGTAATATTAACCAAACAACAGTTGGTTGTGTTTTAATTATATCCGTAAGGGAATGTTAATATAGGATTAGATTATGCTCTATAATTCAATAAGATATGTCAAAATATTGATTTAAAATTTGAATGATTTTGATATTATTCACGCAAAAAAATTTCATTTTTTTTATCCTAATTTGTAACAAATTCAAATATTCTTCGTATAATTGTAAAAATAAGAAATCATGAGAGACCTTATCGTAGCAAGACTGGAAGAACTGAAAGAAAAAGAACGTGGCTTTCCACGCAATGTTATGCGTTGGGCAAATATCTTCGTTGACTTAAACGGTAAAACAACACATATTTCAGATGTTGAATGGTGTGAACTTGATGACGATGCGCTGCTTTCAGTTTTTGAAAGAGTTATAAGAAGATTCTTTACACAAATGTAATGATTACAACAAGCTCAGAGGAAATCATTAATTATCTCAAAGGTAAAGGACATAAACTTACTGATGAAGATAAGACTTTCATAAGGTCAAAAGTACTTGAAATTATGAAAGACAGTTATGATTATGGACAAGCAGAAGTACGAGAGATAAGTAAACCTGATGAACCCGGATGTGATTGTGGTCAACCAAGCTGCCCATATTGCAATTAATAAAAATTAATAGCTTTATTTTGCAACAAATCCAAATGTTTTTCGTATAATTGTAAAAAATAAGACACCATGACCAACGAAGTATTAATGTATTACGACAGACCGGAAGGCAATTATTATCACGGCAAACCTTTTGTTTATTATAAAGACGATGAACTATACCTTGAAAACTTCAAGGTTCTGGAACGTGACAAAGAATCAGTACTTCGTGCCGTAAAGGAATACAAACGTCCTGAGAAAAAAGAAAACGAATATTACCATCAGGACTTGGGAATCGTCACTGGCAAAGGTTTCGATAATGCCTACGATTACTGGTTCACTGCATTCACTTATCAGGCAATCGGTGGTGGACTTGTACTCTGGCATGACATACAAGCAATGTGGGAACAGCACCTTGCACGTACAGGTGAACACAAATGCCCGAAATGCGGAACGAAAACCGTTATGTATTACCGTCCGTTCTGTCCTGCCTGTGGAGAAATAACCTTTCATAAAGGTGCAGTCAATCTCTTTGAACTTGTATACAAACTTGCACACAAGTACGGCAAGACTGATGAAGAGAAAAAGGAATTGAAAAACGAATATATTGATGCATTTGCAGATTACTGCGAAGAATTTGGCAACGACAGACCATGCAGTATCGAAATGCCGGAACGTCATAATGATGATGACGAAGAAACAAAAAGAAAATTGGACAGACTTGAAGAAATGAACCTCACATATCCTTTCAACAGACATCTGTTTTGGGTAAGCTGGTAAAAACAAAACTTATTAAGATAATATATTATGAAAGAAAGTGTATACCGATATCAGGCACGTGGCTCAAAAATGAGCATCGACCTTGAAATACTTTTGGATGCTGGAAGAGCATTGACAGAAAATGACGAAAGAAATATCAGGGAATGCGCTGAAAAACTCGCTGCAGTAATAAACGGTGAATCCATCAGACTTAATCCTGACAGCCAGAAACAAGCATTGGAAGATAAACAAGGCATACTTGAAGCATTCGGTAGCAGAAACATATACGTTGAAGAAATACCAAATGGCTATTGCTCAGACTATTGCTGCAAACACCTGCCTTGGTTCATAGTAACCACAAACAAAGGAAGAATCAAAATCGGTTGGCGCAAACGTGTTATTCATCTTGAATGGACTGACACTATCATCAAAGAAGATGCTGAAACTCTTTTCCCCGGTGAAGATGTAACCAAATACGACAAGGTAATCCATGCTTGGGGTTACGAAAAAGCAAAAGAATATCTCAACAAATTACTTGCATAAATGGATTGGGAAGACGACACATATTACGATGATGGAAACATAAGGCGTAACAGTCAGCGTAAAACACGCAGGATTGCCAACGACCCTTCAAAGCACTACCCTAACGCAAACGAAGCCAAAGCGTTAAGACGTATCATGTCAAGGACTGGTTTAAATGAAGAACAGGTACGTCTTCATCCTCAGTATCGTAAAGAATTAAGTCTGGCACAAAAAGAAGGGCAGAAACCAAAACGCACCGATGCTGAAAAATGGTGTCATGACATAATCAAAGATGCTTGCAAAGAAACACGACTTGCAAAAGAACATCCGAAAACCATTGAAGTGATTGACAGAATACTTGCTGAAAGAAAATCTGGTAGCTGGGGTGTAAGTTATTTTTTCAGGTTCTTTATATCCGGTGCTCCTGAAAACGCAAAGGTGCTTTTGGAAAGATACGGAAAAACTTATAATAAACAAATAAAAACAATATAAAATGAAAACAATTAAAATTATTCTACTATCAATGCTCTTGGCATTACTTACATCATCTTGTTGTAAAGATGATATTCAAGGTGAATGTGAAATAAACAACACATTCCAATTACACTTCTATAGTTTAAATGGCGTAAAGCCAATTGAACTTTGCATTATTGACAAAGACACTACAAAATACTTAGTTAACTATCAAGAAAGAATTGTAGTGGATGTTGATGTTGATTATATCAAGATATTTACCTTATATAATAACACAGATACGCTTGGAGAATTTACATTACGTCCAAATGCTTGTGCTAACTTAAACTATGTATACTAATAAAACAAATACCAATAAATATAGTTATGGGAAAAACATTTAAAATATCAGAGGAATTTTTGACTCAAATCATTGAAAAAGCATACGATGAGGGTTACGGTGACGGTTACAATGAACTGTATAATCAGGAATTCATTGGCTCAAATATCGAAGATATAAGACCAGTCAGAGGAAAAGCAGATGTGGTTAACGAAATACTAACCAATGTTGGCAAAATTGAAAAAGCAATCAAAAAAGCCACATACGCTTATATTCCCGCCAAAGAAACTGTAAAAGAATATGAACGTATATCAAAAGATTATATCCTGAAACGCATATCAGAAATAATCGTTGACAAACTTGGCGTTGATGATGTGGAAGTAACCAAAGATGCAAGCTTCCGTGATGACTTGGGTGCAGATAGTCTGGACACAGTTGAACTCATAATGGATTTCGAAAAAGAATTCAACATTGAAATACGTGACGAAGATGCCGAAAGAGTTAGAACTGTCGGTGATGCCGTTGATGAACTGTACAGGATTATAAATAAGTAAGTGTAACAATTTAAAATAAAATAATCATGTCGGTGATTAAGAAAAGACATATATTATCACTAACTCTGCTTTTATTATTACTATTACCCCTATCATCATTACACTCACAGAACATCCAGTTCAAATATCGTAATGATACGGTAATCTTCGTGAAATATACCAATAACAAAATCATACTCAAAGGTGCTAACTACGAAGGTGAATTCCTGCAACTCAAAGTAAATAACACCACAGTAATCGAAAAACCAGAGAAGGATAAAACATATATTTATGAGTGCATAAACGATAAGGACTATAAACCGGAAGAAACAATAATAACATTTAACCCGAAAAGCAAAGTCCTTGTCCTTATTTACCCAAAGACAGAAGAAACATATTATTACTGTAACCTGAAAAAATATTAAAAATAATTCATTTGTTTTGTAACATTTTTAAATTATCTTCGTATAAGTGTTTGAAAGTAGTTCATTGAAATAAAGAAAAGTGTTGTTTGAAGATTGGGGTTATATCTGTCAGCTTAGATAGGCGAGGTCGAAAGTAATGACGTAAGAACCGCAGGTATGCTTACATAAGGAGTCCAAATCTCCTGATACTTTTCTTTATTTTTATACGGTGTTGTATGTCGATGATGGCAAGACAACTTGCTGGTGAAGGGTCAAACCGATGTACCACAAGACTCCACGTAGGTTCAATTCCTACCAGCACCACAAATAAAGTTCTTTGAGTAACTAATTGTAAACTTCACAAACTGCCAGAAAGGTGGACTATAAAATAAAAAGCAATGGCAAAAGAAAAAAATTACATAGGCGAATATCTTGAAAGGGTATATCCTAAAAACGGAAAATTACAGGTAGATAAAACAGGTAATATCCATACCACAATTGTTGATGCAGAAAGCGATGGTTTTAAATGCGTCTTTAATAATGATGGGTGTGTCCAAATAGAGACTGATGGATATTCTTATCTTACATTGGATGCTAATACTCTTATTCACCTTGCAAAACTCATTGAAAAGGCAGATAAAATGTATGCCGAACGTAGTGAAGAAGAGTGGGATAAATATGAGAGTGCTACTGAATAATTTTTATTCATTAAAACATTCTGGTACAGAGACTTAACTGCAAACGGGCATTACATGGGCAAACGAGTAGTTCGTTATATGTACTATAATGCCACTTTATTGTACCTTTAACCATTTCCATTGTAATTTTTTGTACTTTTTTATAGAAAATTGTAATACTGAGTATCAGGGAGTTAAACGCTAAAAAATATAAGTGTGAATATTAATGTGGGGAAAAATGGATGAAAGTGGGGAAAATGTATGCCCCCCACACGCATCTTCCCCCCGCCAGAATTTTTTTCACAAACACGATTTTATAATTTTTTATAATTTTATTTGTACCCGTACTTGTACCCGTACTTGTACCCGTACTTGTACCCCTTAAAGCATTAGTGCGAAGTTGTTTTATTATTTTACTAATGCATTAAATTATTTGACGAATGTTTACAACAAATGGTGCGTCTTATCGTATAATGATTATCTTTGTTATAATAATAATTTGTAGCACTAAGCATAACACTAACAATAAAAACTTTTGCGCTATGGGTATAGGTTGGCAGATTTATTTTGTAGGATATTTTGTTGCACTCTGGATGGGTGTACGGAGTTTTAGGGAGAAGGATGAGCGCATACTTGCAAGCGACTTCTTTGCGTGTTTATTACTTTCGTTGCTTAGTTGGATAAGCGTACTGGCGTTATGGGTTGGGGGAAATATTAAGTATGCGGAAGAGCATCGCAATGATGATATTGATTTGGAAGATGATGACAATTTAAATTAAAATATTGTATGGAATACGAAGCGTATTATCAGATACATGGTTGGGGGTGGGTTTGGCTGGTATATTTTTTTGGATTGCTGGTCACGTTTATGGCTGCGGTACTTACTATGGATGACTTAACGTTTTCCAAGAGGAAGAAGTTTTCGTGGAGTGCATGGGTGATTGCATTAATACTTACTGCTTTCAGTTGGTTTGGACTTATTGCCATAATAAAGTTTGGTGATAAGAATTCCAACAATTATGGTAGGTATTAAGTATTTACTATAAAAGAGTTTATTATGCCAACACAATTTACTGACGTTAATACTTTACCGTACACAACGGAAGAGTTAGAATACTTTGAAAAGGAAATGCGTGCTTATCGTTTACCCAAGTACGTTAAGTTCTGGAAGAAAGCTGGTGTACCTTTTATCAGGTATACATTTCTCCCAGCGATAATAATCATAATTATTTTTGGTGCACTCTATATGTCTGAAAGGAACTTCGGACAATGGGACTGGATGTGGACATTGGATAAATCAATTGGACTGGCGTACATTGCTGGTTTTGGTTTGTGGACATTGACATCTCATTTGCTTGAGCTATATTCCACAAACAAATTGCGTAGAAGGTTAGGAATAAAAAACAAGTGGCACTTCCAAGTACTGGTCATTGCTTTCCAGATAACCGGGATGGATTAATCGTACATTGGGTAACAATCTAAAATAAAAAAGCGTACAATGCGATGTAACAATTTAAGATAATAAAGTTACTTAGACACTTACTTGGACATTAACATAGACATAGTGTCTAAGTAAGTGTCTAAGTTAATCTGGACATTTATCTGGACAATCTGTCCAGATTTTTTTTTGTACAATGGTATAGCTGGACAATCTGGACAATGGCAGTCGCTAAAATTAGCGAGTCTGTATATCAGCAAGTTAGTTCGGACATTAGGGTAGGTATAAAAAGACGGTGCTCCGGGCAACCACTCCCAGAGCACTCGTACAATGGAAACAACAAAAAATGAATCAGGTTCGGACATTGCGTCCTTATGTTTTATATATTCCAGTTAGGTGGATGTTTTTTCCAGACTTTATAATATTCGGCATCCATATCTTCCAAGAGTTTGAAGCATCTGTTTTTAAGCAGTGTATATGGATGGTGGATGTTTTCATAATGGTCATTGCACAATTTCTTTCCGAGTTCCGGGGCATGCTGGAATTGAATGGTATAGAGTCTTTCGATTTCTTCTTCTATATCGAAAGCTGCTTTGGAAAGGTTTCCAACGTAATCCAGTATCCTTATCGTTTCCTCATATAGTACTGTGTGTTTATCTCCGTCAATGCTTTTTGTTATTTGTATGTGTTTGAATCTATCCTTTAGTTTTTCTATGATTTCTTCTGCCTTCTGTAACTGAGTACTGTGGTCTGGAAGATTAAAATCATGCTTGATGAACTGTGTGCCAACCGCCATAAAGTTATCTTAGTTTAGTCTTTTCATGTTATGTTTTTTATTTTAAATTGTTGTGGTTGTTCTGGTTAAGTTGTTCCATCTGCAGCTTTACTTCAGGTCATATACGTATACATTAACGGTTACTACTTCTTTGATTATACTCTCGATGTCTTCCCAGCGTCCCCCAGCAAGACCGCAGCCAATCCGTGGCATATGCAGCGTTGCATTAATCTGGGTAGCTAAGTCATTTACACTCTTCAGGGCAGCACGCACGGCAGTGTAACGGATGGGTGGTAGACCATTCTCATCACAACCCACTCCACGCTGTCCAATCATATTGGCTACCAGAATGTCATCTTCCACTTCTACTATCGATACATTGCCAAGCTTGCGTTCGTCCTTGGACATTACCCTGTATGAGTCTTCAGGTTCTGACCACCGGGCACTGAGTGCGAGAACGAATCCTGCTCCCCATGCACCGATATCGTTGCAGATGTGGCAGATTATCTTTGTACCATCTCCCCTTGGGCGTGTTGCGTCTCCTTTTATGTAGTGTATGTTCATGGTGTAAATATAGTATTAAATTTGGTTTTACAAAATGTTACTTTATCAACTGATTATTTTTTTTCTGGGTGGTATTCAGAACCCATGCCGGGTTCAGATGAGAGGTTATCATTCAGGAGTCGTACAATGCGTTCGGACATTGCGTCCCCTTCAGCTTTCTTCAGGGTTGAGATTAGTACAATCTCTTCCTGTTGTTTACCATCCGCTCCCATCGATAGTCGCACGATGGGAGTCGGAGAGTATTTTCTTTTGTTTCTTGAGATAGCGTACATATTAAAATTTGGTTTTACTGAACATTGCATCAAGTGCGTCACGTCTACCTATAAGTGCACTTGCCTTGGCAATTGGTATGTCACACCCGGCATCAAGGATATCATCCTGCCATCCGTCACACCAGTCAAGCCATACAACACTGGCTGTGGTTTTGGATACCTTTGTTACAAGATACAATGCATAGCTGTCAGCATGCGGAAGTTGTATAACCCTTCCCACCAATGTCCCCTTGGCTTTTGCAAGTGTCTTGAGTTCGTCCATCAGGCGTTCCTGATTCTTCATCTTAGCGTCAAACTTCTTACAGAAGTCCTTTTCACCTATCAGGTTCACTGCTGAGACCTTGAGTAGTTCTTTGATTTTTGCATTAATTGTTTCCATATGTGTTTTAATTTTAATTGGTTACTTGGTTGTATTTAAAGTTCTACTTTAGCCGGGTCGAATCTGTTCTTCACATCATTGATTCGGTGTATGCCCTGCTTATGGTGTTTGTCTTCTTTGGACAGGTGGCATGCCATGATTAACATCCCGTATACGTAGTTGTCAAATAACCTTTCCGGGTAGTTGTTACATTTCAGGTATTCATCTATAGCTTGCTGAACTTCACCTTCCTGTAGATGTTCTATGGTCTTTACAGCGAACTTGCGTGCCCGGTATACTTGGATGTTTCGTTTATACCTGAGTAGTTCATTTCGGCTTAGACTGGCGTACATTCCGAATATCAGTCCTGCAATGAGCGGGAGAAGTAAACCTGTCATCAGGAGTATTAATATCCAAAGTGCTGTCCAATCCCCGGTTGAATTTCTCCTGATTATGATTATGGTTGTCAGGAACAATGCGAAGAATGCTACGCACATGTATCCAAGCCATATCATGGTCTTGTATCTTTTCTTGAGTTGACGTTTTCTTGTTGCTTCCATATCTGTGGTTGTTTTAATTAAAATCCTTCGATTCGAGTTTGTTTGTACCTGTCTTTCTTTGCAAGTTCAGCTTCCATTGATTCCAAAATGGTGAGACATTCCTCAATTGGTGTATCTCTTATAACTAATCTGGAATACTCTGCGAAATCAGTTTTATTACTCAAATAAGTCTTTCCAATTGCAACAGCAGTTTCAGGATGTGTTTGTGCATAATTAATTAAACCTGCTCTTATACGAGCTTCGAGTGCAGTTAGTTGCCTGTTAAGCGCATTATATTCTACCTTATAATCTTTTGCTGTCTTGCGTGCCATTGCTTTTTTAATTTAAATTGTGCATTACTGTTTACTAAAAACCCCCTGCACTATTACAGGGGGTTTTGTGAGAGAACACAAGTAATTACTCTATATCAAACAGTCGAGTTTCGAGTATCTTGATAAGTTCGGACATTGGGCGTTCTTCCTTCTCTGCATTGATTGCAGTTTCAATCGGAAGCTCGTTTGCCTGTACATTGGCAATCTGCCTTTCCAGTACTTCTGTCTCATACTCCTGATAATCCAGTTCGAAGTATGACTGCTCAACGATGTCGATTTTGCCGTTCTCGTATGTTGCATAAGCAAACGGGAAGTATTCAGCCACCCTCATTTTGGAATGGTCGTAGTTCGGTACAGCCACAACGTTTGCCGGATTGACGAGACAAGCAAGGATTATGCTTTTGCCCTGATTTGCAAACCTTTCAACGTATGCTGTTGCTCCGCAATGCAGACCGTATGAACAATCCCTTGCAGGGTCGCTGTCACATTCGGTACGTGGCATCTGTACAGGTTTTCCAAGTACAATGCTCATGGTGCGAGTGTGCATATCCGTGTAAACCGGAACATCATCTGCAACTTCGCTGTTCTCACTGGCAATGACATTGGCGTACATTTCGCCAAGTTTGCCAAGAACCTTGACCTGCTTTTCGGCTTCATCCCATCCTTTGGCGGTTTCAGCTTTGGTGATGCCATACTTGTTGGCTTCATCAAGGTACTGGAACACGACATATTTGTTCGGTGAGCATCCCCAATCTTTCTTCACATGAAGCCACTGGTTGGTAACGAATTCATTCAGGGTATTGACCTGTTTGCCTTCATCCTTGCGGTATACGGCTTTGTACACCACCATGTAACCTTTGTCGGTCAGAACAAAGTCGTGGGTTGTAATGAAGTCAAAGAGCGATTTGCGCACCCTTGTGTCAGGGTTAATCATCAGGAGTTTCCAGAAGTTGATGATTGCATCCAGAGGATAATCATTTTCATGGTATTCCTTGATGATTTCAACCAGTGTGTCAGGGAGCGGAGTGTTAAATCCGGCAAGGTACACTTCGCCACTGTCGGGGTCAGTTTCCAGACCTGCAACAAGTGCAATGCGAAGTTTCTCATTCAGGTAAGACCTGATTGCTTTGAGGTTTGCATCAGACGGGTCGTCTTTGGCTTTCAGCACAAGACGGTAAAGCTCGTCTGCTTCTTTCGGAGAACCGCAGTTTTTCTTTTGGAGTTTGCCATCAATACTGATGTTAACTACGTTTCCGGTTTTGATTGCATTAATGTTTTTCATGCTGTTTCTTTTTAAGTTATTACTTGTTTCTGATACTTATACGATACAAATTTATAAATGTTTCACAAATATACAAAAAAATGGCGATGACTTTTAACTTTTAAAAAGTCATCACCTTTTTAAGTATCTCAATCAGGGTAGCACCTTCCAGTTCATCATCATTGCGGAAGTATATGTAAGCTAAAGTCTTGTCGTTCAATGCTTCCACCTTCTTCACTTCGGCAATCATTCTGCTGATGCGTTTCTGCTCTGCTGTCATCTTTATATTTGACAGGTCAAAGTATTTGCTTAAACTTGACTTCAAAGAACCAATGTCATCCCTGCCACTTACCTTCGGGAGAGAAGCAATAAAGTCTCTTATCTCATTGATTTTCTTACCCATTGAAGCATTGACCTTACCAAAGTTCTTTGAACGATACAGGGAGCTTATATTTGACCAGTCGTTTTTCAGGTCATAGGTCTGGAAGTATGTCATAACCTTATCTTCCTTCCTGTACAATAACTTTGTAAAGAATTCATCTGCTTTGTATGCTTTCTTGCAGAATTCGAAGTATTTCAGGTTGTTCTGCGCAACAACAACAAACATTATGCTATTCTTCGGGGTAGGTTTGTTATTGTTCCTGTAATAATAGCTGTTATAACCAGTTGAGAAGTCACCCCTGTTGTCATAGTTGTCATAGCCAGTTACAACTGCATTGCTGTCGAAAAGTGCACAATATATGTCATAGATATTGCGGAGTTTGTATTCTTCTTCCTGCGTACCGTAGAAGATAGGCATATTGTAATTAAGCAGTGCCTGAACCTTTACTCTTTCTTTGCTGTGATGTCCTATAAATTTAACAGGAATACTACTTTTAAGGATTTCTTCTGACAGACCGTCTTTCTTCTTACGACTAAGGACAAAATCTTCCGGCACTTCCAGACTGTCATAATCCTGCGCAAATCTTTGTACAATGGCAAAGTATTCTTCCTGCATATCAATCAGAGACTTCACGAAGTCAACAGGTTTGCCGTTGTCATCAACTGACTTGTCAAGATGTACATTGAACAGTTCAGCTATTTCAGCACGTACAAATCCGGCTGTAATATCCCTGTTTTCAATTATATGATACAGGTCATGTATTGATTTCAGGTAAGCCTGTTTCAGAACCTTACGGTTGAATTCACCGTCAATGTACAATAGGTTGCTGTTCCTCTGCAATTCTTCATAGCCACCTTCAAATTCGTACTTTGATGTGTACCTGCTACGAGACGGTTTCTTACCGTATGATTTGACGTGGAAGAAGAATTTGAACAACTGCCTGTCATTCGGCATCTTCATAAAGCTGTACTTGAAGTTCGAGAAGTCAACATCTGACTGCTTAATCAGGTTGCCAACATTGATGCTGATACCATTTGCAAAGGTCAGTGTGCCAAACTGGTTTTTCACCTTAAAGTAATCTTCCAGTGTGACAATATTTGCATACTGCTTTGCAAGAAGTTCAGTTATCTCTGCCTTTGCTTCTGCCAGTTTCTTCTTGATTGTCTTAATGGCGTGCTCATTGTAATCAAGCGTTTCACGGTTTGCAGTCGGATTGATTTCGCCAACTTCCAGACGGATAGCAACCGGAAGTCTGTAATCGCTGTATGACAGACCGAGTACATTATAGTCAATCGGATATGCCACCCTGCCGAGACAAACGTGCATCTCACTTGCATATTCTGTACCCCTGAACAGGAAGTTTTTACCCCGTACAATGCTGTACTTGTTTGTCAGGATTTCATCATTGCGATTGTAATAATCGTCATCTTCATTTCCAAACCCTTCGAAGATAATGTTTTCGAAGTAGTAAAGCTGACGAACCATTTCCTTTTTGAAGGAATTCAGGTCTCTTTCAAGGATGGGAATACGTATCTCTGTACCGTTCCTGTCCTTTGTAGCTTCCTGATGAAGCAGGGAGATTTCAGGACATTCCTCACCCTCTGATATGCAGTAAAAATACTTCACACCGTCAAAGTTTGTGATTACGAAAAAACTGTTGTCGTATTCACCTTCACCATGACCAGTCGAACGTTTGTATGCAAGGGGAGTTTTGCCACCGATACCGAAACCACCGATTTGTGTATTGTCGGCACGTTTGGTGCTTTCAAAATACACACCATATATATTATTAACCCTGTCAGGTGACATCCCAACACCGAAGTCAATAAATGATATGTATTGTGTATTGTCAGCCTTATCAACTGTCCTTCTGATGATTACAGGACTTTTGACTTTTGCTTCAACGTGGCTGTCGAAACAGTTTGAGGTAATTTCCCTCACTACCGTACCGATAGGATTTGAATAGATGTTTTTGGTGAACATCTGAAAGACCATTGAGGTTGCGTTTTCGGAGAGGCGCATCTTTGTTCTGCCTACCGTACCTTCTGTCTTTTGTGTGCTTAATTGTTTCAGGTTGATTTCCATAATGCTATTTTTAAATGATTACTTGTGTTTCTCTATGCAATTATACGAAAGTTATTTGAATTTGTTACATAAAACCACATTTTTTTTTTACTGGCATTTTAAAATAAAATTGTTGCATTTTTATTTTTGTCACTTTTTAAATTAAAAATCTACTACTTATACGAATCTGGGGAGCAGATGTTTCATTCTGGGTCTTATTTAGAATGAGTCTATCATGAGAATATAAGGTAGGAGTGGATTACTGCACCCAAGTTTTACCCTGCCTATCATTTATACGAAATAATTTTTATTTTGTTGCAAGTTTTCTTGCATTATAAAATCTAATATGAAGTATTTTAGCTGCTTGATTAATTGAATCATATTTGATTCCATTAATTATTGTTTCTTGCCGATTTTTCTTTGATTGTCTTAATTTATTTTTTTCGTCAATACTCCATTTACGTCCATAACATGGATTATTTTTCCCCTTATTATGTTCTTTTAATTTCTCAATAACATCAGAAGTAAATGTAAAATATTCGCCACCAGTTGTTGAGTTTGTTAAGTTACTATGAGTTAAAATCGAATTTTTTTCAAATTGAATAATTTTTTCTTTACTCCTTGATTCATAAACTATTTTAAATGTTGGCAATTGATTATTATTAATTAATTTTAATATCCAATTATCTCTATGTGACTTTTTTCTTTTTGCTGATTGAATATGTTCATTGAATCTTTTATCCGGTCTATATGTAATGCCAATATAGCGAACTTCATTAGTATTGGGGTCAATTAAATGATAACCATAATATTTTTTCATGATTTTTTTTTTATATAAATACTCAATAAATAAAATTATGGAGTCTACTTCCCCATGCCGTCCCTGACATTTGACCGTGTTGGTGTCTCACTAATACTTATACGAAAAAAATCCCGGAATGTTACATTCTGGGGTAACAATCTAAGATAAAATTGTTATCAAACAAAAGACAGCAAATCGGGTTTAGTGGCAATTGTTTGAAAAGAGAAACCCTCTCTGCAATTCTGGTTAAATTGTACAGAGAGGGCACAACCAATTAAAACACACAAAGAATATTTTATTTGAATTCAAATTCTACGTAA